>Ga0172367_10007402_pt1 | contig 12593 bp, 7 predicted proteins | sample Lak10m_FD_114542 | JGI IMG/M metagenome (GOLD analysis project Ga0172367, IMG submission 114542) | Freshwater microbial communities from Kabuno Bay, South-Kivu, Congo - kab_022012_10m | ecosystem: Environmental > Aquatic > Freshwater > Lake | place: Democratic Republic of the Congo: South-Kivu...
ATCGAGTCCATCGCCTTGGCCAGGACAAAGACGTCACGGTTTATCGACTGATCATGAAGGATTCTTTAGAAGAAAAGATCGAATTGCTCAAAGCCCGAAAGGAAGCCCAGTTTAATATGATTTTTAATTGTGAGGAAGTCGGCGAGCTCAATGATTTGAAACAACATATTACCAAGGAAGACTTTGAATATTTGTTAGCACAGCAATCTTCAGAATAATGAGGTGATAAGTGAAACCATGGTCGGTTCATAAGTTTGGCGGCACAAGTGTTGCCAATGCTCTCCAATATAAAAAAGTTGCAGAAATCATGCAAAAAGAGCCCGGAGAAAATAAGGGTATCGTTGTTTCTGCTATGTCTAAAGTGACGGACGCACTTATTGAACTCACGGAATTAGCAAAGCAACAAAATCCACTTTTTTCCGAAAAATTAGAACTTGTAAAGAACAAACACCGCCAATGTATTTCAGAATTGCTGCCGGAAAAAGTGGGCGAACCCCTTCAGCAAATAGTAGAAAAGGATTTTCAAAATCTGACGGAAATACTGCGAGCAATTTGGCTGACACGAAGTCTAAATGAACGACTGGTAGAATATGTCTCTGGACATGGTGAAATTTGGTCAGCCCAGATTTTAAATGCCTATCTGAATTTTCTAAATATTTCGAGTCAATGGTTGGATGCACGCAAAATCCTAGCTGTTCAACAAGGCGAAACGTCCGTGTTGGTAAATTGGCAAAAGTCAGAGGAAAATTTCCATGGCTGGTTATCTTCATTGCCATCTTCAACAAATTCTATTTCTTCTGGGGATCGACCATGGATAGTCGTTACAGGATTTATCGCTTCGGAAGAAAATGGAACCCCCACCACACTCAAGCGAAATGGCAGCGATTATTCGGCTTCCATTTTTGGAGCGCTCTTCAAAGCTCAAAAAATTTCTATCTGGACCGATGTCGATGGAGTTCTCAGTGCGGACCCACGACTAGTTCCTGATGCCGTAGTCCTTGAAGATTTATCCTACGAAGAAGTTACGGAATTGGCTTATTTTGGGGCCAAGGTAGTTCATCCCAGCACAATGGTTCCTGCCGTTTACAATAATATTCCTATTTGGATTCGAAATACCTTTAATCCTGAGGCCCGAGGTACTAAAATTCATAAAGTCTCGGAAAGCAATCATCCTGTGAAAGGTTTTTCAACAATTGAAAAAGTAGCCTTATTAAATCTTGAAGGAAGTGGGATGATGGGAGTACCTGGAATTGCCCAAAGGCTCTTTGGAGCTCTTCGCGAGTCCAATGTCTCCGTGATTATGATTTCTCAAGCAAGTTCAGAGCATTCTATCTGCCTGGCAGTTCCACTGATCCATGGAGAAAGGGCCAAAGAATCCATTAATCGTGTTTTTGCCTTAGAAATTCGAGAAGGCGCAGTACAACAAGTTTCATTGAGTACAGATTGTAGTATCTTAGCTGCAGTTGGCGATAATATGGCCCAACAACCTGGAATTGCTGGAAAGTTTTTGAGTGCCTTGGGATCCGCTCAAATTAACGTTCGAGCAATTGCCCAGGGATCTTCCGAAAGAAATATTTCTGTTGTCGTCAAACAAACTGACTCGATCAGAGCCCTTAGAGCGGTTCATGCAGGATTTTTTCTTTCTAATTTCACGTTATCTCTTGGAATTGTTGGCCTTGGGGGTATTGGAACTACTTTAATAGAACAAATCTCTGCAACCTCCCAAAAGCTTCAAGAGGAATTGAAAATTGATCTTCGCGTCCGTGCCATCGCTACTAGTCAAAGGATGTGTCTCTCTGAAAAGGGCATGACATCATTTAGCGCCACCAAAGAATATCTTGAGTCCCACGGAGAGCCCCTGGATTTGGAAAAGTTTACCAAATTTGTAAAGGCAGATCATATACCACATGCTGCTGTAATCGACTGCACTGCAAGTGATTCCGTTCCGGAACACTATTCACTTATTTTGAAGCAAGGAATTCATATTATTACCCCGAATAAAAAGGGGCACACGGGCAAAATGGATTTTTATAATGAATTAAAATTATTGAGCCGAAATCTTCGACGCTATTTTTTATATGAGACAACCGTCGGCGCGGGACTACCGATCATCAATACTTTGCGGGAACTTCAGCGCACAGGGGACCAAATTATTCAGATTGAGGGGGTTTTTTCAGGAACACTTTCTTATTTGTTTAATACCTTTTCATCAAGAATACCTTTTTCTGAAGTTGTCAAAGAAGCCAAAGCAAAGGGTTATACTGAGCCAGATCCCCGCGACGATCTTTCGGGAATGGATGTGGCTCGGAAGTTGGTCATTTTAGCTCGAGAGATGGGCCTCTCCATCGAGCTAAAAGATGTTTTAATTGACCCACTTCTACCGACTGATTTCATCAAAGGATCCGTTGACGATTTTATGAAGAAGCTTCCCGAGTTTGACTCCCTTATTTTAAAACAGCTTGAAAAAAGCCAAAGCCAAAGTGCTGTTCTACGCTTTACTGGGGAAATTACCAAGGAGGGAAAAGCTAGGGTTGGAGTAAAGCAATATCCTGCTAATCACCCTTTTGCGAGAACTCAATCAACAGACAATATTGTTTCTTTTCATACCACCCGTTATTCTGCCAACCCCCTCATAGTTCAGGGACCTGGCGCCGGTCGAGAAGTCACCGCGGGAGGAATTTTTGCGGATATCCTTCGATTGGCATCCTATTTAGGAGCGCCTTTGTGATTTTAGAATCTAATGTGGAGCTTATATGAGTACTTCCTTACGAGCAACAGCCTTCGCTCCAGCTACAATTGGAAACGTAGCTGTGGGTTTTGATCTTTTGGGATTAGCTTTAGATATTGCTGGCGATAAAATCACAGTTGAAAAAATAAGGGGATCAAACGTTGAAATTCTCTCGATCAAAGGCGTCGAGACCGCATTACCAACTGTGGCCAGCACCAACACGGCAGGGGCCGCTCTCTTGGCTCTTCAAAATAAACTTGAGCTTTCCCATGGATTTCGCATTTCAATTGAAAAAGGAATTCCTCTTGGATCAGGCATGGGAGGCTCCGCAGCTTCGGCCGTGGCTGCTGTTGTTGCGGCAAATGCCTTGCTCGAACAACCCCTTTCAAAGGAAGAGTTGCTGGAATTTGCCGTTGCGGGTGAAACTGTTGCAAGCGGATCGTACCACGTTGATAATGTGGCTCCATGCCTTTTCGGAGGACTGACTTTAGCAACTCCAACCCGAATATCTACACCTACTACATATCAAATTACCAATATTCCATTCAATAAAAATCATTTTATTGTTTTACTTCATCCCCATATTATTGTGGAAACAAAAGCAGCACGCAGTATTTTGAAGCCAACCTTGACCCTGTCTCAGCATGTTTTGCAATCTAGTTTTCTGGCAGGATTTATTTCAGCCTGCTTTAGCAGCAATGAATTCATGATGGGGCAATGCCTCCGCGACACTCTCATTGAACCCCAACGAGCAGAACTTATACCAGGATTCTATGAAATTCAAAAGGGTGCTATGGAAGCGGGAGCTCTGGGATGTTCCATATCGGGAGCCGGTCCCAGCATATTTGCCTGGGCTCGCAATTGCTCCGAGGCTGAGAAAATTCAACATGCAATGAAATCTATTTATAAGAAGAGTAAAATTCCCCACGACTGTTGGCTTTCTCCCATTTCTACGACGGGAGCTCGTATTCTTGATGTCGACCCTCCAGCGAGCGAAGGGCTTTACCCATGAGTTCCAATATCACTTCTACTTTGAAATTCCCTTATAAATTTGTCAGCACACGCAATGGATGTCCACTGGTTTCCTTTTCAGAAGCACTTGATGGAGGGCTTGCACCGGATGGAGGGCTTTACCTTCCCCAACAGATTCCCAAATCGAATATTTCAAAGCTTCAACACCATCCAGCGGTAAAATCCTACAATCTTTTAAGGGGATCTGATTTTCCAACAGCCAATTTTTTCCTAGCAGATTTCGCTGCCCAAATTCTGGCCCCTTTTTTTGAAAAGGATCCTCTGGAATCCAACCTCCCTGAAATTTGTGCACGAACTTTTAATTTTCCAATTCCATTGAAAGAGTTGGAAGGACCCACCTGCCTCCTCGAACTTTTTCATGGGCCGACCGCCGCATTCAAAGATGTCGCCGCCCGATTTTTAGCAGAATGTATTTTCTTTCAAGACGAACTAAAACAGAATTTGTTGATCAAGCAGGAACCACGTCGCCGGCGCCTTGTTCTCGTAGCCACCTCCGGAGATACGGGAAGCGCAATCGCCTCGGCCTTTGATCATCATTCCAATACTTCTGTTTTTATTTTGTATCCCAAGGGCCGAGTTTCTCCTCGACAGGAAAAACTATTAACATGCTGGTCTGCCCATGTTCATGCCATTGCCGTCCAAGGAAGTTTTGATGACTGCCAACGCCTAGTAAAGGAAGCCCTTTCGAATTTCGAGCTAAGATCCGAATTCGCCTTTATTTCTGCCAATTCCATCAGTATAGGACGCCTATTGCCTCAAATGATTTATTATGCTTGGAGCTCCTTGGCTTATGAGCGAATTTTTAGCAAACCTGCTGGATTTATCATTCCGACTGGAAATTTAGGAAATGGCTTTGCCGCTATTTTAGCTCGTGAAATGGGATTCCCAATTCGCGAGATTATTTTTTCTACCAATGAAAATAAGGCAGTAGATCACTTTTTTGAAAGCGGACATATTGTAGGTTTTCCAACTATTGCAACACTTGCCAATGCCATGGATGTGGGTCTTCCCAGCAATATGGAACGTCTTGCTTTTCTGTTTCCAAATATCGAAGACCTGAGAGGTTTCGCTAAAAGCTCCATTTGTTCTGATGCAGAGATAAAAAAAGTTATAAAAAAACAAGCTTGGGGCCAAACTTTCTGTCCTCATACAGCAACAGCGGTGCGGGCCTTCGAACAACAAAAGCTGCGGGAATGGATCCTTGTCGCAACGGCTCACCCCGCAAAATTTGAATCAGTGATTGAACCCCTTCTCTCAGAGAACGGAGAAGACCGTTTTGTCGTCCCTTTACCCATACAAATGAAGGAGTTGCTTCAACGCCCCCAACAGTCGTTTGAGATATCAGGAAAGCTCACTGAGTTGATCCAACTATTCCACAGTCACTGATTTAGCAAGATTCCTGGGTTGATCCACATCATGTCCCAAGTGACAAGCTAAGTGATACGACATGAGCTGTAAAGGAATCACTGCCAAGAATGGATTCGCCACCCAATGAGCTCTCGGCAACGACAAATAAAATTCACTGATCTCTTTCAGTCGAAGATTATCGCCCGTACCAATGGAAATGACTTTTCCTCGGCGCGCCCGCACTTCTTCCAAATTGCTAATCGTTTTTTCATATAATCGGTCATTGGGAGCAATCATAATTGTGACCATTTTTTCATCCACCAAGGCAAGGGGACCATGCTTCATTTCACCAGCAGCATAACCCTCAGCATGAAGATAGGCGAGCTCCTTCAATTTAAGAGCACCCTCCATAGCTATCGGAAAGTTAACTCCACGACCCATATATAAAAATCCCTTGAAGGAATTTAATTCGCTTGCAGCTTGATCAAAATATTTGTCATAGGATAAAACAACTTCCATTTGACTTGGTACCATCAAAAGCGCTTGTACTAATTCCTCTTCTTGATCGTCCTTAAGAGTCTTAAGAACGCTGCCAAAATGAATAGCCAAACAGTTTAAAACCATCATCGTTGCCGTGAAGGCCTTAGTACTGGCCACACCGATCTCGGGTCCAGCATTCATAAAAAGATGTCCATGGGCTTCGCGATCTATAGAGGAACCTTTGACATTACAAATACTGAGAGTTTTTGCCCCCATTTCTTTCGCCAACCTTATTGCCGCCAGGGTGTCGGCAGTTTCGCCACTTTGAGAAATGGTAACTACTAAAGTATTTTTATTTATAATGGGTTCTCGGTATCGATACTCACTGGCAATATCTACTTCAACTGGAAGTTTGGATATTTGCTCCAAAAGATATTTCCCCACGAGGCCAGCATAAGAGCTCGTCCCGCAAGCCACAATGACGATTTTCTCGATCTGCCTTACTTCCTCATCGGAGATTCCCCAATTTTTAATGGAAATCTTATGGGTTTTAATATCCAGATAAGGTTCTAATGCTGCTGCCACTGCCCGGGGCTGTTCGTAGATTTCTTTTAACATAAAATGCCGATAGCCCGCCTTTTCGATCATATCAGGATTCCAGTTGATTACCGTCACCGGCTTGTGGAGTTTAGAACCCTGAGCTGAAAACACTTCAACCCTATCTTTATAAATCTCCACAACTTCTCGATCATCCAGATAAATAAATTTTTTAGTGTATTCCAAAACTCCCTGCACATCGCTGGCAACAAAATTTTCAAGCTGACCTTGATCGCCTAAACCCACAACCAGAGGTGGGCCGTCTTTGAATGCAACCAAACAATCTGGAGCTTGATCCCACATGACAACAATTGAAAAAGCTCCACGAATTTCCTTAAGCACTTCCATTACCGCAAGTCTTAAATTTTTTGTCTTTTGAATGGCATTAGCAATTAAATGAGCAACCAATTCACTGTCCGTATCTGAGAGAACGTTAGCTCCTTTCCTAAGCAATTGCTCTCGTATTTCAATATAGTTCTCAATGATTCCGTTGTGCACAAGACTAATCCCCTCCACCATATGAGGGTGGGCATTTCGCTCGGACGGAATGCCGTGGGTCGCCCACCGAGTATGCCCGATCCCTGCATGACCATCAAATTTTTCGGAAGCCAAACACTGCTCCAGAGCTACGAGTTTTCCGGGTGCTCGAACTTGTTTTGCCTTGCCTTCGTGAATAATAGCAACTCCCGCACTATCATATCCACGGTATTCCAACTTTTTAAGTCCAGACACAATGACATCTTTAGGGTTCTTAGGACCCAGATAACCAATAATTCCACACATAGCCCATTCCTCCAACCGATGAAGTTTTCAACTTCAACTTTGCTTCATAAAATAAAATCTATTAAAAATCTTTAATCGACGTTTTCGGCCTTCTCAGTTTTAATCGTTTTGTCAGCTTGATTTTGATCCTTTGGGTCCACGCCTGAAAGGCCCACTTTTGCAGCATAATTTTCTTTTATAATCTGGCGTCCTCGCGCAACGGCCAATGCTCCCGCTGGCACATCCTTCGTCACGGTCGAGCCAGATCCAATAATGGCATCTTCACCAATTTGAATAGGTGCGATAAACTGAGTGTCGCTCCCCACAAAAACTCTGTCACCGATGACAGTTTTATACTTCTTTCGATCCGGAGCGTAATTGCAAGTAATTGTGCCGCATCCAACATTTACGTCATTTCCAACTTCCGCATCACCCAGATAAGTTAAGTGTCCCGCCTTGGATCTTCTGCCGAACTGAACTTTTTTAAATTCCACAAAATTACCAACATGAGCCTCCTCGCCAATGACGGTTTCAGGACGCATTCGGGCATAAGGCCCTAAAGAAGCACGGGCATGAATCAAAGTGCGTTCAATATAGGACCCGGCCTTCACTTGCACACTGTCTTCCACAATTGAATCTGAAATAAAAACATTACTTTCCACTACACAGAAGGAACCAATCTTCGTTTTTCCCCTCAGAAAGCAATTGGGATAAATGACACTGCCGGAGCCAATTTCAACTTCATCTTCAATATAAACTGTTTTTGGATCGATAACGACAACCCCTCGATCCATGGCCGCCTCAACATTTCTACGAAAAATTGCTCGCGTAGCCTTGGCCAATTCCTTTTGAGAGTTTACTCCCGCTGCAACCCGCGATGATGCTGATATCGCATCTACTTTCAATCGGCCTTCAGTCGCTAATCCAATTAATTCTGTTAAATAAAATTCCCCTTTTGCATTTTCATTTTTGATTTTAGGTAACAAGCTCTCCAAAACAGAAGCCTTCATCAAATAGATACCAGTATTTACTTCGTTAATCTTCAAAGTATCTGCTGACGCATCTTTGGCCTCCACGATAGCGCGAAGTATTTTATTCTGCCTTACAATTCTACCAAACTCACCGGGATCCTTCAACACAGAGGTGATAACTGCCAAATCCAATCGGCCCTCACGAAATGTTTTTCGAAATTCTTTAATGTCGTCTTCGTGTATTAATGGATGGTCCCCATTTAAAATTAATATGTCCCCGTCTTTGTCAGATTCAACTTTAGCAGCTTTAACAGCATCGGCCGTTCCTAGCTGTTGTTCCTGTACAAAACACTTGGCACCGAGTGGTTCTACAATGGTTCTCACCAAATTTTGCCCATGGCCAACCACCACGCGCACTTCCGTAGCTGCTGCCGCCTTAACAGCACGAATGACTCGCTCCAACATGGGGCGCCCGGCGACTGGATGCAATACTTTAGGTAGCGGGGATTTCATGCGGGTCCCCTTACCAGCAGCCAAAATTATCACAGTCAACGGATCATTTTTTTGATGGGTCATCGTAAAACTCACTTTCAAAGGTTTGAGCGATGCATAAGCACAGCAATTAATAAGGTCTTTACTCCTACTTGAGAGACTTCCCTAGTCATTTATTCTGCCGAATAGAATAAAATTGTTTATGATGATTTTGAATCTAATTTTTTAAATTGTTTATTCCTCGGTTCTGAATTTACACTTAAACAAAGCGGGGATTTAAAAAATGCGTTCCGATTTCCTTCTCATCGGCCCATGGTCAGTAAAAACTCATGAATGGGGCGCTCCCATTTTTAGCGATCTTCAGTCTGCCGCCCCGCATACAAAAGAACAAGTTTTTAATGTCATTGGACTTTCAATTACCTCTATTCTCGAGTCCAAATTTCCAGCTTTTTTTGAAAGGAACAAAAAAACCAATCCGTCTGTACAATTTATCGCTATTATTCCCAAAGACTTTTCTCAAGAAAAAATTTTGGAGTTGCACCGCAAATATCTTTTTTTTCGAGTTTTTGATAGCTTTCATCATCCTGATGTGGAGACCAGCTTCATTCAGGCCCTTAATAAATCGTTACAAATTCAACAGGACCAGAACCTACTTTCTTTGACAGAGGAGCAAAATAGAAAACTAGAAAATTTACAAACTGAACTAGAAGAGCGCATTGAAAAGCGAGCTCACTCATTGAGTGAATCTCGACAAAAACTCTTTCTCGCCAACCAGCGACTGGGGGACCTTCAAAAATGTGTTATTGCCAGCCAAAGAGTGCGTTCGATAGATGAATTGGAAGCAGCTCTGCAGGCAATCTTAGCCCGTCCCCTGCAAATAGGATGGATCAAAATTCAAAATGGTATAACAGATGCCCACACCTTAAAGGAAACACTCAGGCTGGATCCAAATTTTTTGGCCCATCGATGTTATCTTTACAAAGAACACACTCCCATTGGCGAAATTCTTTTTTTCCGGGGTCATCTCACTGCCTTTTCAAAAGAAGAAAAAGAGTTTCTAATTAGAATTTCAGAAATTATCTCACCTGTTCTATTGCGCCTTAATAAAACAAAGGAGTCAGAAGTTTTAAAGCGCCAATGGGAAGTCACTTTCAATTCCATATTAGATTCAATAATTCTAATTGATGATACCTACCAAGTTATTCAAACCAACAAAAAGGCAGCAAAAGGCGAATCCCAGCTAAAATGCTTTCAGCTTTTATTTGGAAGACAATCCCCTTGTCCCCTATGTACTCTCGGTAAAAATTTTCGCCTCCACCCCTCCCAGGATCGATTTCAAACACTGGAAGTCTCTAGTCACCGACTTCATCTTCCAACTGAAAATCGATACGGTTACGTCAATGTTTATCACGATATTTCTGAAAAATTGGAGTTGGAAAAGCGCATTCTGGACAGCGCACGTCTGGCGGAGCTGGGAATTATTGGCTCAAGCATAGCTCACGAACTAAATAATCCATTGGCTGGAATGCTTACCTATGCACAATTAATGCTCATGGATTTAAATAAAGAACACTCCATGTACTCGGACATTAAAGAGATTGAAGAGGCCATTAAAAAGTGCAGAGACATCGTTCAAGATCTTCTGGGTTTTGCTCGTCAATCCGAGAATGAAGATTCCAGTCCCATTTCTCCCTATGAGTTATGTCTGAAATCAAAAAACATAGTCGATATCCGAGCAAGGTCCCTTGGAGTTCCAATCACGATTATTAACGAACTTCCCACCGATTTTAAAATGACTGGACAATGGAATTTATTACTTCAGGCGATCAATCATGTCTTATATTCCTGTTGGGAATCCATTTGCCCTCTCAATAGCAAACAACCAAGACCAGGGTCCTGGATTCGGATTGAGTTATCCCGGGTGTTAAATACTACCAAATGGAATTTGTTGTTTATTGACAATGGCAATGAGTCACTTGCGCGAGCAATTGGACTATCTATCCCCATTGCCATTCAAGTATTCCGCGACCACGGCGGAACCTTAGAAATGGGGCGAGACTCAAATGGCAATAATACTGCTCGCATTATCTTCGATCGTCCAGTTTTGCCTCTTCCCTGAAACGAAAAGGTGAGGAAATTTTGACAGGTGACTTAATTTTGACTTAGGCTATGGAAAGATCTTTCCATGGAAGGAATGTTCATGATTAATTCTCGAATTCTGATTCTTGACGATGAGTCGACATTGAGAACAGCCCTATTTCGAATGTTTGATCGAAAAGGTTATCAAGTCTTAACTGCCAACAAAATTGAAGAGGCTAAATTACTGACTCAAAGTGAAAGGCCCCTAGATCTAGCGATTCTGGATATGAATCTACCTGATGGCAATGGCATTGAATTTATGAATCACCTCAAAATGCAATATCCTGATTGCGCTGTAATTATCCTTACGGGACATGCCACGGTAGAAACAGCAGTTCACGCCACTCGACAAGGGGCATTTCAGTTTTTAACAAAACCTTTTAACTTAGATGAATTATTGATATTAGCAGAACAAGTTATAGCGCAAAAAAAGGGGACTGCCCCTTTAAACCTTTCCGATTTTGTATCAGCAACATCCACCAATGTTTCGAATTCCTCGACCTCGTTGTCCCCGGCATCTCGAAACCCTCGCAGGGATGCTTCAAAGAAATATATCTTTTCCCATATCATTGGGGAAAGTGAAAGCATTAAGAATGTCCTTTCTTTGATAGAGAAAGTAGCAGATACGGATTCAACGGTTTTGATTACCGGTGAAAGTGGAACTGGGAAAGAATTAATGGCTCGAGCCATTCACCACAACTCGGGTCGCGCCCGAGGCCCCTTTATCCCTATTAACTGCGGAGCAATTCCATCTGAACTTCTCGAAAGTGAGCTTTTTGGCCACGTCAAAGGAGCCTTCACGGGAGCCATTGCAAATCGCATTGGTCGATTTGAATTAGCCGATGGGGGTACGATCTTTTTAGATGAGATTGGGGATCTCGAGCCTCCACTTCAGGTAAAAATTCTAAGAGCTCTACAGGAACGCTCATTTGAACCAGTTGGTTCCACTAAGACCGTCTCAGTTAATGTGCGAGTCATAGCCGCCACCAACATCAACTTAGAGGACGCCGTGGAACGAGGAAGATTTCGTGAAGATCTATTTTATCGCCTCAATGTCATTCCTATTGCTGTACCTGCTTTGCGCGAAAGAAAGACGGACATTCCGCTCCTGCTCAAACACTTTATTGAGAGTTTTAACCGCAGCAAAAACAGCAGTTTGTCAGGACTCACCGAGGAAGCAATGGACTGTATGGTCACCTATAGGTGGCCAGGAAATATCCGAGAATTGGAAAATCTAGTGGAACGCCTTTCAATTTTGAAGGGAAAGGGCCCGGTGGAATTAGTTGATCTACCATTAAAATATAAAAACCACAAAGCGCAGACCAGTGAACTCGAGCAAATTCACATGCCGCTCCCTACCGAGGGAATCGATTTCAACTCGGCCGTAGATGCTTATGAAAATGCGCTCATACTTAAGGCCCTCGAAAAAACGGGTTGGAATCGAAATCAAGCAGCCAATTTACTGCGCTTAAATCGCACAACCCTGGTTGAAAAAATCAAGAAAAAAGGTTTACATCCCCCCGCAGGAACACCCGATTTGGAACACTGACTCGGTTAATAAATTCTAAAGACCTTCAGTGGAGGATTCATTTTTATTAATAGATTCTTTGAATTTTTGAAAAATTGATGTACACCTATTTCTAAGTCGATGAGTTCATTATTTTTAATTTCATTTCTATTGCTATTTTTCTCTTTGGCCATTCCTGAAGGCCGAGCTTTTTCCCATTCGGATTCTGGCATCAAACTGCCCACTGCAAACACTGTAGACCCTGCAATTATTTCTTTGTCGGAGTTGTGTAAAAAAGACCTCTCTCCCTTTTCAGAAAAAAAGGGAAATCGCAAAACCAGTGATAGCCTTCTGGCCCTTGCCTGTGAGCAAACCAAAATGTTGGATGCCTGTAAGTCCGTGAAGGGACATGCAATTTACCATTATGAGCGTAGTTCAGGTAAAGGGGATGGTAAGAAAATTTTAGTATTTAGCTTAATTCATGGTGATGAGGGGCCCGCTGGAACAGTCGGTCGAATTTGGATGGAACGACTTTCAG
>Ga0172367_10007403_pt1 | contig 12592 bp, 10 predicted proteins | sample Lak10m_FD_114542 | JGI IMG/M metagenome (GOLD analysis project Ga0172367, IMG submission 114542) | Freshwater microbial communities from Kabuno Bay, South-Kivu, Congo - kab_022012_10m | ecosystem: Environmental > Aquatic > Freshwater > Lake | place: Democratic Republic of the Congo: South-Kivu...
TCTGCGAGTCAAGGCGCTGCCAATCGGTCTGGCGCACAACTTGCGGTTAAAGAATGCGGTGCCGGCTGGCGAAACTGTAAGCTGGTCTGATGTGGAATTTGACGAGACGGATCCGACAATTCGCTTTCGTCGAGAGATGGAGCGCCAATTTGCAGGTGCTATTCGATAAATGTTAGAAAGGAGAAACGCATTGGACAGAAACGAAGTTCTAAAGTTGACGTCGGAGATACTCCCGGCGAGTCAGATCAACACGGCTGCCGACGAACTCTACGACGCTGCGGCGGATCGTTATAAGAAGTACGCAAAAGCAAAGAAGGTCCTGGATGTGCCGATTCCTCTGGCAATCGTCTATCCCCGGACAACTGATGAAGCGGCGCGTCTGATATCCATGTGCAATGAGCATGGAATCAATGTCATACCCAGATCTGGAAAGACAGCCACAGAGGGCGGACTGGAGAACTGGAAGGAAAACACCCTGGTCTTGGACGCCCGGGATTTGAACCAGATTATCAAGATCGATGAATACAATATGCAGGCTACGGTCCAGGCGGGTGTTGTCCTGCAACACCTGGAAAACGAACTCAACAAGCGCGGCTTGACCACCGGGCATTCGCCCCAGTCCAAACCAGTAGCCAAGTATGGCGGTCTTGTTGCCACGCGCAGCATCGGTCAGTTTTCAACACTCTATGGCGGCATCGAAGAGATGGTTGTCGGGCTTGAGTGTGTGTTCCCGGACGGTCATGTGTCGCGGATCAAAAATGTGCCCCGCCGCTCCGGCGGTCCCGATATTCGCCATATTGCGATTGGCAACGAAGGGTCCCTCTGCTATATCACCGAGGTGACGGTCAAACTCTATCGGCACTTCCCGGAGAACCATACCTTTTTCGGTTATCTCGTCAAGGATGTGGCCAGTGGAATCAAGGTGCTTCGGGAGGTCATGGTCAACGGGTACCGGCCGTCTGTCGCCCGCGTCTATTCCGAAGAAGATGCCCGGCAGCACTTTTACCACTTTCACAAAGGGGAATGCGTTCTCCTTTTCATGGCTGAAGGGAACAAGGGCATCGTTCAAGCCACCTGTGCGGGGATCGAAGAGGCGGTTGAGAAGTTCAAGGACGGCATTATCGAGCAGGTGGACAGCGATTTAATTGCGACCTGGTTCAAGAACCTCAACTGGTCCCAACAGGATATCGACGACGAATTCCAGGGGATGATCGACAACGATTCCCATGCCGGGTTCACCACCGAGGTATCTGCCGACTGGGAAACCATCCCGACCCTGTATGACAATGTGATTAAGCGCGTCAGGGAGGAATTCCCGAGGGCCCACGATCTAACCATGTTGGGCGGCCATTCCTCCCATAGCTACATTAACGGCACCAACATGTATTTCGTCTACAACTACGCCATCAACTGTGCTCCCGAGGACGAGATGCGAGTGTACCATCACTCGATCCAGCGCATCATTGTGGAAGAAACCCTCAAGCTTGGCGGATCCATGTGTCATCACCATGGCATCGGCAAATACCGCAACGAATGGACCAAGGAGGAACATGGCTCCGCGTACTATATCCTCGAGAAACTGAAGGAAGCATTCGATCCTAACGGCATCATGAACTTCGGCACCATCTTCTATCAGGAAGAGGGCGCCAGGTTCCAAAAATAATTCCAAAAAGAGAAGGCATTCCAACGCGACGGATGACTCATGAGAATCCTGTGCTTGCTCAAGCTGGTGCCCGATGTGGATCAGCTTCGTTATGACCGCGAAAGGAACATCCTCATCCGGGAGAATGCGCGCCTGATGCTCAACCCCGAGGATGCTACCGCAGTGGCTACGGCGCTGGGCTTCAAACGAGATGCCCCCAATACGTATATTGAAGCTGTGAGCATGGCTCCTCGCGGAGCCATGCCTCACCTCGAGGATCTAGTCCGCCGTGGAATTGACCATGTCACGCTGATATCCGATCCGCGCCATGCAGGTAGTGATACCTGGGCGACGAGCAGGGTACTGGCGCAATACCTCGGGACGCGGGATTTTGACTGTGTTTTCTGTGGTACCCACACCCTCGACGGGGGAACCGGCCAGGTGCCGGCCCAACTGGCCGAAGTTCTGGGTCTTCCTCTCATGGTGGGCATCAGCACCCTGGTTGAACTTATTCCCCAGCAAGGGCAGGCTGTTGTTGATGTCGATGGAGAGACGGCAAGGATGCGATTCTCCGTTGCTCTTCCTGCGGTGCTGGGGTTCCAGTACAACCCAGAACGCAAGCTACCCTACATCCGATATGAAAACCTGGATCGGGATGTATCCGGCCTGATTACCGTCCTCGGAAATGACAAACTTGGGATGGACGAGTCGGAGCTAGGGCTGAAAGGGTCTCTCACCCAGGTACGCAGCCTTAGGGCTGATGCCCTGGAAGCCAAAGACCCGGTGCTGCTTCGTGTCGACCAGGACGGTATCGACAAGGTGTACCGCTGGCTGGAACAGAAGGGATTTCTACAGCCATGAAGCGGGTGTTGGTGTATATCGACGAAGATGCGGTGGAAGACTCCATCGATTTACTCGAAGTCGGTCGGCTGATGTACGGGGATAAGGGCTTTTGTTCCTACGCCCTTGCCGCAGGATGCCGATACGGAGAGGCAGGCAACCTGTTCGATCATGTGTTCCGGGTGAAGAATGGAGCGCTGCCAAATTATGATACGGCCACCATTGCCCGCTGTATCGAGTTCTTGCACCGGATTTACTGTTTTGACGCGATTATCGTTCCGGCAACCCACTGTGGACGGATGATTGCACCGAGGGCGGCTATGCGACTCCGCGCCGGACTGGTGGCGGACGTAACGGGAATCGGAACGGATGGTGATGAAGTATTGATGACGCGGCCAGCCTTCAGCGGGCGCATGTTGGCTACGGTTGCCTGCCGGGGAGGCGGACCGGTCATGATGAGTGTGCGCCCCAGGGCCTTCACCTATGGGGCGCCAGTCCTCAAGTCTGCGGAATTTATAGATGTTGATGTGCAGGATATGAAGACTCCGGGCATCCGGCTAATCGAACGCCGAGAAAAGTCCGAGGCTCGGGATATACGCACAAGCGAAGTCCTGATTTCCGGAGGCGGCGGAGTAATCCGTGATTTCCACCTCCTCGAGAGACTCGCGGAAGCGCTGCATGGCATGGTCGCTGCAAGCCGCAAGGTTGTCGACATGGGTAAGGCTCCGCAGGCAATCCAGGTAGGTCAGTCGGGAAAGATCGTGAGTCCCCGTCTGTACATCGCCTTGGGCATTTCCGGTTCAGCCCAGCATGTGGCGGGCATCAGGAACGCGGAATATATCATTTCAGTGAATACGAACAGGCAGGCTCCGATCTGCAGCATGTCGGACATCGTTGTAGAAGGGGACAGCCGCGCTTTTGTAGAAGGGCTTCTAAAACGCATGGAAGCATCAAATACTCAAACTTCTGGAGATCAAAAAAGATGAATGTTACGGACTTTACGATGGATTTTTTCTCCCTGAAAGGCAGGAACGCCATAGTTACCGGCGGCAACACCGGACTGGGACAGGCATTTTCAGTGGCGCTCGCCAAAGCAGGAGCGAATGTGCTGGTCATCAGCCTTATGGAGGAGGATGGCGAGACCAGGGGCTGGGTCGAGGATTGCGGGGTCGAGTACAAGTACCTGCACGGCGACATCACTGCTGACGGCGAATGCAAGCGGGCAGTAGACGCCTGTGTGTCAGCCTGGGGTAGCATAGACATTCTGGTCAACTGTGCAGGCATCTCCATCAATATCGAAGATGTGACCAGGTTCACCCGCAAGGAATGGGACAAGGTCGTAGCCGTCAACCTGACGGCGGCCTTCGAGATGACCCATGAGGCCTGCAAGCACATGATTAAGCAAAATCGCGGCAAGATCATCAACATCGGCTCCCTTTACTCCTTTCTGGGCGGACAGTGGTCTCCCGCCTATGCCTCCACCAAGCACGGGATCGTTGGCTTGACCAAAGCCATGTGCGACGAACTGGCGCAGTTCGATATCCAGGTCAACGCCATCGCTCCGGGGTATTTCGCCACCAGCCTGACGGAAAAGACTCGCAGTGACCCACAGCGCAATGCCACGATCCTTTCCCATATTCCTGCGAACCGCTGGGGCTGGACTGCCGATCTCATGGGCGCCTGCGTATTCCTTGCCAGTGACGCCTCGAACTATGTCAACGGCACCGTCCTGACCGTCGACGGCGGCTACCTGATGCGTTGATTGAGAGGTAAGTATGCGTGACGTGTATTTTATCGGTGTCGACAGCGGCACCCAAAGCACCAAGGTTTCCATGATCAACCAGCGGGGCGAAATTCTCCTCAGCGCAAGCCAGCCCCTGCGCCCCATGCTAAAACGCCAGCCGGGTTGGGTCGAACATCCTGATGACGATCTGTGGGACAGCACGAAGGCGGCACTGAAGGAACTCATGGCTTCCTTCAAGGGGGATGTTTCAGACATTAATGGGATCGGGCTCTGTTCGATCCGCACCTGCCGGGTCTTTCTGAAAAAGGACGGTTCCCTGGCTGCGCCGGTCATGAGCTGGATGGATATTCGCGCCTATTTGCCCTTTGAAGACGAAGCGGATATCGGCTATACCGGGTCAACCTCGGGCTACCTGACCTTCCGCCTGACCGGGGAGTTAAAGGACACCATAGCCAACCAGCACCAGTCCCAATTCCCAGTGGACATGGAGACTTGGAAGTGGCTTGAGGACCCGCAGGCATTCTCCGCCTTCAAGATTCCCCTGCCTAAACTCCTAGACATGTACCTGCCCGGAGAAGTCCTGGGGCGCGTTTCCGCCGCGGCGGCGGCAGAAACCGGTTTGCCCGCGGGCATCCCTGTGATAGCCACAGCGAACGACAAAGCGGTGGAGGCTCTGGGGTCGGGGCTCATCGAACCCCGGGTGGCTCTCTTGTCTTTGGGTACCTACATCGCATCCATGGTCGCGGGGGAACAGAATCTGCCAGATACGAATAGTTTTTTCACCAATCTGTCGTGCATCCCGTACCGATATCTGTATGAAAGCTCGGGTATTCGGGGTGGCATGTGGCATATCTCCTGGTTTAAAAGCATCCTCGGTGACGAGTTTGAGCGGAAGGCTCGCGAATCGGGACGAATCGCGGAGGAACTGCTGGAGGAGGAAGCGGCCCAGGTTCCTGCAGGCTCCGATGGCCTCCTGACCGTTCCGGACTGGCTTGCTCCTGCAACAAAGCTGCATAAGAAGGGCGTCATGATTGGCTTCGATCAACGCCATACCCGGGGCCACATGTACCGCTCCATCATGGAAGCAATTGCCATGCGGATGAAGAACAACCTGGACGGCATGATTAAGGATACCGGGACCGTACCAGACAAGCTGATCGTCAGCGGCGGGGGATCGAACAGTCCTCTCTTTATGCAGATCGTGGCAGATGTCTTCGGTATTCCAACCGTGCGTAACAAGATCAACGGGGCGGCGGGGCTGGGAGCGGCAATCTGTGTAGCCGTAGCAACGGGAACCTATGCGGACTTTTCCCAGGCTGTCGGCGCCATGGTACATCAACGTGATGAGTTCAGCCCCAACCCAAAGAACCACAAGGTTTATACAACCATTAATCAGGGGGCTTATCGGGAACTGACAACCATGCTGGAGGACACACTCAAGCAAATGCACCGCGCGTGCGAAGAAGCAAACCAATAAAGGTATCCGCAATGTATGCCAGCGAACCCAAAGGCAGCCATCCAGAAAAGTTTTTTTCAGTAACCCGCTTGGGCGCTATTCATCCAGTTTTTCAGCCTTCTGCCAGCCCATAATTGGCGAAGGTATTGTATTACAATCCTCATATAACTAATCAAGGAGTAAACCATGACTGACCGCAAGAAAATAAACCTGCCGTACCTCTTCCAAAAAGTGCAGGACAAAGAGCCAATCAGTTGGCTGACCTGCTACGACTACCCCACCGCCTACTTGCAAGACCAGGCTGGCGTGGAGATGATTCTCGTCGGCGACAGCCTGGGCATGACCATGCTTGGCTACGACTCGACCTTGCCCGTGACGATGGATGACATGATTCGCCACGCCTCCGCCGTGCGGCGCGGCGCCCCCACCGCCTTCGTGGTTGGCGACATGCCCTACATGACCTACCAGCCCAGCAACGAACTCGCCGTCAAAAATGCGGGACGCTTCATGGCAGAAGCGGGCTGCGACGCGATCAAACTCGAAGGCGGCGCGGCAATGGCTCCCCGCATTCAGGCGATTGTCGAAGCGGGCATCCCTGCCATCGGTCACCTCGGACTGACTCCGCAATCTGTCGCGGCGTTGGGCGGCTTCCGCTTGCAGGGCAAATCGGCTGAAATGGCGAAGAAGATTGCCGACGATGCCAAGGCGTTGGAAAAGGCTGGGGCGTTTGCAATCCTGCTCGAGCTGGTCCCCGACCGCCTGTGCAAGATGATCACCGAACGCGCCGACAACTGCATCATCATGAGTCTTGGTTCGGGTCCCGACGCGCACGGTCAACTGCTCATCTACCATGACATGTTTGGTTTGTATCCCAAGTTCAAGCCGAAGATGGCGAAGGTCTTTGGCAACGCAGGCGAGGTCATCCTGAATGGGTTGAAGCAATACGTCAGCGAGGTCAAAAGCGTCACCTTCCCCGCACCCGAAAATTGGTTCGGGATGCCCGACGAAGAATTCGACGAACTGAAAAAGATTGTCAAGTAAAATGGGACTTCGGAAGTTTTGAGACTTCCGAAGTCTTACTCTTAATATGGAGGCATCATGACTTTTGCAGCCCGAACTGCGCACCTCAAACCTGAAGGCGCTTATCAAGTGCTGGCGCAAGCCAATAAAATGGAAGCCGCTGGACGCGAAATCATTCACCTCGAAGTCGGACAGCCCGACTTCCCCACTTTTGAAAATGTCAGTTGGGCGGGCGTCGAAGCCATCCGCAACGGCAAGACGCGCTACACCCCGCCTGCGGGGATGCCCGCCCTGCGCGAAGCCATTGCCGAAGATGGCGGCAAACGGCGTGGAATCAATTTTACGGCGGATGAAGTCGTCGTCAGCCCTGGCGGAAAACCCAACCTGTTTTTTCCGACCCTTGCGCTGGTTCAGCCTGGCGACGAAGTGATCTACCCGAATCCGGGCTTCCCGACCTACGAAGCCATGATCAAAGTGGCGGGCGGAATTCCCGTCGCGGTTCCGCTGTTGGAAGAGAATCAGTTTTCCTTCGACGTGGCAGCCTTCGACAAACTCATCAACGAGAAAACCAAACTCATCATCCTCAACTCGCCGAGCAACCCCACCGGTGGAGTTATTCCGCTGGAGGATTTGAAGCACATCGCGGCGCAAGCGCAAAAATATGACTGCTGGGTCATGTCGGATGAAATCTACGCCCGCATCATTTACGATGGGTTGACCGCACACTCGATTGCCGCCCTGCCTGGCATGAAGGAACGCACCGTCATCGTGGACGGATTCTCCAAGACCTACTCGATGACCGGCTGGCGGCTGGGATTTGGAATCATGCCGCGCGACCTCGCTGCCCGCGTCGATTTGCTGCTGACCCACTCCATTGGCTCGACGGCGCACTTCACTCAAATTGCGGGCATGGAAGCTGTGACCGGTCCGCAGGAAATGGTGGGCATGATGGTCGCCGAATACCAGCGCCGCCGCAATGTCATCGTGGACGGGCTGAATGCCATCCCCGGCTTCTCGTGCCAGAAACCGCAGGGCGCGTTCTACGCTTTTCCCAACATCCGCAAGACGGGTATGGGGTCGAACGACCTCGCCAATTTGATTCTTGACAAGGCTGGCGTGGCGCTGCTGCCCGGCTCCTCCTTCGGGGAATACGGCGACGGATACCTGAGATTGTCCTACGCCAATTCGATTGACAACATCCAACTTGGGCTGGAGAAAATCCACAAGGCGGTGACAGAACTATAACGAAACAGGTCACGCTTGAAGCGTGACCTGTTTTTTTGGGGGGATTATTTTTCCTGCCTGGTCGAAACCGTCGTCCGCTGTGTGTAGGCGGGAGTTTGAACCTGCGGCTGGAGCGGACGTTCGAGCCGCACCTGCGTGGAACTGGTCACCTGCAACGGCGGCGCACCCGCTTCGGCGCGGACGGTGTAGTCGCCGGCGGGGAGCAGCAGCCCACGGTCGTCGTATCCGTTCCAGTGGAAGATGTGGCGGCGTCCAATCTTTCTGCGGTTTTGGACCAGGCTGGCGCGAAGATTCCCGTTTTGATCCAGCACCTCCAGAGAGAGGCGGGCGGTCTTGCTCAAATCCAGCAGGATGACTAAATTCTTTTCGCTCCCCGGCGCACCGGGGACGAAGGTCGGCGGGTCCACCGAAAGCGCCAGCGAGACGCGGTTCTGTCTCAGGTAGGTAAATGCCAAAATTGCGCCGATTGCCAAAATGCTTGGCAAAATCAAAAGCGGCAGGTTATCCAAATTATTGCTCAGGCGCGAGAGCGAATCGCCGCCGTTGGGCTGACTGCTTCGCGTGACGCGCCGCGCCAGCGTGGTGACATTGCCCGCCAAATCACGCGCCTCGATGGTGATGGTGTTATCTCCGCTGTTCAGGGCGGTGGTGGTCTGGAAATCGCCGAAGGCATTGACGGGAACCGCCATTCCGTTGACCGTCACCAAACTGCCAGGCTCGACTTTTCCCGTCAGTTGCAAATTCGCATCGCCGATGACTGCCCCGTCCTGCACGTTGACTTGAATCGGCAGCGCGCCAACTTTCAAATGGACGATGCGGTCAAAGGTGGCGATGTTGCCCACTTCATCCGTGGCGACAAAGTGCAGCGTGTTATCCCCTTGATCGAGAATCAATTCATGTCGAAAACTGCCGTCCGCATCCACGCGGACTTTTTGCTGGTTGATGGTCAGCGTGGCGCCTGGGCGGGTGCTGCCTTCGATGGCAACCATCTGCTGGTTGGTCCACTCATTTTCCAGCGGGCGGGTGATGGTGATGTCAGGCGGCTCTGTGACCAATAAAATATTACGCTGAATGCGGGTCGTGTTTCCCGCCGGGTCGATTGCCTGCAAATCGATATTATTTGCGCCGTCGGTCAATTTGAATGCAAAATTGAAACGTCCCAGGTTATCCACCCGCTGGGGCTGGGCTGTGCCTTTCAACCAGACCATCGCGCCCGCCTCGGTCACGCCTTCGATTTGCAAATTGGCGGTGTTGACGCTCATCCCTTCCGGCAGGTTGGCAAGTTGCACGGTCGGCGGCTGGGTATCCAGTTGCGCCTGCGTACTTTGCGACGTGGAACGCATGGTTCCAGCGGCGGTGATTTCGATGCGGTAGAAACCGTCGGGAGCCACCGAGCCGATGTCGTTGCGCCCATCCCACGAGATAAAATGATCGCCCGCCGATTCGGGCTGGGTATTTGCCAGCGTGCGAATCAAATTTTGGTCGCTGAAAACCTGGGCGGTGATGCGGGCGCTGTCTGCCAGGCGGTAATTGACGGTGAAAATATCGTAACTGCCATCGCCGTTGGGGGAGAGGAATTGTCCCTGCGGTGAAAGGCTCAGTTCGGGAATCTGCATCCAGTCGGCGACAAAGGTGATGGCAACAATCAAGACCACCGCGCCAATGCTCAGGGCGGTTGTCAGCACACCGGGGGTCAGGGTCACACCTGCGCTGCGGCGGCGTTGTTGTCTTACGCGGGGCGGAGTTTGCTGCTGATACTGCATGTCAGAAGTACAAGTTTAATCCAATTCCAGCATGATGAGGTCATCAGATTTGTCGTCGGCGGGACGCTCCGCGTCGGGCAGGGAGGGGACGGGCATGACGGCGGGGCTGGCGGGTGCGCGATCTACATCAAGCTGAATGGGAGCGGAACGCGGCAGAGGCGCGGGCAGGGGATGTTCGACAAAGTACTGTCCAACCTCCAAAATGATGGCGGCGATGAACGACAGGAAAAATGCGAAGCCGAGAGCGGTGGTTGCGCCGTCGGACAGGGGTTTGCCGAGCCAAAGGTTGAGCGCCGCTTGCAGGACAGCCAGAACCAAAATTCCGCCGCCGATCAGGAAAACGCTCGATTTGGGTCTGCCGATTTGCACCGAGTCTTTTTCGTTGAACATGCCAACCGCCCAGCCCACGAAAGCCCACAGCGCAACTTGCAGGGTGTGATACAGCAGGGTGGAAGAATCAGGCGAGAGCGGCAGGAAGAGAATCTGAAACACCTCCAACGAATTGGCGGAGGCGAACTTCGCCACGGGATTGGTCAAAATCGGCAGGACGCCAAGCAAATTGAGCAGATCAGGCGCGAGGTACGCCATGCCCGCCACGATTTCCATCCACAACGCGGCGAGACCGCCGATCAACGCGCCGCCTGCGGGTCCCCACCACAGCCCGCCCAGCACGGGGATTGTCCACGAGAGATAAACGGCGTTCAAAAGCGGCGCGGCGAGAGTCATCAAGACGCCGCCCAGGTTTTGGATGAAAGCGTGCTGCCCGATGACCGCGATTGCCAGAAAGACGACGGCGAGATAAATCGAGACGAGGTAAAGCGGATAAGCGGCGGCAAGCACGGCGAGAAAATAGCCCGCCACTGGCGAGCCGATGCTGATGAAGAAAATCGCGGCAACGATGACAATGCCCCAATCGGGCGGGTAGGATGGGATGAACCACATCAAGCCGTAGAGCAAGACAGCCAGCCCCGCGGCGGTGATGATTTGTTCCACCATCCCCAAGTTGCGGCGGAGAAAACTATGGAAGGGATAAATCGTTTTCATAACCAAATGTTACACACCGTCCCGAAGGTTTGACCGAAAAACAAACCTGAATTGCGGAAACCTTCGGGACGTTTAGTATAAGGTGATTTCATAACTCAATCTGCCGCAGGTCGGTGGCGGGCGGGAGTTGGGTGGGGGCGTTCGCGGCAGACGCGGGACGGGAATGAGTCCGCGCCCAACTGCGCAGGCTGTTGATTTGTGTTTCCATCGTCTGCGCCAGCGGCATGGTGGCTTTGATCGACTTGACAAGGTCAGCCTGGGTCAGGTCGTGCCCCGCCTCGAAGGCGTCGTACAGCGCCGAGATAACCACCTGCTCGATTTCCGCGCCCGAAAAACTGTTGCTGATTCGCGCCAGTTCGTCGAGGTTGAAGTCCAGCGGTTTGCGTCCGCGTTTGGCGATGTGGATGGCAAAGATGTCGCGCCGCTCGGTCAGGTTGGGCAGGTCGATGAAAAAGATTTCGTCGAAGCGCCCTTTTCGCAGGGCTTCGGGCGGCAGGACGCTGATGTCGTTTGCGGTGGCGATGACGAAGACGGGCGCGGTCTTTTCCTGCATCCACGTCAAAAAACTGCCGAAGACGCGGGCGGTGGTGCCAGCATCCGAGAGGTGCGAACTGGCAATGCCAGCCAGACCTTTTTCAAGTTCGTCGATCCACAACAAACAAGGCGAAACGGACTCCGCAAGGCTGAGCGCCGTCCGCATGTTTTGCTCGGAGGAGCCGACCAGTTCGCTGAACAGACGTCCCAAATCGAGGCGGAGTAGCGGTAGCCGCCACTGACTGCCGATGGCTTTCGCCACCAAACTCTTGCCTGCTCCCTGCACCCCAAGCAGGAGCAACCCCTTCGGTTCGGGCAATCCAAACTGACGGGCGCGTTCGCTGAAAGCCAGCGCGCGCTTCGCCAGCCATTCCTTCAACAGGTTCATCCCGCCGACATATTCCATGTTCTCGTCGGCTTCGAAGTATTCCAAAATTTGCGAGCGGCGGATGATCTGCTTTTTCTCGGCGATGATGACATCCACGTCGAGGGAGCGGGTCATCACCAGCGACTTGGCGAAGACGTTTTCGGCTTCGGTACAGGTGAGACCCTGGGCGGCGGCGAGAATCTTCTCGTGCGTCTCGTCGTTCAACTCCACCTGCATCCCGCTGACCTCGCGCGCCGAACGCACCACGCGCTCCAGCGACTGGGTCATTTCATCCGCTGTGGGCAGACCGTAATCCAAAACGGTGATGTCTTTTTCCAGCTCGGTTGGGAAATACAAAAGCGGCGAGAGGATGATGAGCGTCTTGCGGCTTTCCTTGAGATGGTTGGTGATGTCGCGCAGACGGCGGACGATGACGGGCTGGTCGGTCAGCGGGTGACGGTCATCGATGAAGGGATGGAAATCCTTCAAGACGAAGATGGCGGATTCCTGCGAAGCGGAGATGATATCCAACGCCCGAAGCGGGGAGCAGGACGACGAGTCGGGGACGGCGCCGTCATAACCGTCCAGCGCGTGAATGCCGTCGGTGATGCTCCAGCCGTAGAGCTTCTTCCGCAACTGTCCCGCCACCTGGCGCAAAGTCTGCTCGATGCGGCGTTCCTCCCACGAAACGATGTACAGGATGGGATATTTGGCGCGGATGAGGACATTGAGTTCGTTTTCGCGGGAAGTGTGGGCGTTGATCATTATGAAGTGAATATTAACATAATAGGGAATCAGCGTCAATCAAAGGCGGAAATTGACACAGACCTGACAGGTTTTATCCGAGTGTGCGTTCCTCGACTGATTGCCAGTTTATCCTGACTGGGATATGATTTCTGGCATGACTGGCATCGATGAAACGAATGAATCGCAAGCA
>Ga0172367_10007404_pt1 | contig 12592 bp, 3 predicted proteins | sample Lak10m_FD_114542 | JGI IMG/M metagenome (GOLD analysis project Ga0172367, IMG submission 114542) | Freshwater microbial communities from Kabuno Bay, South-Kivu, Congo - kab_022012_10m | ecosystem: Environmental > Aquatic > Freshwater > Lake | place: Democratic Republic of the Congo: South-Kivu...
AGGGGCCTTCGGGTATGATTTGGAACTCGAATCAACTCCGACAAATCAGAAGAGCACTCTCCAGAAATTGACTCTAAAAAATGCCAAAAAGTTGATAACAGGACCACCGCCAGGTAAACATCGCTGGCGAGTTCGCTGCCACGACCGCACCCGACAATCGGAGTGGAGCCCATATTGGGAGTTTAATATTTCCTATGGAATCTAAGACTGGATTCCTAGAGACTCTTATCACCTTCCTCGGCGCCTGCGAAGACGACGGCAGAGGGGTAGCACGATTGCCTTTGTTTGGGAGGATCCGTCCATCGAAGGCCTTTCATATCCTGTTTTTGCATTTCTCAATTTTTACATTCGCCCTCATGGGCGAAAAGAGGGGAGTGGCGGCCCCTAACCGATCTTCCATTGTGTCGAATGATAGCGAAGAGGATCTGATCGGAAGTTTTCCGATTAAGATGATTCCTCTAGAAAATCACCAATCTTTGGTTAATAGTTTTCTAGAGGATTGCATGAACAGCCTTACCCCTCCCAAAAACTACTTTGATAAGATCGAAGTTCAACGAACACAAACAAATAAATTTTATTTACTTAGATTGATGGGTCGGATTCCTGTTGAAGAAACTCTCGATTTCTCTCACAATTTTTTTGAATTTATCGATGCGGAGGGACAGTCTGAAAAGCTCCGCTTCAACTCAAAGGATTTCAAAATTCAACGAGACGAAGAAGGCCTAACAACTCTCAGCTTTATTGTGCCGAGCCCCCGCACCATCCACGTGGGATTAACTTTTCATCAAAAGTTCGATCAGCGTTATGACTTGGTCATTGAAATCAATGAAAATGGAGTGGTGAAGACAGCTTTTTTCAAACCCGTTCTGAATCTTGAAAGGCGTAAAACTTTTTGTCCAAAAAGTTTCACTCTGTTTCAATTTGGAGGGAGTCTGGCCGCCTATCAACAGAAAATGCATAGCATTGAGAGCGAGGTTTTTAGTACTCCAGTTGGAATGGCCTTAAATATGGGATGGTCTCGGACTGTGAGTCTCCGAGAGCAGCAAATTCTCGACTTGGAAATTCAACAAAAGTTAATGAATCTTCCGGCCTATGACCTGGGAGGAGAACAAAGTCATCCTCAGACTCTCTTTCAGGGACAATATCTGTGGAAATTTCAAGAGGATCGGTTTAAACGCTTTCGAAAATCAACAGTGATCGCTCCCTATTGGCAAGCAGGCCTTGGATTTAAGCAGGGCATTCTTTATGAATTCGAAAAAGCTGATACAACTCATTGGGAGTACAATTCCACTTCCTCTATCATTGGTGGTCTTGGAGTTAATTTTTACATTTCAGAGAAATTCATGCTCGACATTTCTAGCGATTTTCACTGGAAGATCTATGGTCAAGGTAGCGTCAAGAATTCAGCATCTATTCTTGGACAAACCAGACTTCTTTATCAGCCCAATTGGAAGTGGAAAACAACTTTTGTTGGTTGGTCAGGAAAATCCCATTTAGAACAGATCTCCTATCAAAGAAATCAAGGCTTGGATCAAAATGGAACTGTCAACGCTCTCACTCTCGAGACAGCCTTTTTCATCGGGCGGCGTTTCTGATTGGTTCTCAATCTAATACACTAACCCTATATACATCCCTTGAGAAATTTCTCAAGTTTTATAAAAATTGACCGAAAAGAAAAAGGAAATTGGGAGGCCTTTATTTATAGTACGCGGAAGTTTCTAACTCAATTCAAAATTGTGGGTTCATGGCAATTTCAAGGTTCATGGCTTTATCGCTTGCTATTTCGCCACGGGAAAAAGGCTCTTGGATTTGTAATTTGTTTGTTGTTGCTGACTCTTAATACGGGATGTTCTCCTGGGGGCGTCCAGGGCGGAGTTATTGCTCATAGTTTCAGCGGAGTTACTAATATCTATTCCATTAGTCCGACTTCGATTGTGATTAAGTGGGACCTCAATACTCGTTTTTCAAAATATAAAATATATCGAAAGGGAAATCCTGAGGCCATTAAGGAAGAGACTTTTGGAAGTACAACAATCAGTAGTCTTTCCCCCATGACCACCTATGAGTTTTCAGTAACCGGAGTGAATGACAACGGAACTGAGGAAGGGCTCGGGACTTTCAATTCGGTGACTACTTTTGGTAATTTCAGTGGTATCTCTGCCACCAATCTGACTGTCAAATCGACCAGTCGGATTGATATCAATTGGACTTCCGAAAGCGCTCTCATCCGATTTGATATTTACCATCGCACCAAAGAAGGTGTCTTTAATTTTGCCTCTCCCTCAGGGAGTGTGACCGCAGGGACCACCTTTGCCATGGAGGGATTGACCCCAGGGACCTCCTATTGTTTTTTTATGATCGCCAAATACCAAGATGGCACCTCAGAACCCGCTCAAGATAAAGCCACCGTTCCTCCTTGCGCCAATACTCAAACGGCGGTTACAGTGATTCCCCGTGTTTCAATAAATCCTGTTGTTTTTGGAACCTATCCTTGGTTTTTAATTGCCGGAGCAGAAATCAATATGAAAACCGAGGTTTATCAGAAATCGACTCCCCCCCTTTTGGATGTTCGCTTAGGGCAAATTACCGGAAACGGGAGTCTTCGTTCGGGGGTCCCCTTTATCCAAGGGGAGCAGGCCTTTTTTGCAAAAGTAACCCAATTCCCTTCGGGAGCGCCTTCTCGCACGGCTATCATTGATTTACAAATCAGCTCTCCATTACTCCCTAGTGTGAATTTGCCGACGGCCCTGATAAGGAATTTAAATATACCTGAAAGTGACACAAAAAAGGCCCCACTTTTTCCAAATCTTGTGGCTGAGGGACTGGGTTCTCAATCACTCGGTTATGCTGTTGCAAAGGGGGATTTCAACTGTGATGGATATCCAGACATCGCAGTTTCCGCACCAGATGCCACTCCGTATTTAACCCCCCAACATGATCAGCAGCTGGGGGCCGTTATTATTTATTATACAGAGAGAACATTTAATTTAACTACCAGCCAGTATGAATACAATTTTAAAACAGATTCCCTACCTTCTATTTCTGCGGTGGCCCCCAATCCTCAGCTGATTTACTATCCATCAATTACTAATTTTCATTTAGGCACCAAGTTGGCTGTTGGTAATTTTAACAATGATTGTTTGCGCGACAGGTACGTTCCACCCGATTCGAATTGGAATATTGTCAATTCCAAAAAAGATAACTGTGATGCTGTCTATAACGATACTGCAAGTCTAACAAATATGTCCATACCTCCACCCACGGGCAGTTATCCCGGAGTTATCTATCAAAAAATTCATCGATGTGATGATTTGGCCATAACAATCCAGCCCAATTACAGTACGGGTTATGGATCTACTGGGGGAGTTTTTATACTTTACGGGGATCCTTCCTCCGGTCTGGTGACGGGAGCCAGTACCAATAATTTTGGGATTAATGAACCCACCTGCGATTTATTTTCAGGAAGTTGTCGTGCCGGTTTCTACACTCACTGGGATTCAACTACGGTCAGTCAATTTTCTAGAGCTATTGCCGTTGGGGATTTCAATAACGATGGCTATGACGATTTGGCAGTTTCAGGATTCAAGACTTTGACCACTCCCACGATTCAAAGTTATGGATTAGTCAGTGTTTTGCGAGGAAGTCAAGGAGGTGTCCAACCCTTGGTTGCTCCTCCTCTCCATACAATTAGCAATTTTCCGGACATTGTTGGGGATGCGACTTCTGGATTTTATTCGACGGTTCCTTCTTCTGAGGCTGCCGGTTTTGGATATTCACTTGGGGTGGCTTATAACTCCCGGACCTGTTCGACTTTTGGATCTGGGGCCACCACCATTGTTCCCCGCAATGTTACGGCGGGTCCCCGTTATGATTTTACCAAATGCGATGACCTCATTATTGGAGATCCCTATCGAGCCAATAAGCGAGGGTCCATTATTTCCTGCAAAGGCAATCCCGGAAACGCCAACAATACGTCGCTTTCTCTGGAACGTCGTAGAATGATTTCCACATGGACTTGCAGAGCCCACTATCCCGCAGATCTTGAGGAGGGCGCCCAATATGGATTTTCAATTCTTGGCGTTCCCAATCAAAATGGATATCCTATTGCACCCGAAAATATATCCAGCGGAAATCCTGATACTCCCGGAGCTTTGTTTGTTGGGGCCCCTTATTCGGATGTCCCTAGCAAAACATTGGTGGATCTGGATCCTCAACAACGGGGGCGTGATGCGGGAAGTGTTTATGCCTATTACGTCACTCCTTTAACAACAAACGCTTCGTCCCCTGGCATTCAAGGAATTTTAGGAGATGGAGGAGGGGAATCCGGCCACACGGTCACGGCCATCAATCAAATTCCTTGTAATGCTGACAATAACAATCTCTCTAGTGATCGCTGTGAAAATCAAATGATCTATTTGGCTTCAGGAGAACCATCCATGCATTTTGGTTGGACATTATCGACTCTCGAGGATGTTCGATTGGGAACGGTCGATGGAGAACCTACAAATTTTGATCGAACTCGGAATCTCCCTCTCCTCGCAGTTTCAGCACCTGATAAATCGGTGCCTGGGCCCAGCGGAACGACTTTAAAAGGTGCCGGCACGGTTTATCTCTTTCGGCCTGATTTGTCCGCGATCACGAGTAATTCCAACAAAACAAGTTGTGTTTCAGGATCTACGGTCAATCTTAAAAAAGGAATTGGAACCAATGACAACTGTTATAGCGGAGGCATAAATCCCTTTGGACCCACCGTCGTATATCCCTCTAATTCTGTTTCCAATCAAAAATTTGGAATTGGAGGAGTGGTGGGAGACAATTTCAATGGGGCCCAGGAAACGGACCTTATCGCGGGAGCTCCCTACAATACCCATTCCTTTATGGCAGGTACCACTCATCCTCTGGTGGAAAGCCATGGTAACGTCTATCAATTTAATTCTGGCGAAGGAGGGTTTGATCCTTCCATTAATGTTCCCAATGTCAATGGAAGTATCTCTCCCAATATCAGTTTAGAGTTGAATTACCGTTTCGACATGGCCGTCGTAGTAGGAGATGTCGATCATGATGGTTATGATGATGTGATTACGAAAACTTTAATTGGAGCTCCTTCCCGAATCGATCTCGTTTTGTATTATGGATCTGCCAATGGTTTGATTACGACTCCCGCCCCCTCTTTGACGGCGGGCCGACATCAACCGACAATCATCAAGTCAGGGACCGATGCTCTTCTTGGGATTAAGACTTATCGAGCTGGAGATATAAATGGAGATAGCTTTGCAGATGTGTTGATGGTGGGGGCAGAATCAAGCTACCTCTATTATGGATCCAGCGTAGGTCTTATAACCAATGCAGAACCTGCCTATACACCTGTTGGTAAAAATCCTCTCAAATTCGCGACAAATAAAGGTAACAAGACGATTTATTTTGGAGTTTATTCTGACAATTTAGGAAGCAGTGATAACACAACCTGGGGCAATGAATCTTCGGAGCCCTCTAATTATCCCTTTGACACCAGCAGTGTTGGAAGCGGGGATTTTAATGGTGATGGCTACGGTGATATCGCCCTTGGGATTTATGATAAGCGAACCACCTACAACACGACTTCCTTGGATTTACCCGTAGATTACGCGGTTACTTTTTTTGATTCTCTGAATATAGGTAAAGTTGTCGTTATATATGGTTCCCAACAAGGCTTACAGGTTCCACCCACCGGAATTATTCCCATTGATTTGGAAGGGCTCGCGGCCAATAATCCGTGCAGCGGGGGAGGAGTGACCTCGCCAACTTATCATTGTGCGATCCAAATTATTTCTTCGTCTGCCATCGGCAAAGGGAAAAAATTTGGTTTTTCAGTCATTGGCGTTCCACCAATGAATTCCACATCTAAAGAATGGGGCCTTCTAATTAGTGATCCTCACTATGATTCTGCTGGAATAAATAAGAATGGAGAAATTTATTACTATCGAGGTTCTTTGACAGGATTGGACCTCAACAAAACTAGTATAACTTCTATTGCACTGCCTAGCGGAGCCGGTTATGACAATCAACGGTTTGGCTATTCTTTGACTGTAGCAGGAGATATTAATGGAGACGGTTTTAGTGACATTGCCGTCTCGGCACCGGGCCTTTATCCTAACTCGGGAACTTATTACGGATCGATTTACATTTTGTATGGAAAGTTGGAGGCTGGTCAAGCGAGCTTTGCAGGCCTTCCGCTTTCAAGCACGACTATCCTTGGGCAAAATATTCGATTTTCGACGAATTCCTCATCGGATATTCGGGTACAAAAAATTCGTCCTCCCTCTCTCGACCTTTCTCCTAGCAGTCTCTTCGGGTACGGGGTTTCTTCTTTGGGCGATTTCAATGGGGACGGCTATGCTGACATTGCTTTCAATGTACCTCGAGGCACCTATCAGGATACCGCAATGGTTACCAACGCCGGCTACGTTTTGATTTACTTTGGATCTCGCCGGGGCTTGATTTCCGACTCCAATTTTGGACTTTTTTCTCCCAATCCCCGATGTCTTGGCGGAGATGGACCAGATGGAGTTTGCGAAGTTTTTCAAGTGGTTCTTCCCGGAGTTCAGAATTACGACAATTCCTACCTCAATCGGTTTTCGGCCGGAGATATTAATGGAGATGGAAAACCTGATTTGGTGATCGGTGGAACAGGAAGAAATCACCCGAGTGGTAAAGCTTTTTCAACAGGAGTTATTTATGTCCTCTACTAATCCTTTGAAATTTCTGAAAGTGCTTGGGAGCAGCTCTCTTGTCTTTCTGGGGCTACTGAGTTCTTGCACCGACGGTGTCCAAAGCGGAAGTGTTTCAGCGGCTTTCAGTGGAATTAATACAGCTGTAGCGCTTTCTCCGACAGCAGTTAAAATCACTTGGACGGCCTCTTCAGAATATAAGTACTATGATATCTATTCCGATTTTAGCAAAGAGCCGATTTTGAAAGATCAAATTTTTGGTGAAGCCACCGTCGAACAACTGACTCCTGGAACGAGTTACAAGTTTAAGGTGCTCGGAAAAGGATCGACCATTGGCGCTGGAAATGATCGTCAAATCGAAGTAAAAACATGGGATCGATTTTCAGGGATCCTGGCCACCACTAAAGATGGAGATGGTCATATTGAAATTTCATGGAACTATCCCAATACTCCTATTGAATACTATATTTTTGTGAAGGAAGAATCTCCCCCGACTGAGCTGTCCACACAGTCCTGGGCCAATCCCACTATTACGACGACGAATCAAAAATATTTGTTTACTGACCTTAAGGGCTCGACAACTTATTATTTTGTTGTTCAAACCAAATATCGAAATGGCGAGTTTGAAAGACCCACGAAGTATTTGACCAATACGACGACTTCTTCCTTTGGAGCCCAGGATTCGTGGATCGTGGTTCCTCGAATCACGATTGGAGCTCTTCCCTCGTTTACCGCCAATATTCCCGCAAACCCCCTGTTTCCACTCACTAACTTTACAACGACGATCTTCAAGGGCACCGATCCTGTTTCTGATCCCTTGGTCGGAAAAGGTAAAATTCCATTTTCCTCCGGTGTCAATTTTGATCTTGGGCAGATTACTGGACTGAGCACTCAGATTCACTACCGAGATGCAGCTAAGGGAATTGATGAAATCTACACGATTCAAAATCAAACAACTTATTTGAAGGGACTCTCCACGCACCTGGACCTCCCCCCCGGAAACAATTCTGCGGTGGGCCTGGGACCGGCCTATCTGGGCAAAGCATTGGCCCGAGGAGATTTCAATTGCGATGGTTTCGATGATTTAGCCGTAGGAATGCCCGACGGAGCCATTGGAGCTTACGGGTCTACCTTTCGGAAACAAGGTGCAGTCTACGTTTACTATGGAGGTCAAAAGATCGGTGATAGATATTATTTGAGAACAGCTAGCACTCAACCCCAAACTCGTCCAGGAGTTATCACGCCGGATCCTCAATTGATTTCTTTTCCAGACTTATCCCAGGATGCTTTCTTTGGTTATGCTTTGACTGCCGGAAATATCAACGGGGATAAATCGGGTATTTACCCTTGTGAAGAGCTTGCTGTCGGCGCTCCAGGCATGGTTACCAAGGATGGCTGGACGACGGGAAGTGTGTTCGTATTTTTTGGAAGTAAAAATGGATTAAAGTTTCCCAGCACCGTTTCTGCCATGACAGAAAATGCTCCCTCCTGCAACGGGTTGGTGGATGATGCTTCTTGCTCCTCCGTGGTTCTATGGCCGGATCAAACACTGTGGCCATCTTCGGTCTTTGGGGGAGTTTTTTCAGGCCAAAAAAGCAATTATGTCAATTTTGGAAAGGCGGTTGCCTACATAGGAGATTTTGATGCCAATGGATATGGCGATTTGGCCATTGGCGCTCCCAATGCCCATTGGGATGGAGACTTGATTGATCTGGCGCCGGCCTCCCAAATCAATCGTTGGGAAGTGGGCTATGTGGCTCTTTTTTTTGGATCCTCCTATGGGTTTACAAAAGTGACTCCAACAGGGAACTCCTCTGAGGCTTTTCCCTATCTAAAGATTTTCCCGCCCATAGCCCAACCAGGAATGCATTTTGGATCATCGATTGCCGGTAATGCCGATGTCGATGGAAAAGGACGCCGAAGTCTTGCCGGAAAGTATACGGGTGGTTCGGATATGGTGATTGGAGCTCCAGGATTTAACTACAGTCATCCCATAAATGGAGCCACTTTTCCGATGCAGCTCGGAAGCCCCAATGGCTTTGGAGTCGTTTCCCTGGTGCCCGGTGATGGAGGCTGGTGGGGAGATGATACCACCAATTACACCAATCCCTATGGATTGACCTCAGGCACTACGGGTATTGCCTTTGTTTATTTTGGACGGGAGGCCGGAGTGGCCACCGATGATGACTTTTGGCAATGTGGACGCAGGGGTTCCTCCCTGGTGTCCCATTACAGTTGCTTGGCGGACAGTTCTCGATTTCGTCTGCTTTTTCCTCGCGATGCAGAGTCCAGTGGATTTGGCTCGGCCGTAGCCATCCTGGGAGATCCCTCCAGTCGCGACTCCAGCAATACCCCATTTTGCGACGGAGCTTTGCGTAACTTATGCCGAGATCCCAATGGAGACGGTTATGCTGAAATTATTGTCGCTGCATCCGGAGGAGGAACTCCAAGTAAACCCCAAAGTGGAGTCCTTTGGCAGTTTTTTGGAAATGGAAATCGCCTCTACGAAAGAGGTTTGTCTTCGACAGTGGGCAGAGATCAGTTTATTGCCACCCTCGGCGATCCTTTGTTTTTGGGAAATGCTTCCTGCGACAATTTCAATAATTCCAGTTCAGCAACCAAGAATCTCTGCGCCCCCACTCGTTTGCGATCCAATTCACTTCCGGCCTCCACTCAATTAGGTAAAACGGCCCAGAGTATTGCCACTGGAGATATCAATCGGGACGGACTCTTCGATGTGATAGTGGGTGGACCCGGGTTCAATCCAGATTCATTACAGTCCAATGCGGGCGGTATTTTTGTTTTCTCTTCCTCGCGAAATTATGGAATTATGTCCAATTTTAACGCCTATACAAAAACCACTTCCGTGACAGCCAATAGGGGCTACGATCAGCTGGGTTATGCTGTGGCCGCTGGTGATTTTGATAGCACGGGACCCAGGGTCGATAGCCAAGCTTTTACAGGTAATAATATTGATTTTAATTATTTGTCTTACAATGATGTTGTGGGTGGATCCCCTAATGATGAAATTCAACGAAGTGCAGGTGGGGCCGTTCATTTGTTTTTCAGCGGTGGAAGTATTGGAAATCCGACCATTCTACCCTCAGCTCTGTCAACACCCAAAATTCTCAATAATACGCCAGCGGATACATTGGTTGATTTAGCGGCCTCGGCCCAAGATAGTGGTTATGGTTTTACCCGACTTGTTGGGGATGTCAATGGTGACGGTTTTGACGATGCTGTTTCCCAGGTTCAGGGATATGATAATCAAGGACAAAGTACTTTTACGGGCATTGTTTATTTTGGATCGTCGATCGGACTCATCACCACCCAGTTTTGTCTTGATAATATCAGTCGAATTTTTGTTTCTGGAACAGCGGGGGAGAATGCAGCCTACTGCCAGCCATCCATTAATCCTGCTAATGGTGTCACCAAGGACAATCTTAACTTGCCTAAACAAATGCGCAAACCCAATAATGTTGCTACGACTTGGGCCAATCAAGCCTTTGCCGCCGGAGATGTTAATGGCGATGGTTTTGCGGATGTTTTATTTGTTGATCCCTATGTGGCGAATTCTTCAATCCTTCTTTATTTTGGGTCTCGATCTGGATTGCAAGACATTGTCGTCCCAGCTTACAATCCAAGCACTTCTGATCCTCAAATTGTCAGTCAAAAAATCCCATTGACCTCGGAGCTTGATCAGCGCTTTTTTACATCGATTAATAATGATTTTCGCTATCAAAATCAAATCATGCACGGAGATTTCAACCACGATGGATATGCAGATGTCGTTGTTGCAAGCCCCTTTGTTCAGGGGCCCGATCTCACTTCGCCCACTTCAACCTCGGATGGTCAAATGATTTCCATTGTGCAACCCTCAGGTGGAGGAGCTGTTGCTCCCGATGGGTTTTGGTTGTGTCCAAATAATATCTTAAGAGACAATCGATGCAAGGGATCGGGTCCAGATTATCATGGAGCTCTTTGGATTTTTTATGGATCCTCCACGGGTTTGCAAACTCCCCTGAGTAAAGTAGGAACTGATATTAACGTCGCTGGAAATACGGTTAATATTTACAATTCTGTCACCGATTCCGCAAATCGGACCTGCGATCCAATCACGGGTGTTTGCAAAGTGGGATACTTAAGAAATCCCGTTATTTTTAATGTCCTCGGGGGCTTCGGCCTCTTGAACCATCAATTTGGAAGCAACCTTACTGTCATTAACTATAATGCCGGAGAATCCGGAATCCCATTGAGCGATTCAGGAGAATATGACGACTTGTTAGTCGCTTCACCTTTTTATGAAAATCCGGGCTGTACCAAATTGGGCAGTGGCGCCACGGAACACTCCCAGGGACGGATTTTTCTTTACGCGGGTTCCAAATGGGGTTTGGTCGCCGCAGACTATGGGGATTACTGGCCCAGTGGGGCCGGTGAAATAGAAAATTGCACGAGTTCTCAACTTGGAAATGATGAAACGGGGCTTGGAATCAGTTTAGATCCCACCATCAAAATGAGGGCCCTGCGAATGCCAATTCAGAATTTGGGAGGCAACCTCGCGAATCGCAACTTTGCCTTTCGAATGACTGCTGCGGGGGATATCAATGGAGATGGACAAGAAGATTTTGCAGTAGCAGCACCCAATGAAACTGTTCGGGTGGATGGAACCACCATTACCAATGGAGGTGCCGTCTACATTTATTATGGCCCCCTTTGCCCTGCGGACAATGATTTCGATGTTCTCACTGCTATTCAAAACTCTGTCAATGGGAGTCCCGCTTATAGCATCAATGTCCAAAGGACGTTCACTGAGTTGGGAGTCCCCAACTCCACCAAAGGCAGCTGCGGACCTAAAAATCTGGCCCCTTTGAAGTTGGTGGTTAAAGATGCGGGCCCCAATAATAATCGCTATGGAACCACTTTGGTAGGCGGACGTCTGGAAGGAAGTAAAAATAGAACGGATATTAATGGGGAGCTCACGGTTCCCCTTTCAGATCTTATCGTTGGAACACCTTACTACAATGATTCCATTGCTGGGGTTAATACTATTGGAAGAGGAGTTGTTTTTTTTGGAAGTGCCCCTGATGGAATTTATCCCGGCGGCCTTTTCACCAATGATTATCCCAGTTATGTGGTCGAGACAATTTCAGGAACTAAAATCAAACCTTATATTCTGCAAATGCCCAAAATTCCAAATATTAATTTCTTCCTTCGAGGAGTTACGACGGGAGATGTGAATAATGATGGTTCTATGGATGTTTTAATTCCCACCAATGATTACGATATCCCAAGCACGGGCCCTGGGACAGGGGGAATCAATATGGGAGCATTGCTTTCGTTTTTTTAGGTGTTTAATTTTAGATCGTGGAGTGAACTGCATGGGCTTAAAAAATAAAAACTGGCTGATGATAGCTTTTTTATTTTTGATAAATTTCGGATGCACGAAGAAGGAGTCGACTTCTTCTTTGGAAATCGTCTTGCCCGAAGGGGAGCAAATTAAATACAGCACCAGCGCATTTTCACTTTATAGTAAAAATGATTTCCAGGTTTTTTTAAGAGAGGTTGTGGACAATAAAACTTTAGCGACCAAGGCCGAAATTACGCCTTCCCAAAGTGAGCTTTCGAAGGAGGCAGATCAGTATTCCTACCTCATCCCACGAGGAAGTTCCATTGAGGGTTTTTTAGTTCTGCAAATCATAATGAACAAATATTCCAGTCTACCATTGACTGCGTTTATTTTTTCTCGAGAAGAAGTGATCGAGCCCTCTCTTGAATCCACTCTTTTATATCAATTGGTTTCCCAATATCCAGATAAAGATATTCACTCCTTTACCAAGTCTCAATTGCAAACTCTCTATCAATTCATTAAAGCCTTTTCTGCACAA
>Ga0172367_10007405_pt1 | contig 12592 bp, 13 predicted proteins | sample Lak10m_FD_114542 | JGI IMG/M metagenome (GOLD analysis project Ga0172367, IMG submission 114542) | Freshwater microbial communities from Kabuno Bay, South-Kivu, Congo - kab_022012_10m | ecosystem: Environmental > Aquatic > Freshwater > Lake | place: Democratic Republic of the Congo: South-Kivu...
GGCGAGTGCTGTGCGCAGCGCGTCGGCGGGGCCTTCGTGCGCGATGTCGACGATGGCGCCGCCCCGGCCGAGCACCAGCACGTCGAAGCGCCGGACGGCGGCGACTTCGGCAAGCCGGCGGCGAATCGAGACCCACTCGCCGAGGTCGGCCACCGGCACGCTCGCGCGCAGCGTGCCGCTCTCGCCCTCGCGGACCAGGACCTCGGCCTTCCAGCGCTCCTCGACCGCGGCGGCGGCGGCGGCGGCGATGCGCGGCCACGCAGCCTCCGGCGTCTCGCCGTCGGCCAGCCGCACGCTTTCGGGCCAATCGGTGTCGGGTGCAGGCGCGCCCACGCGCAGGAACTGCATCTGGACGAAGGCGCCGCCGACGGCAGCGGCACCGGCATCGGCCACGATCACGAGGGCCCCTTGCGCGCCGTGGCGGGCGGCAAGCGCACGCAACCGCGCGCGGTCCGCATTCGCGGCCTGATCGGCGCCGATCAGCGCGACGTCCTCGAGATCGCCCGGCGCCAGCACCCAGGGCTGCAGGCCGGAAGCCGGCGGAAGCTGCGCCCACGCGAGGCGCCACAAGTTCTCGTCCTCCCAGAGCAGCGCCTGGCCGTCGCGGGACAGAACGGGCACCACGAGGATGCGCCGCGCCGGGGTTTCGGCGTAGGGAACGACGCGGGCGCGGAAGATCGCCCGGACGGCCGCCGGGCGGAATCGGTAGCCGAGCGATCCGATCCAGCGCGTACCGGACTGGCGTTCGCTTTCGACCTCGAAACTGTCGATCAGCGCGGCGATGTCGGCTGCCGGAAGGGCCGGCACGCCGGCGCGGGCGTCGGCCGGCACGAGCCGCTCGACCAAGCGTCGCCATGCGACGCGCTGCCCTTCGGCGATCGCCTGGTCGCGCGCTTGGGCGGCACTGGCGGCACTGCGGTCGATCTCGACGCCGCGGATCGCGTAGACGTCGGACGGGATGCCCGCCGGCGTCTGGGCGGCGGACGGCAGGGCGGCGGCAAGCACCGCAAGAGCCAGGATGATCGCCCGAAGCGCCATTGCAAACCGTTCCGAATCCTTTATTTTCCGCCCGTTGTCGGAACGGGCGGCTCGTTATAGCCAATCCGGACGAGAGGGCCAATGAGCACGAACCGTTATGCCGAAGCCGGCGTGGATATCGACGCGGGCGAAGCGCTGGTCGAAGCGATCAAGCCGATGGCCCGGGCGACGCGCCGGCCGGGCTCGGATGCCGGGCTGGGCGGCTTCGGCGCGCTGTTCGACCTGAAGGCGGCGGGCTTCAAGGACCCGATCCTTGTCGCGACCACCGACGGGGTGGGCACCAAGCTGAAAGTCGCCATCGAATCAGGGCGTCACGAGGCTGTCGGCATCGACCTGGTCGCCATGTGCGTCAACGACCTCGTCGTGCAGGGTGCCGAGCCGCTGTTCTTCCTCGACTATTTCGCGACCGGCAAGCTCGACGTGGCGTCCGCAAAATCGATTGTCGCCGGCATCGCCGAGGGCTGCCGCATTTCCGGCTGCGCGCTGGTCGGCGGCGAGACGGCGGAAATGCCAGGAATGTATGCGCGCGGCGACTACGACCTCGCCGGCTTCGCGGTCGGCGCGCTGGAACGCGGCTCCGCGATCGACGGCGGCACGGTCGCCCCCGGCGACGTCGTCCTCTGCCTCACCTCGTCGGGCGTCCACTCGAACGGGTTTTCGCTCGTCCGCCGGATCGTCCACACCGCCGAGCTGCCGTGGACGGCCCCTGCGCCGTTCGCCCCCGACACGACGCTGGGTGCCGCCCTGCTCGCGCCGACACGCATCTACGTGAAGAGCTGCCTTGCGCTCGCGCGGGCCGGCCACGCCAAGGCGATGGCGCACATCACCGGCGGCGGGCTCGTCGAGAACGTGCCGCGCGTCGTCCCCGACGGCGCGCAGGTCCGCATCGATGCCGCGCGCTGGACGCTGCCGCCGGTCTTCGCATGGCTCGCCAAGGGCGGCCAGGTCGCGCGCGCCGAAATGGTGCGCGTGTTCAACTGCGGCATCGGCATGGTCGTCGTCGTCGGGGCGGAAAACAAGGATGCCGCGATAGCGCTGCTGCGGGCGCAGGGCGAGACGCCGGTCGAGATCGGCCGCGTGGTCGCCCGGCCCGACGCGGCCGCGCCGGGCTGCGTCGTCGACAATCTCGAAAGCTGGCCCGCCTGAGATGGCGCGTCGCCGCGTCGGGGTGCTGGTTTCGGGGCGCGGCAGCAATCTCGCGGCACTGATCGCGGCGGCGCGCGAGCCCGCGTATCCGGCCGAAATCGCGCTCGTCGTCTCCAACGTGCCGGGCGCCGGCGGCCTCGCGCTCGCGCGCGACGCGGGCATTCCGCAGATCGCGGTCGATCACCGCACCTTCGCCGGGCGCCCCGAGTTCGAGGCCGAACTCGATCGCGTCCTGCGCACCGCCGACATCGAACTCGTCTGTCTTGCGGGCTTCATGCGGCTGCTGACGCCGACCTTCGTCGATGCCTGGCGGGACCGGATGCTCAACATCCATCCCTCGCTGCTGCCCGCCTTCCCCGGCCTCGACACCCACGCACGCGCCCTGAAGGAGGGCGTGCGCATCGCCGGCTGCACGGTGCATTTCGTACGCGCGAAAATGGATGTCGGCCCTATCGTCGGGCAGGCGGCCGTCCCGGTTCTCGCCGGCGACGACGCGGCGGCGCTCGCCGCCCGCGTGCTGAAAGCCGAACACAGGCTGTACCCGGCGGCGCTGCGCCTGGTCGCCGACGGTCGGGCGCGGATCGTCGGCGAGCGCGTGGTGTTCGACGGCATCGACGGCGACCCCGCCGCGCTGCTCGTCAATCCGGTACTTTGAAAAAGCGGCCGGTTACCGCTATATTCGCGCATCATTTCCGGAGGACACGATGGCCGGCGCACCGCAGCATTCCGATCCCGACTTCAAGCACGACATGACCCCGCACCTCGAGACTTGGGAGAATTTCAACTCCCTCGCCAAGTGGACGGCCGGCCTCACCGTTCTCGTGCTCGTCGGGATGTACGTCTTTCTGGTGCCGCACGGCTGAAATCCGGCATCGGAACCCCGAATCGAAAAGGGCCGCGGGGGAAACCCCGCGGCCCTTCGGCGTTCCGGCCGGTCGGCGTTTCAGCCGACGATTTCGAGACCCGCGAAGAAGAACGCGATTTCGGTGGCCGCATTCTCGGGGCTGTCGGAACCGTGCGCCGAGTTCGCCTCGATCGACTCCGCGAACTCCTTGCGGATCGTGCCGGGGGCGGCATTGGCCGGGTTCGTGGCACCCATGACCTCGCGGTACTTCGTCACGGCGTTTTCGCCTTCGAGCACCTGCACGACGACCGGGCCCGAGGTCATGAAGGCGACAAGCGAGCCGAAGAAGGGACGCTCGCGGTGCACGCCGTAGAACGTCTCGGCCTGCGCCTTGGTCATGTGGATGCGCTTCTGTGCCACGATGCGCAGGCCCGACTTCTCGATCAGGGCGTTGATGGCACCGGTCAGGTTGCGGCGCGTGGCGTCGGGCTTGATTATGGAAAACGTGCGTTCGATGGCCATGTCTGATCTCTCGTCCGGATGCGTCGGGGTTCGGGGATGGCGCGGCTTATAACGGCGCGCCCGCGCGATGGCAACCGCGGCCTAACCGGCCTTTTCCCATGCCCCGGCGTCCGACTGGCGCCAATAGGCGAGCGTGTGGCCGGACGCCTTGAGCGACTTCCACCGTTCGCGCGCGGCCGCCGTCGCGTCGGGATCGTTGCCGTCGAACATCTCGCAGACGAGGGCCCAGTCGCCGGCCGCCTCGACCGTCTGGCCGTCGACCAGCACGAGGACCGTGGCGCCGTTAGGGTTTTCGACCCGGGTGGTGATCCACACCGGGTGATCGGCCGCGAACGGGTCGGCGCCGGCCGCCGGGGCGGCCCCGTGCGGCAGGAACGACCGGTCGTCGTAGGTCCACAAGGCGCCGTCGAGGGCCGCCACACGCTCGGGGCTGCCCGCGACGACGACCGCGCGCAGGCCCTGCGCCGCCGCCTTCTCGAGGATCCGCGGCAGCGCCGCTTCGACGGTCGTGCCGCGCAGCTGGTAGAAGCGGATCTCCGTCAAGCTTCCTCGAAGTTGTCGGCGACGAGGCGGTCGAGCAGGCGCACGCCGAACGCCGTCGCACCCTTCGGGCAGGTCGCGGTGTCCTTGCCGTTCCACGCCATGCCCGCGATGTCGATATGCACCCACGGCACGTCGTTGACGAAACGCGCGAGGAACTGCCCGCCGATGATCGAACCCGCGCCGCGGCCGGCGGCGATGTTCTTGACGTCGGCGGCCGGGCTGTCGATGTCGCGGTCGTAGGCCTCGCCGAGCGGCAGGCGCCACACCTTCTCGCCCGATGCGGTCCCGGCGGCGAGCAGCTTGTTCGCGAGTTCGTCGTTGTTGCCCATGATGCCGGCGTATTCGTGGCCGAGCGCGATGATGACGGCGCCCGTCAGCGTCGCGAGGTCGAGCATCGCCTTCGGCTTGAAGCGGTCCTGCACGTACCAGAGAACGTCCGCCAGCACGAGGCGGCCTTCGGCGTCGGTGTTGAGCACCTCGATGGTCTTGCCGGACATCGACTTGACGATGTCGGACGGCCGCTGCGCGGTGCCCGACGGCATGTTCTCGACGAGGCCGATGGCGCCGATCGCGTTGACCTTGGCGTGACGGGCGGCGAGCGCCTCGATCGCTCCGACGACGGCCGCGGAACCGGCCATGTCCCACTTCATGTCTTCCATGCCGGCCGACGGCTTGATGGAGATGCCGCCGGTGTCGAACGTCACGCCCTTGCCGACGAAGGCGATCGGGCGCTTGTCCTTGGCCTTGGGCGCGCCGTTGTAGTGCATGACGACCATGCGCGACGGCCGCGCCGAGCCCATCCCCACGCCGAGGAGCGCGCCGGCCCCCATCTTTTCGAGCTGCTTCTCGTCAAAGATCTCGACCTTGACTCCGAAGGCGGTCAGGCGCTTGCAGCGCTCGGCCATGCTTTCGGGATAGAGGACGTTGGGCGGCTCGGAAACGAGATCGCGCGTGAAATGGATCGCGTCGGCCACGCGGTCGAGCGGCCCGTGGACCTTGCGCGCCGCCGCGACGTCGGTGACGAGGAAGTTGAGCGCCTTGAGCGTCGGCTTGGCGTCTTCCTTCTCGCGCGTCTTGTACTTGTCGAAGCGGTAGGCACGCAGCTTCGCGCCGAACGCCTGGTGCGCGGCCATGTCCGACGGTCCGATCGGCGCGCCCGGGATCTGTTCGACCGACACGGTCGCGAGCGTCTCGCCGATATGGTTGAGATGCGCGACCAGCTTGCCGCCCGCCGCTTCCGCGCCGGCGCGGTCGAGTTTCTCGAGCTTGCCGAGACCGGCGAGCACGATGCGCCCGAACGGCACGCCCTTGGGCGCCACGATATCGAGGAACTCGTCCTTCTTGCCCTTGAAACGGGTCGTCGCCATCGCGCGCGTCACGACGCCGCCGGTCTTCTTGTCGAGCGCGGAGGCGGCCGGCGTAAGCTTGCGGTCTTCGAGAACGCCGACGACGTAGGCGCCGCTGGCGGGCGGCTCGGGCTTCAGGAACGCGATCTTCATCTTGTTTTCCTCGGAAATGCGGACCGGACGGGCGGCGGTACAATAGCCATTCCTTAATGAAATGAAAGGCGTCGACGGATGTTCTTGTTTAGTTCCGTTTGCTGCGTTGCGGCAACGGCAAGTTGGGACGCCGCGGCGCGGCGGCCTATACTCCCCGGCCCCGGATGAAGCGAATCACGGCGTACATTTTCGGTCAGATCCTGCTCGCGGCCCTTTTCGTGCTCGCGACGCTGACGCTCGCGATCTGGCTGACCCAGTCGCTGCGCTTCATCGAACTGATCGTAAACCGCGGCCTGACGATGGGCGCGTTCGCGAACCTGACGCTGCTGTTGCTGCCGAATTTCCTGTTCCTGGTCGCGCCCATCGCGCTCTTCATCGCGACGCTTTACGTCTACAACCGGCTGTCGGTCGACAGCGAACTCGTGGTCATGCAGGCCGTCGGCTTCGGACCGGGCCAGCTCGCCCGGCCGGCGCTGCTGCTCGGGCTCGGCGTCACGCTCGTCGGCTACGCGATGTCGCTCTACTTCGTGCCGCTGTCGTACGGCCGCTTCAAGGAATTGCAGTCCGACGTCCGGTCGGACTACTCGGGCCTCCTGCTTCAGGAAGGCGCCTTCACGAACATCGGCGGGACGTTGACGGTCTATGTCCGCACGCGCGAGAGCAACGGCGACCTGCGCGGCATCCTCGTCCACGATTCCCGCGACCCGCAGAATCCGGTGACGCTGCTCGCCGAGCGCGGCACGCTCGCGATGACCGACGAGGGTCCGCGCGTCATCCTGGTCAACGGCAACCGCCAGCAGGTCGACCGGGCCGGGGGCAGCCTGTCGCTTCTCTACTTCGAACGCTATTCCGTCGAAATCGGCCGGACGACCGCCACGCGCGAATTCCGTTGGCGAGAGCCCAGCGAACGGTTCTTGCCCGACCTGCTTTGGCCCGACATGTCGGAGCCGAACGACCGCCAGTACGCGCCCCGCCTGATCGCCGAGGGACACGCGCGGCTTACCGCGCCGCTCTACGCGCTTTCCCTCGTCATGGTGGCGCTGGCTTGCCTTCTGCCGGGCGACTTCAACCGGCGGGGCCTCGGAAGGCGACTTCTCACCGCGGCCGGATGCGGGATCGGCGTTCTCGCAGTCTCCGTGACGTTGCCAAATCTCGCGGCACGCAGCGGCGCGGCACTTCCGTTCCTTTACGCGGCGCCGCTGGCGATCATGGGTTTTTCGGCTTGGCTCCTGACAAGGCGGCGACCGCGCGTACCGGCCGAACCGCCCGGCGCGCCGATGATCGCGGCGGGGTAAGGCGGAAATGCGCCTTTCTCCCACCCTGCTCGGCTATATCGGCCGCCAGTTCGCGGTCGCGCTCGGTGCGATCCTGGCGGTGCTGCTGACGATCGTCTTCACGTTCGACGCGATCGAGCTGCTGCGCCGTGCTTCCGGCCGGCCCGACGTACCGACTGAACTTGTGCTCCAGATGGCGCTCCTGAAACTGCCGCAAATGGCCGAACAGCTCGCACCCTTCGTAGTGCTTTTCGCCGCGATGGTGACGTTCTGGAGGCTGACGCGGACGCACGAACTGACCGTCGCGCGGTCGGCCGGCGTCTCGGTTTGGCAGTTTCTCGTTCCGATCGCCGGTTTCGCGATCCTGTTCGGCATGTTCAAGACAACCGCGATCAACCCGGCCGCGGCGGTTCTCTACGGGAATTTCGAACGCATCGAGGCGCAGCTCCTGCGCGGGCGTTCGAGCCTGCTCGCGGTCGCCGACAGCGGATTGTGGTTGCGCCAAATCGACGCCGGCGGCAACTCGGTCGTGCACGCGCGGCGCGTTGCTTCGCAGGAAGTCACGCTGTTCGAGGTGATCATCCTGAATTTCGAAGGCCAGGACCGGTTCGTCGGGCGCATCGACGCGGCAAGCGCCCGCCTCGAGGACGGTCATTGGGCGGTAACCGACGCGTGGCTATCGGCGCCGGAACGGCCGTCGCGTTTCGAACGCAGCTATCGCGTGCCGACCACGATGACAGCCGAGCAAATCCAGGATTCGTTCGCATCGCCGCTGACGATCTCGTTCTGGGAGTTGCCGGAATTCATCCGCATGCTTGAAGCTGCGGGGTTCTCGGCCACGAGGCACCGGCTGCATTGGCACCAACTTGTCGCCGGGCCCGTGTTGCTCGCCGCGATGGTGCTGATCGCGGCGACGTTCTCGCTGCGCCCGCACCGGCGCGGCGGTGCCGGATTCCTCGTCGTCGCCGGAATAGCCGTGGGCTTCGCCCTGTTTTTCGTGTCAAGTCTGGTCGGCGCGCTGGGGCAAAGCGGCGCCATCCCGGTCGCGCTCGCCGCCTGGACGCCGGCGGTGGTTTCGGCAATGCTCGGAACCGCGATGCTCCTCCACCTCGAGGACGGTTGACCGCCCGCCGACGCGATTTGCGCGAACGCCGACTTGGCCCTATATACGCGTCTCGCATGCGATCCCCAGCCGCCCTCCTCCGATTCGCCGTTTTTGCCGCCTTCGCCGCCGCCGCGTACCCGGCGGCCGCGCAGGAGCAGCGCATCGTCGCCGTCGTCAACGACGAGATCATCTCGAATTTCGACATCGACTCGCGTATTGGCCTGCAGCTCGTCTCGACAGGAGCCACCGACACCCCCGAGATACGCCAGTCCATGCGCGCGCAGATGCTGCGCCAGCTCATCGACGAACGCCTCCAGATCCAAGAGGCGAAACGCCTCGGCGCGAGCGTGCCGCGCGCCGATATCGAAGGCGCGCTGAAGCGTATCGAAGAGGCAAACCGGATGCCGACCGGGGCGCTCCAGCAGGTGCTGGGCCGTTCCGGCGTGCCGATCGTGGCGCTCGAGCGACAGATCGAGGCTTCGCTCGCCTGGCAGCGCCTTGTCGTCGGCCGGCTGCGCGCCCAGATCGAGATCAGCCGCGACGAGGTCGACGAGGCGCTGGCCCGCCACACGCAAGGCGAGCCGGTCGTCGAATACCTGCTCTCCGAGATCTTCATCGCCATCGACAATCCCGACCAGGAAGACGACGCGCGCCGTACGGCGGAGGACCTTGCCGCCCGCATCCAGTCTCGCACGCTGCCGCTCCCGGTCGCCGCCCAGCAGTTTTCCCAGGCGGCCTCCGCGAGCGACGGCGGCGATATCGGTTGGGTACAGCGCGGCCAGTTCGACGAGGAAATCGAGAAGGTACTCGCGGAGACCGAACCGGGCCGGTTGACTCCGCCGATCCGGACGCCGGCCGGCTTCTATTTGTACGCGATGCGCGAGCGGCGGGTTCTCGCCCCCGCCTCGCCCGACGATGCCCGCGTCGACATCGCGCAGATCGTCTTTCCGGTTCCCGCCGGCGCGAGCCCGGCCGACCGCGATGCGGTGCGGGCCCTCGCCGAGACGGTCCGCGAGACGGTCGAGGGGTGCGCCGACCTCGAGCGCGTCGCCGACGAGTTGCGCGTACCGCCGCCGGTACGTGTCGCCGAAATCAGGATCGGCGATCTTGCCGCGTCGCAACGCGACCTCATCCGTCCGCTCAAGGTCGGCGAGACCACGGAACCGGTCGCGACCGAAGCGGGCTTCGGCATGGCGATGGTCTGCGTACGCAACGAACCGCAGTCGAACCTGCCGACCGCGACCGACATCGAGGACAACCTGGTCCGCCAGCGTCTCGACAACGCGGCGCGGCGCTATCTGCGCGACCTGCGTCGCGTCGCGGTCGTCGACATCCGCGCGTGAGTTCCGGTCCGGCGCCGGACGGGTTGCCGCCGCTCGCCGAGACCGTCCGCCGCCACGGGCTCGCCGCGCGCAAATCGCTCGGACAGCACTTCCTCTTCGACCTCAACCTGACGCGGCGCATCGCGCGCGCCGGCGGCGACCTTGCGCGCGGAACGACGATCGAGATCGGTCCGGGCCCGGGCGGCCTGACCCGCGGCCTGCTTGCCGAAGGGGCGATGCGCGTCATCGCGGTGGAACGCGACGAACGCGCCCTTCCCGCCTTGGCGGAGATCGCCGCGGCCTATCCGGGCCGTCTCGAAGTGGTCGCTGCCGACGCGCTCGCGATCGACGTCGCGACGCTCGGTTCGGCGCCGCGCCGCGTGGTTGCGAACCTTCCCTACAACGTCGGAACGCCGATGCTGCTCGCCTGGATGGCGCGGCCCGACGCCTTCGAGACGATCGTGGTGATGCTCCAGAAGGAGGTCGTCGAGCGGCTCGCGGCCGCGCCCGGCGACGGCGCCTACGGCCGCCTGTCCGTCGCGGCACAGTGGCGCTGGAACGTCCGACGCCTGTTCGACGTCGCTCCCGGCGCGTTCTCGCCGCCGCCCGCCGTCGTTTCGGCGGTCGCGGAGCTCAAGCCGCGCGCGGCACCGGTCGCGGACGCCGATCCGAAAGTCCTCGAGCAGGTTACGGCTGCCGCTTTCGGCCAGCGTCGCAAGATGCTGCGCCAGTCGCTGCGCGCCGTCGATCCGGACGCGATCGGCCTTTGCGCGGCCGCCGGCATCGAACCGACGCGTCGGGCCGAGACGCTGTCCGTCGCGGAATTCTGCGCGTTGGCGCGCGCCGTCAGCGCCCGTCGCGCAGGCGCTTGACGAAGTCGCCGAGTCCGACGAGACGGTCGCGGCGCGCGCGCTCGGCGGACAGGATCGCCTGGACCTTCGCGACCGACGCGTCGAGGTCGCGGTTGACGATGATGTAGTCGTACTCGGGCCAGTGGCTCATCTCGTTGGCCGCCTCGCCCATTCGCCGGGCGACGACATGGGCCGGATCCTGCGCGCGCGCGTTGAGGCGGCGCTCGAGCTCGGCCGTCGACGGCGGCAGGATGAACACCGAAACGACGTCGTTCGCCGCCTTCTCGCGCAGCTGCTGGGTGCCCTGCCACTCGATGTCAAACAGGACGTCGCGCCCGTCGGCGAGCTTCTCTTCGACGTATTTGCGCGGCGTCCCGTAGTAGTTGCCGAAAACCTTGGCGTGCTCGAAGAACTCGCCGCGGTTCACCATCAACCCGAACTCGGTCGTGTCGACGAAGAAATAGTCGACGCCGTGCGTTTCGCCGGGCCGTTTCGGCCGCGTCGTGGCGGACACCGACAGGCCGAGGCCTGTCTCGCGGCGGAGCAGTTCGCGGCCGATCGACGTCTTGCCCGCGCCCGACGGCGAGGACAGGACCAGCATCAGGCCGCGGCGCTTGATGTCGGGATCCAAGGGCGCTTCCCCCTACTCCACGTTGGCGGACTGCTCGCGCAGGCGGTCGATGGCGGTCTTGAGCGCGAGGCCGATCCGGGTCAGCGCGATGTCCGAGGATTTCGAACACAGCGTGTTGGCCTCGCGGTTGAATTCCTGGCTGAGGAAGTCGAGCTTGCGCCCGCACGCCCCGCCCTTGGCGAAGAGTTCGCGCGCCTGGCCGATATGCGCGCGCAGCCGGTCGAGCTCCTCGCGCACGTCCGCCTTCACCGCGAGCAAGGCGGCCTCGTGGGCCAGGCGCTCGGGCGGCATCGCGTTGCGTTCGCCGAGCAGCTCGGCGATCTGCGCCTGCAGCCGCGCCTTGATCGCCGGGGCTTGGGTCGCCGCGTTCGCGGCCGCCTCGGCGGTCAGCGTCTCGATCTCGTCGAGCGTCGCGTCGAGGACCTTGGCGAGTGCCTTGCCTTCCGCGCGGCGGGCCTTGGCGAGCCCGTCGAGGACCGCATCGAACGCCGCGAGAATCGCGGCATCGATCTTCGCCTGCTCGGCTTCGGCGAGCGGCGTTTCGGCGACAGTCTCCACGATCCCGCGCAAGCCCAGGATGCCGTCGAGGCGCGGTGCCGCCGCATCGATCCGGCCCGAAAGTTCGCCCATCAGCGCGATGACCTGGTCGAGGGCGGCCCGGTTGACCTGCAGGCGCGGCGCGCTGGGCGGCGTTTCCAGCGTCAGGTTCAGGGAGATGTTCCCGCGCTCGAAACGCTTGGCGGCGCGCGCGCGGATGTCGTTTTCCAGACGGTCGAAACCCGGCGGCGTGCGCAGGCGCAGGTCGAGCCCGCGGCCGTTCACCGAGCGCGCCTCCCACGTCGCGGTTCGGCCGAGCGCTTCGGCGCTGGCACGGGCGAAACCGGTCATGCTGGCAATGGACAAGGCGGCGCTCTCCGTTCCGCGGACTCGTACGCCCGCGACCGGAAAGAGTTATACAGGGCCCGGCGGAGGGCACAATGTCATGCGGCACGGACGGCGCTGGCGGCACATCCTGATCACCGGCGGCTCCTCGGGTCTCGGCGAGGCGATGGCGCGCGCCCTCGCCGCCCCGGGCGTGACGCTCGTGCTGACCGGGCGCGACGCCGCCCGCCTCGCCGCCGTGGCCGACGCGTGCCGGCTGCAGGGGGCAGAGGTGGAGACGGCGACTGTCGACGTGACCGATCGTGACGGCATGGCGGCTCTCGTGGCCCGCACGGCCGCGCGCGCACCCCTCGATCTCGTGGTCGCCAATGCCGGGATATCCGCCGGTTCGGCGGGCGGCGTCGAAGGCGCCGACCAGACCCGCGCGATCTTCGCGGTCAATGTCGACGGCGTCTTCAACACCGTGTCGCCCGCCCTCGCCGCGATGGGGCCCCACGGGCGCGGACAGGTCGCGATCGTCTCGTCGCTCGCCGGATTCCGCGGCCTGCCCGGGGCGCCGGCCTATTGCGCCAGCAAGGCGGCGGTGCGCGTGTGGGGCGAGGCCCTGCGCCCCGACTGGCAGGCGCGCGGCATCGCGGTCAACGTGATCTGCCCGGGCTACGTGACGACCCGGATGACCGCACGCAACGATTTCCCGATGCCTTTTCTGATGCCCGCCGGCCGGGCCGCACGGATCATGCTCGACGGGCTCGCCCGCGACCGGGCGCGCATCGCTTTCCCCTGGCGCCTCTACGCGCTGGTCCGGCTCGTGGCCGCGATCCCGCCCGGCTGGCTCGATGCCGTGCTGCGCCGCCTGCCGCGCAAGGGTTAGGCGTCGCGCACCGCGCGCATGAAGGCGCCGAGTTTCGCCCGATCGAGCGCCCCCGCCGTGCGGA
>Ga0172367_10007406_pt1 | contig 12592 bp, 8 predicted proteins | sample Lak10m_FD_114542 | JGI IMG/M metagenome (GOLD analysis project Ga0172367, IMG submission 114542) | Freshwater microbial communities from Kabuno Bay, South-Kivu, Congo - kab_022012_10m | ecosystem: Environmental > Aquatic > Freshwater > Lake | place: Democratic Republic of the Congo: South-Kivu...
ATCTAGTAAGCGTAACCACCTCTGACAGCGTCCTTCCCTGCCGGTCCAAGACATCCGCCTCCCGAAGCTTATGGATGATCTCCTCGGTCGTGTATCTCTGCTTGCCCATCGGCCACGTCTCCTGTCCCTTTTATGAACATTAAACATGGACCAAAAATACCGGGTCAGGTCAGCGGTGGCGCTGGTGTCGCTCGTATTTTGCGCCGAGTGGCGCCGTCGATATCGGCTCGGCCCTGTGGAGAGCGTTCTGCGGCGTTGGGTTTATCTGGGAAAGGACGGGACCTGACGGACTGGACTCAGCAATCCCTTTTGACCATCAATGACTTACACGTGTCGCCTCGCCGCTAAGACCGTGAGTAGGTTGAACTCCAAATCTAGCGTATTCGAGGCGGTTTACCGGATGTTCAATTGTCGTAATTTTCTCTGATGTACGCTAGCAGCTCATTTGATTTTCTCACAAAATCTTCCTGCAAAAAGACACGATCGTTTTGTTCAAGAAGAATGGCTCTACCAACAACCTCTTTGTACTTTTCAATATCAAAAGTATCTTGATTACGGAGGGTCTGAAAATTAGCGTACTCGTTCTTGACGTCGATAAAATCCGGACGTCCGGTCAAAGCGCTGATCATATCCGTACGTTTTTCCATCGGTACTTTGTCGATCTCTAGTCGAAAGTGGTCAATCCAGATCGGATCGTAGTGGTTGTACATAAAATACAAAAAACGCTCTCGCCGTGCGGTAAATCGGTCGAGCAACATCTCATATTCCTTGAGCATGGCGACAAACTTCTGATCGCGGAAGTAACGCAGCGCACCCGTGGCTAACATGCTCTTGTAGGTCTCTTGCGTAGGAGACCAACTTAGCTTCAAGCTAAAAAGAACATCCGCATAGTAAAGATAGGGAATGTTACTCCGCCAGTTTGCCTCATCGAGCTCCGCGAGGCGCTTATACTCTTTCGCTCTGCGCGATTGAGTGTTCATGAGACGGTTCATCTCTTTAAGCTCAAACTCTACGTCCCGCCGAATGTCTTGGATAAAGTCTTTTTCGCGCTGTGCCTCAAGGTAGTGCTCGCGTTGATTTTCTGCGAAAAATCCTAGCGTCACGGCAGCAAATAGCATCACGAACTCAACCAGGCGATGCTTGAGTGTCTGCGACTCCTCAAAAATCTTTGGCATATGCAATTCCATTCTTCTCTCCAAAGTGTCCAGCCCGCTTTGATTGGTCCAGTGTTGAAGTTAGTTTAGACAGCCTTTTTGCCGGTTATTGAGTTGATCCGAGGGCTAGGAGCAGAACGGACGGATTTGTAAGACTGGGCCCGCTTGGATTCGAACCAAGGACCAAGGGATTGGATCGCGAGCTCACAAAAATGACCACGTAGGTGCCCGACGTCATACGGGCTGTACCGATGCCGTCGTGCGCCACCACGCGATGACCCCGATCGCCAGGCACCCAAGCGCAACGACATCTGCCTTGAACACCGTGGCAAGCTGAGCGTTGAATCCGCCTACTGACCACGCCAAAATCATGAAGGACGCCACACTGATGAGCCCTGCCAACAGCGCAATCCCCTGAAATGGCGGCTTGAAGGCAGCATAGATCAGGAAAGCGCCGAGTAAAACCGAAACGAATCTCGCCCACGCATGGCAGCGTGAATATCGCGCGAGGAGGGTTGTTCGCCAAGCGTCGGTTCGACGTGATCACGATAGTCGCGCTTGATCCAATCGGCGCCTTGATCGAGAACACAACGACGTAGATCTCGTACGAAAGCGGCTCGAGCGCGATCGTCGCGGCGCGTTTCAACCTGCAGGTCTGCCAGAAGTGACGGTGCACGCTGGTTCACACTCGTAATGTAGCAATCGTTGAGAACGAACTCCTACTCCCGCGCAAATCTGAATCGACCGGTGAGCGGGCGAAAATGGGGTCTGACAGCCGGTAGTACGCAAGAGACTTCGCCCCCAAGTGTCACTTCGACGCAACACTCTGGAAACCGTTCCGGGGTTCCGTTAGCGTACGGGGGTCGCGCCCACGTCGGGTGCGCGAATAGGGGAGACAGGAATGATCGTTTTCGAGAAGGGAATGACCTCGTTGGTCGCGGGTCTCGCGATCGCGATTGCAGCCGGGACGGCTACTGCGGCACCCGATCCGCAAGACTCGCAAGCTTCGGGCAGTCTGCTCGATGAGATCGTCGTCACGGCGCAACGTCGCGAAGAGCGCGTGCAAGATGTGCCGATCGCCATCTCTGCGTTCTCTGCCGATCAGCTCGAGAAGCTGAACGTCACCGAGACTCTCGACATGGTTAAGTTGATTCCGAACCTGCTCGGCTTCAACAACACTGGCCTCGGTACCGCTAACGGTTACTACCTGCGCGGTATCGGCAACACCGAATCCATCGCGACCTTTGATCCGCCCGTCGGCACCTATGTCGACGACGTGTTCTTGAGCCGCCAGAACGCCAACAACCTTGGCTTGTTCGATGTGGAGCGCATCGAAGTGCTGCGTGGTCCGCAGGGCACGCTGTTCGGCCGCAACACCACCGGTGGTGCGATGAACGTCATCCTGCGCGCCCCGGGCGAAGAGATGGGCGGTTACGTCGAAGCGGGCTTCGGCGAGTACAACCAGCGCAGCTTCCGCGGCACGATCGATCTGCCGGTGTCGGACAACGTGTTGACCAAGCTCTCGGTCTACTCGATCAAGGACGATGGTTACGTCTCGAACCCGATCACGGGCGAGGACAATATCAATGCGACCGACACGATGGGCGTGCGTGGTTCCATGCGCGTACTCGTCTCTGACGCGGTGACCTGGGACCTCGCAGCCCAGTACTCGCAAGACAAGGGCCTCAACATCCTCAACTTCGCACGCGGCTCGGGCTCGGCCTATCGCGGTGGCGTGGTGGCGAACGGGCTCGTCTCTATTCAGGCGGGTGGCCCGCAGGTCGCCCTCGTGCCGCAGCGCGCCGGTCTGCCGCCGACCTCCTCGGGTGCACAGAGCGTCGAAGCGCGTTGCCTCGGCACGGTCACGAGCGATCGCTTCACCTGCACGGGTTTGCGCCAGACGGGCACGCCGCTCGCGAACCGGATCACGGGTGAGAAGCGCTTCTACAACCTCGGCAACGATGTCGAGAGCACGATGATCACCTCGAACATCAAGTGGCAGTCGTCGGTGGGTGAGTTCAGCTTCATCACCGGTTACGTCGACATGTCGCAGAAGTTTGCGATCGACTTCTTCAACGGCACCGGTGTGAAGACCGCGACTGGCGGCACGCAGCCGACCAACCCGGTCGGTGGTTTCGTCATTGCCAACGACGGTGAGCACAAGCAGTTCAGCCAGGAAATCAAGCTGACGGGTGAGATCGGCGAGGGCACTCGCTACGTGGCCGGTATGTACTTCTTTGACGAGAAGAACGTGACGGACTTTGCAGATCTCTTCAGCCTCTCGCCGACGCTGACGCTGGTGCTTGAGGATCGCATCCTCAACAACCGCGCTGATGCGATGGCGGTCTACACGCAGTGGGACTTCACGCCGTTCGAGAAGGCAACTCTGACCTTGGGTGGTCGTTACACCGACGAGACCAAGAAGGTGGCTTTCACGGCGAATGCGGCGCCTGGCATTGCGGCCGCACCGACGGCGGCCACGCGCGTCAACACGGCGAACTTGATTGCTGCCGGTGTTCCCTTGGAGCTGAACACGGCACTCTTCACGCCGCGTATCGCCTTCAAGTACGACGTGAGCGACGACATGAACGTGTTCGCTTCGGCCACTCGCGGCTTCAAGTCGGGTGGTTGGAACGCTCGCGGCACGGCGCCGGTTGCAAATCAGCCGTTCGCTCCCGAGACGGTGTGGTCGTACGAGTTCGGTCTGCGTTCCGAGTGGCTCAATCGCACGCTGCGCTTGAACTTGACGGGATTCATCCTGGACGTCGAAGACCTGCAGACGCCGTCGGCGTTCGTAGCGCCAAACGGTGCCATTTCGTTCATTACCCGTAACTTTGCGGGTATGAAGAATACGGGTATCGAAGCGGAGCTCATCTACGCTCCGACGGAAAATCTGAACTTGTTCCTCTTTGCGGGTTCGCAGGACGCCAAGTATCAGGATGTCGCTGCTTCGATCATCTCCCAGCAGGCCTCGTGTAAGGCCTCCATCGCGGGCACCGGTGGCCGTGCGGGTGACTGCAACGCCGGCATCATTAATCCGTCTGGTAACTTTGCTGATCCCGTTCGTGCACCGGATACGCTGGCCTTGGGCGCAAGCTACAGCCTGAACATCGGTGAGAACCTGCGTTTGACGCCGAACGTGCTGTGGGCCTACACGGGTGACAACAACGTCGCCACCAGCGGTGCCCCGGCGGGTCTCGTCGAAGCCTACGACACGCTCGATGCGGGCATCACGCTCGAGAACGCCGCAGGTGGCTGGCGCATCCAGGCGAACTGCCGCAACTGCACCGACGAAGTGCAGGTCGTGTCGGTGTTGTCGGATCTTGCCTACATCCAGGCTCCGCGCAGCTGGAACGTGACCTTCAAGTACGACTTCGGCGCTCGCCGTCGCTGATCGTTACTTCGATCTGATCGATCGATGAAACCGGGGTGGCCTAGCCACCCCGGTTTTTTTATGCGCGTTACTTCGTCGCTCGCGCTGCAACCGCTTCGATTTCGATTCGTGCCTCGGGTACCGCGAGTGCTTTGACGTAAACGAGCGTACCTGCCTGTTTTCCGTTCGGGTTGTGTTTACGGCCTGCTCGGATCACGGCTGGCAGATCGGCAGCATCCGTGAGATAGACGGTGGTTTTGACGAGATCCTGCATCGTCATCCCCGCATCGGCGAGTGATTTGGCGATTCGCTCGTAAACGATCTCCGCCTGTGCATCTCCGTCGGCCGGTGTTTTGCCGTCGGCGCCCGTGGCGGTCTGACCGCTGATATACAAGATTCTCGACCCCGGCGGTATCTCGACCGTACGCTTCGTATAGCCCCCGCTCGGATTGCGGATGAGGTTGGTAGACGCCGTGTTTGGATCGGGCGACTGCGCAAGTCCCGCGATGCTCGCGACCAGGCAGACGATCGCGCAGATATGGCTCAACGAAATCCCGTGCATTTCGATTCCTCCGTTGTCCAGCCCGCTTTGATTGGTCCAGTGTTGAAGTTAGTTTAGGCAACCTTTTTGCCGGTTATTGAGTTGATCCGAGAGCTGGGGGAAAAACGGACGGATTTGTAAGACTGGGCCCGCTTGGATTCGAACCAAGGACCAAGGGATTATGAGAAGACTGGACTCACAGATCCCTGTTGGCCTTCAATGACTTACACGCGTCACCAAGCTGTGTGTAAGAGAATGTGTAAGTAAATATCGGGCTTTTGACACGAGATTTTTTTAGCCCAATGCTCACGCACGCTCAGTTTTAATTTTAGATATCTAGAAATGCAGTTGGCGTAACGCTTCAGAATTCACGTAATTAGTGTCAAGAACTCATCGCGCTATCAACGAGGCATTCTCGCTCTCGCGAGTCGCCAGACGACCGTCCGCAATTACGGCAATCAGTGCGATCAGTATAGCGATCGCCGTCAAGACACTTCCGCCAACAATCGATACGTTCATTAAAATTGCAGCGATCATTACGCCGGCAAGGACAAAGGCCGCTCTAGTAGCTAGCGACGGAATGAGCAGCGCGATTGCGCCGGATAGCTCGAGTAATCCAGCAAAAAACAGTAGCCAAGTACCAACGCCCAACCCCTCAAACGACGCGATCGGGATCAGATCCACGAAAACTTTTTCAGACGCAGTATTCAAAAATATCACCGCGAGAAGCCCGCGGAGTATCCATGACCCAAAAGATATGACATTGAATTTCATTACTCGCCCCTCATCGTACGTAGATTCCCGAAAATTAAGCTGCGGCAGATACACCCTCTAGACGATCTTCGATGTCGCTATACATCGCTTGTAGTCGATCCAAGGTTGCTTGATCAGTCTTCCAAATCCCTCGTCCATTCGCTTCGAGTAAGCGGCTCACCGCATTACGAATTGCTTGCGGATTCGATTCTTCCAGACGCTTGCGGACGGATTCGTCAAACAGATAGGTTTGAGCGGCACCGTCGAATACCCATTGGTCGACCTCCGCCAGAGCGCCCCATCCCAGCAGATGTGTGAAACGATTTCCGATTTCTGCCGCTCCAGAGTGGCCATGTGCCAGCATTCCTTCGAACCATTTGGGGTTAAGAATTTTTGCGCGGGCCTCAATCTTCAATAGTTCATCGCTGTCATTAAGCCTCACCTCGCCGGTGAAGCTTTCGGCATACGTCAACGGGATGGCGGCGTCACGCCCAGTCTTTGCCGCAAGACGAAGCGCCCCGCTGTGCCCGTAATAATGGGTCATGTCCGTCAGACCATATTCCACAGAGTCGATGGCTTGAAACACATGATCGACCGTGCCGAGTAGTCCACGCAGCACCTCAGGCGCTTCGCGTCCTGCGCGTGATCCACCTGTCATGAACGCCGTTCGTTGTTGATAAAGATCGGCGAGCTGCTCCTTGCCCTCCCACTGACTCTCATCGATGACGGCATCCACGCCGTTTCCATACTGACCTGGAGCTTGCGAGAACACTCGCGCTGTCGCGTCCTCTTGCGAACGACCCTGGGCGATGAGATCCAGGGTATTTGCTCTCAAGAAGTTCTGCTCGACCGACTCATCGGCGAGACATACTTCGCGGAAAAGCGTATCGAGAAGATCTAGAGACATCTGGAAGGTGTCGCGGAACACAGCGGAGACATCCAGCAACACATCGATGCGCGGACGACCGAGTGACTCAAGAGGGGTTAATCGAAAACGGAAAATTTTTCCTTGGCCGTCCCTCTCAGGCTCGGCGCCGACTAGTGCGAGAACGACGCCTAAAGTTTCGCCTTCGCTCTTGATCGTATCCATCGCCCAGAGCGTCTGACCGATGGTCCTTGGCCAGCTACCGTGCTGTTCGTGGTGACGCTTTACCAGCAGGTCTGCCATTCGTCGCCCACGATCCAATGCGCTATCCGTCGGCAGACGCCACGGGTCGATACCATGAATGTTCCGTCCCGATGGTAATGCCCCGGCCCCCGTACGCACGGGATCGGCGCCGTAGGCGGGCCGAATAAATCGGCCATTTAGCGCGTGAATCACTGCATCGAGTTCACCAGAACACTGCGCGATACCATCAACAATCTTTTTTGATTCACTCGCGTACTCGAGCAGAGCGGGCGGCGCTTCACCACCGACGGTTAAAGCCCAAAGTCGCAACGCATTTTCACGCCCGAAGACCGACTGAGAGACGAAACGATCGCGGAACTCTTTTGCTTGCTCTTGCGATAAACCTAGTGACCTACACAACGCGCTGAATCCTGCTCTACCCTGTCGTGGAACTTCCAAAGCCGCCTCGATGAGCGCTCGCGCCTTCTCGGGCTCTGGCGACTGACCAAAAACGTGTAAGCCGTCGGAAATCAGCCGCTCTTCGATCATCGCGATCCATCCCGATACGCGATCCCGATACGACTCTATGGATTCTTTGACCTGCCGCGGAAGTTCCGGTAGCACAGATTCCAAAGCATCGCTCGGGTCAGCCACACGTCGCTGAGCTTCCGCAAGCTGCTTGTAGGTTCCAGCTCGTGCATAAGGCGGGATCGCGTGACTGATGACCGTCGCATATCCGCGTCGTCGAGCGACGGCCGCCTCAGACGGATTATTGAGCGGATACAAGTACAGATGTGGAACACCACCGAGAAGTTGATCAGACCAACAATCCGCAGTCAGTGCAGCCTGCAGCCCCGGCATCCACTCCGCCGTGCCGTGCATTCCGACATGGATGATGGCGTCTGCTTTCCACTCTTTTTTGAGCCAAGCGTAAAACCCGACGAACTGATGATGCGGGGTAAATCGTCGGTCAAAGAGCAGACGCATTGGATCGCCGGGAACGCCCATCGGCGGCTGCAGACCAATGTTCACGTTTCCGAAAGCGCGTACATCGAGTCTCATCGACTCCCGACCTGCAGGGGCGATATCACCAGGGGCTGAACCCCAGAATTGATCAATACGGTCTCTGATATTCGCAACCACTAACTTACGGAAGTCGTTGAGCGTAAGTGCAACGCTGGATGTTCCGGAGGAGAGGCTCTCGAGTTGTGTCGCGAACGCGTGCTGATCGGTTGCGGCCTCCCCGATGTCATAGCCCTCCGCCTTGAGCCTTCGCAAAAGCGAAGTGACCGACGCCGGCACGTCGAGTAGTGCCGCGGTGCCCGCCTTACCGAGGCCCGGCGGAAAGTTATAGAGCACGATCGAGACGCGTCTCTGTGCTGCAGGCTTGTGTCGAAGGCGAACCCAGCCTTCGATTTGCTCTAATGCGCGCTCGAGCCGATCGGGAACAACGGTTAATTCGCCATCTTTAATAGCACCCAAGGCAATGGTACACGCGACGCCATCCATCTCCGGCAGGTCGTACATCACGACCGACTGCATGGACGCGACACCTCGCTCTTTCCATTCCGACTCACTCTGCATGAGCAGCGGCTGTACAACGAGGTATGGAACGTCGAGTGCCGATAAAAGGTCAGACGCGGTTTCATGATGGTGGCCAGGCTTAGTGGAGGACGCTGGGCCTCCGACTATCGAGAAACCCATCGTCGACACGAAGACATCGATGGGCTGCCCGATAAGCCACTCCCGAACAGCGACATGAGCCTCGATCCCGGAAACAAAAATGGGAAGTGCTGCGAAGCCTCTCGACTCAATTCCCTGTACTAAGTCACGTAGATAGGACAGGTTCTGTACGACATGCTTTCGCATGCCCATCAACGCAACAAGCGGCTGCCCTTTCTTGTAGCGGCCTGTTTTCTTCGCCCATTTCAAATAGCTCTGAACATCGTCAAAGAGCGTACCGGACTGCGGATCCCAGCAGCCCATGGTCGGGATGATTGATACCGGGGCGACGTTCAAACTTTCGGCGAAGCAGTCCTTCAGAATCAATTTCACCATCTCGGTGATGTTTCGCACGTCAGGCTGATTCCAGTAGAGATTCACGCCGAGCCAAGTACGGAAACCAGAAAGCTTCTGTGGAATGAGCGGAAGCATCTTCGCCGCAACCTTGACGAGCTTCGTATAGGCGTACAGCGTGTCTTCATCTCGTCCGCGCGTAATCAAGCGCATCAAGAACTTCACTGCTTTTGGCGCTTCGCCTTTCTTCTCTTTAAACCGGTGCTCGCCCACCCGTGTGAGTGCCATGACCTCGGGCATGCTTTCGTATGCGAACACCGCCGTAGCACGCGAGTGCTCAAGCTCGCGAGCCAGCCAATCGGCTTGCGATCGCACGTTGATCAGACTGATGAAAACGACGTCCGAGTTCTTTATGGCCTCGGCAAGTTGAGGATCAGCAGCATCGACATGCGCATCGTGGAATTGTCGGATCAGAACATCCGTACCCTCTCCCGCGAGACGCTGGCGGACGTCGCCCCAGATGCTCGCGTTGAAGCGCTCGATGCCGACGATGAACGTGATGACCCGCATCTTGACCACCCTCAGATTGACACCCCGATCTGTCTTGCTATGTTGACACTTCTTGGCTGCCAAGCGTAACCAGAGTTTGTTGTGCAACAAAGTTTTCCTTTCTCAGCCATCGTCGGTCAGGAAGAGCTCAAGCTCGCCATCCTCTTAACCGTCGTCGACCCCACCATCGGTGGTGTGCTCGTCACGGGGCATCGCGGTACCGCTAAAAGCACAGCGGTACGCGCCTTGGCAGCCCTGCTACCCCCGCTTAAGTTCGTCGCGGACTGCCCATTTAATTGCGATCCAGCGGCGATCACCCCGAACTGCCTTCATTGCCACTCAGCCGAGGGGCGCCGGATAAGCGCCGTTAGCCGACCCGTTCCCGTAGTCGATTTACCGCTCGGCGCGACCGAGGATCGAGTCGTCGGATCGGTCGACATCGAGCGCGCACTGGTTGATGGCGTTCAGGCGTTCTCGGCCGGACTCCTCGCATCGGCTCACCGTGGGTTTCTCTACATCGACGAAGTTAACCTCCTCGAGGACCATCTCGTCGACCTACTACTGGACGTCGCGGCGAGTGGAACGAACGTCGTCGAGCGCGAAGGGCTAAGTATTCGACACCCCGCACGATTCGTATTGGTGGGATCAGGCAACCCTGAGGAAGGAGATCTTAGACCTCAGCTACTCGATCGTTTCGGGCTACACGCCCGTATTCGCACTTTGAATAATGTTGAGCAGCGAATGGAAGTCGTTAGACGACGCCTGAAATTCGAAGCGGATCCCGTTTCCTTTCTCGCGGAATTTTCCTCAGAGGAAAAAAAACTTCGCGCGAAACTCGCTCGGGCTAAAAAGCTTCGAGCGTCTGTCGATATTTCGACTGAGGCGCTCGCCCTTGCTGCTACGCTTTGCGACAAACTGGCAATCGATGGGCATCGGGGTGAACTTGCCATCACTCGTGCAGCAATGTCTCTAGCCGCGCTAGAAAATCGTAAGATCACTTCTCCCGAACATGTTCGCCGCGTGGCTCCACTCGCTCTCGCTCATCGATTACGTAAAGATCCTTTGGAGCCTGCAGCGGATGACGAGCGAGTACGACGCGTCATCGCGGATGTGCTCCCATAACGCGCGCGATGCTTCCACTGACCGGGCTTGTCGCTTTTGATGCGCCACGATTGGCGCTCTCGATGCTCGCGCTCGATTCGAGGCTTCGCGGGATCGCTCTATCAGGATCAATCGGTAACGGAAAAAGCGCTCTCCTAACAGGCTTTGCCGCGCTGGTTCCGGACCTCGCGATCTTCGATCTGCCGGTGAGTGGCGATCAAGAGGCACTTTTAGGCGGTCTCGATGTTGAAGCGACTATCAAATCCGGTAGACGCGTCTTTAGAGAAGGCCTTTTAGCACGTGCTCACGGAGGTGTTTTGCGTGCCGAAGCCTGTCATCTTCTTCCGGAACATACTGTCAATGTCTTGATGAGCGCTTTGGACGAAAGTCGGGTCCGCATCGAGCGCGACGGCGTGAGCCGGCAGATTGATACGCACTTCCGTTTACTGACGTCCTTCGATCCGCAGGAGGGAATACCGAGAGCCCACCTACTTGATCGTATCGGTCTGATCGTCTCATTACCGAAACTATCAAGTGGGCTCGAGCGGAAAGAAGTTTTGCACCGCCATCTCCACCCGAGCAATGACGAGTGGACGGAAGAGCTCGATCTCATGAGGTCATTAATCGACAGTGCCCGTGAGATTCTCCCGGACGTTTTGATTAGTCAAAAGATGATTCGAAAAATCATCGATACCGCTCTCGCCTTGGGAGTCGAGGGCCATCGAGCGGATCGATTCGCGCAGCTTACCGCCTGCGCGAGTGCCGCATTAGCCCTAAGAACAGAAGTTATTGATGACGATTTGGAAATCGCCGTACGCCTCGTCTTGCTTCCAAGAGCGACAAGAGTGCCAGCGAGCGGTACTCCGCCTGATCAACCAGAGAACTCTACGTCGCCATCTCCAGCCGAGTCGTCTGTGCAATCGAATGCGGGAGTCAGTCAGACGGAGCAGCCTCCTGAACCCATTGATGAGGTACTTGAAGCAATCGAGATGGAGTTGCCCGTCGCGCTCGAGAGTCTTCCGTTCGCGAGACAACGTACCGGACGAAGCGGCTCACGAGGAGCCGTCGAAGGTGCGCGAGGTCGCCACATCGGGAGTGTGCCCGGTTCGCTTCGTCGACGACGACTCGATGTGGTTGCGACGTTAAGAGCGGCTTCGCGTTGGCAACGAGTACGTCCGCGTGGCAAGTCGCGAGTCAGCGTTAAGTCAGAAGACTTCCGGGTCAAGCGTTTTCGCTCAAAGGCGGGGTCACTTTTTATTTTTGCCGTCGATGCGAGTGGCAGCATGGCACTCAATCGGATGCGCCAGGCGAAAGGTGCCGTGCACGCCTTATTAAGTCAGGCCTATATCCATCGAGATAAGGTGTCCTTGGTAACCTTTAGGGGCGAGAGCGCAGAGGTCGCCCTTCCACCGACTAACAGCGTCGAGCTGCTTCGTCGGGCCGTCGATCAAATTCCTACCGGTGGCGGAACCCCGATAGCTGCCACCCTACTTCGAACAATGGAAATTGCAGAGGCAGCCCGCAGAAAGGGCTTCAAGAACATCTGCCTTGTCCTGCTAACCGACGGACGAGCCAATATCGGGTTACGTGGTAATCGACAAGCCGTCGAGCAAGAACTCCAGTTGCTCAGCCTAAGCCTGGCTGACCAGAAGATTCAAAGTCTGGTCATCGACACACAACGAAGCTTCCTAAGTCATGGCCCCGGAGAAAATCTTGCCGGCTGGCTCGGGGGGCGTTATCTCTACTTGCCCAACGCCAGCGCCGACCAGCTAGCACGAGCAGCGGTCGGCGCAGGTTAAGCGAAACTAGTTTTAAACCACCGCGTTGACGACCCGCCAGATTTAGCCTCGGCTAGGTCTAGGGACTGACAGAGAGTGAAGTCGGTCGTATCAATATCCCGTTTTGGCCCCTCGACCCTTCCCGCGCGAGGTTCGGATACGCTGCGAATCTGTCTTCGGTGGACGACTGGGCCCGCTTGGATTCGCACCTGCGGACCA
>Ga0172367_10007408_pt1 | contig 12591 bp, 14 predicted proteins | sample Lak10m_FD_114542 | JGI IMG/M metagenome (GOLD analysis project Ga0172367, IMG submission 114542) | Freshwater microbial communities from Kabuno Bay, South-Kivu, Congo - kab_022012_10m | ecosystem: Environmental > Aquatic > Freshwater > Lake | place: Democratic Republic of the Congo: South-Kivu...
ATTTGGATCAGTAAGAGTCACTTTTTCAAACAGTTTTTTAAATCTACCTACTTCTTCCCTATATTGATCCAAAGAGATAGTTTTACCATTTTCCACATCATTTCTATATTTGTTAAACTGACCTATTAAAATGTCAGCAACTTTGATGCTTTCACATATTGCTTCTTCTTCGACAGCAAGTTTGCCAATTTTCTTTTGAGTCATTTCGTCATACATCATTTGAATTTCGACATTGAGTTTATTGATATTATAAGTTGGATCTTTTTTATCTAACGTAGGGCTGCTCGTCTCTATGTTCATCAGATTAAGACTTGCGCGTTTTCTTTTTTTATTCTGTATACGCTTCCAAGTGTTAGAGGTAACTTCTGGATCGGTTGTAACCGAAGGTGTAGTTTCATCTTTCACATTTACTAGATCTGGTTCTTCATTCAAAGCTGCAATCAAAATGCTTTCGTTTTTTTCATTTATTGATTTAATGTCCATCTATTTGATATCTCCAATATTATCCGCTTTTGAATGTATCGCATTTATGGATTAATAATCAACTGATTAAATGTTTGCTAACTCTTTTAAAATTATATCTTTAAACAAGAGATCTATTATCAATTATCTTGACAGGTAAGAGCTTTTTTGAGATAATTTTGCTTCACCCGGAGGGGATTTATGAATAATATAATGATGGTTTTTTTAGGTGTTGCTTTAATTATAGCAGGGCTGGCTCTTTCTGTTATTTCATCCTGTGTAAGTTTATGGTTTAGAGCGCTTGTATCATCAGCACACGTTTCAATGCTTAGCATTATTGGTATGAGAATTAGAAAGGTGCAACCAATGTTAATTGTTGACTCAAAAATAAATTTAACAAAAGCAGGGTTAAAAGATATTTCTATTTCTGAGCTTGAAACGCACTATTTAGCTGGGGGAAATCTTCGGGAAGTAGTTAGAGCGTGTATTGCTGCAGACAAAGCTAATATTAAATTAACCTGGAAGCAGGCAACAGCCATTGACCTTGCAGGTAGGGATTTATTTGATGCGGTAAGAACCTCTGTGCATCCAAAAGTGATTGATTGTCCAAAAGGGGATAATGATAAGTATATTTCTGCGGTGGCAAAAAATGGTATTGAACTTTTAGTTCGAGCGCGCGTGACTGTTAGAACAAATATTATGCAGCTTGTGGGCGGGGCAACTGAAGAGACAATTATAGCCCGTGTTGGAGAAGGTATTGTAAACGCAATAGGCTCGGCAGACAGCCATTATGATGTACTGCAAAATCCACATAGTGTTTCAGAGACTGTGATTGGAAAAGGTCTTGATAGACAAACAGCGTTTGAAATTCTTTCTATTGATATTGCCGATATTACAGTGGGTAAAAACGTAGGTGCGGTACTTCAATCTGAGCAAGCCCTTGCCGACATGAAAGTTGCCCAAGCAAACGCTGAAGGAAAAAAGGCGATGGCGGTAGCTTACGAACAGGAAAATAGAGCAAAACTTGTAGAGGCTGAGGCAAAAATTCCAATTGCAATTGCTGCAGCTTTTGAAAGGGGGCATCTTGGGATTATGGATTATCAAAGAATGAAAAATATGATGGCCGATACCGATATGAGACTTGCCCTTGCCTCTGAGGAAATCTAATGACTACACCGAAACAGGAAAGTCACTTATTTGATCCAAAAAAGCATACAAGGACAAAAAACTGTAAAAAAATGAAAACCTTGATAAAAGCAATTGGTGGAAAAAAAGGGCTTGTATTAGCTGAGGCAATCTTAAAGCCAAAGTATTTAGAATAGACCTTGATCTATTTAAAGGGGGGGTATAAGGTGAAAAATAAGGAAACACTTTATGGCTCACCTAAAAGTCTATACCGTTTTTTTACCCGTGAAACATCGAAAGATGTTGAAGCTTTTTAACAAAGTGACAAATCCAGATTCACGTTCTTTTGCAAAATATGGAAAGCATGACTATTTTGATAAACGATGGGAAGAGGCTGCACGCAATTTTTTTAAAAAATTTCGAGGAGCTGCTTTAAGAAAGACCTTATTTCCTGGGGTGTTAAGACTTATTACTACAGAAGAGGAGAGGGGGCGCTATTTTGTCCCTCCATTTTATCGTATTAAGGAAGAAGAAGATTTTGAAAAAATTGAGCAATCGCTCATGATGATTGATCAAAATGAAACTGTACACATTTTAGAGGGGGAGTATACCGCTTCAAGGAAGTTTAAAAAGCGGGTAAATCTTGTGTTGATAGATCTTGCCCTTAGGGGGCACACGGTACTTGCTCCTGCACATAGTTTTTTCGGGGAAATGCCTGCTATCACATCCTATAATACAGGAGCGCCCCCAAAATTTAGCGACCATTTTAAGCGAAAGAAGTATGCAAATTATCAAGACTTTTTAGTAAAAAATTACCTTTTTGATCCACTTATTGTGGGTAAACTAAAAGAGATGAAACAAAATTTTGATGGACGAGCCCTTCCTGATATTACCTTAATGAATCCCCAAGAGTTTGTAGAAACGGTAAAAGTGGTAAACGAAAGCAGGATAAAAAAAGGTTTACCAACCTTAGGCTTTCTTAACCCGGTTCTTTATACGAATGCAAAAATCTTTAAAAGAAACGTACAAGAAGAAAGACATGGATTTCCTTTTTCTGTGACTTTGTGGAGACCTAATGTAGGATTAGGCGAGCCTCAAAAAGAGCGCTTTTTTGACCTTCTGACTTGAGTTTTGTTTTTTCTGATAAATTTATAGAATAGCGTTTTTTAGAAATACCTTATATTATTGGTGATCAATTACTTATAAATAGGGAAACAGCTGTTTCCCTATTTATATTTCTATTTACCAAACTCTGCCTCGATATCTTCAATAGTTGGTAGGTTTTCCTTTAATTCCTTAGAAAGTGTTTCAACAAGCGTGATTTCATAGCCAGCTACTCCAATAGGTTTGTTGAAATCCCTCAAAGCGTATTCCACAGTGAAATTCTGCTTGGTTTTGCAAAAGATCATTCCTATTGTCGGTTCATCTCCAGGATGTCTAAGCTGATCATCAACAGCTGACATATAAAAGTTTAACTGACTTATATCTTTTGGGTCAAATTCGCGGGCTTTTAAGTCCAAAACTATGTAGCGCCGTAATTTCAAATGATAGAACAGTAAATCAATGCCTGGGTTCAATAATCTAATGCACCATAAATAAAATTATGGAATAATATGAGCATGAAGTACACAAGATTAACAATAGAAGAAAGAGAAACTATTCACGTCCATCAACCACTAAGCTCACTTGGCGGCCTACAAAAGCAAACCCTTAGACACTTTCTAAACAAACAACATAACATAAAAAATATTTTTTAGCAACACAAAGTTTTAGGTAATACGAGACAAAGTCAGGTGGAAATTAATTTTCAGGCCAATCCATCGTAGCTACTGTTCTTGTTTCCACTTTTGATTCAGAAAGGATAAATTGCTTATTTCCTACTTGAATATGGTAAAGATAGGTTTGAGGGCTTAGTGAGCGTCGCTCTAGAATTTTAATGTTGTTGCGACTATTTTTTTTAGTAATAGAGCCAATAGGGGTCGATCTTCTATAAATAAAAATGATAATCATTGCAAAGATAATGAGTAAGCAGATAAAAATCAATATTTTAAAGAACTGCTGATTATAATTTGGGTCTAAGAAATGGGGGTTTGATCCCCTAGGAGAAAGTAAGTTATCATCAGAGTCGTCAATGTCCTCAAGAGTGTTTGAGTTTTGCACACCTTGTGGTGTTTCTGAAGTGGAAGAAGGTTGCGATTTTTCCTCAACCTTTGTAGGGGTAGGGGGCTTTGCTATTTCAATTGTGCCAAAGACAAAAAATGGAAAAGCAAGAAAAAGTAGTATTTTTTGAGTCATAGATCATTTATCTCTTTTTTTTCATTTATCGTCCAGGTATAATTGTTGCATGCGTGGAATTATTGCCTCAGATATTGATAGAACATTGACCGGTAGCGACCATATCATCCCTAAAGATGTAATTGCTTACTTGCATGAATGCTATAGCGATGGATTTGAAATTGTCTTTCTTACAGGAAGGACTTACACATTTTCAAAAAAAGCGTTGGCCTTATGTAATTTCCCGTTTCATTTAGGGCTGCAAAATGGGGCCGAAGTGTTAAAAATGCCAGAAGAGGTATTTTGTATGCAAAGATTTTTAAGTAAGGAGATTGCATTAGAGGTTCGCTCTGTTTTACAAGCAACAGATAGAGATTTTACCTTTTATTCAGGTTCAGCTCATGGAGATATTTGCTATTATGAAAAGGGTAGATTTTCGGGCAAAGGGCTTGAATATGTAAATAGTTGTAAAGGGTATGGTGCAGTAAATTGGGTCGAGGTTGATTCTATTGAAGGATTAGATAATTTGCATTTTTCATTGGTGAGAACATTTGGCTCTAAAAGGGAGATGGAAGAGTTGCAAGCCCTTGTGTTAAGTAAAGTGTTAGTAAGCGCTGTGATAGTACATGATGTTCACTTTAAAGATGAATATATTTTGATGATTTCTTCCCCTGGGGTAGATAAAGGAGGATCTCTTCGAAGGTTGATTGATCATTATCAGTGGAAAGGGGTGGTGATTGCTTGTGGTGATGATCTAAACGATATCTCTATGTTTAGGGAAGCAGACATTTCTATTGGTATGGAAAATGGAGATACAGAGCTTTTAAAAATGGCCACAATTATAGCAAAACCATCTTATGATATGGGTATTATTGATGCGTTAAAGCAGGCAAGGGGGATGATACATGACTGATCTTTCATTCATACAAAACGCATTAGCATTTAGTGAGCAGCACTTAAGTAAATATACTGGATGTATCCATTATAAAAGCCAGCGTGAAATGACTAGGGATGTGATCCCGATGGTGGAAAATATACTTTATGGTGCCGCACTAGTTACAACGTTTTCCAAAGAAAAGGCTGAAAAAGGGCTAGCCTTTTTAGAAAGATTGTTTCACTTTTGTACAAACGAGGGGTTTGGAAGCTATCTTCACGATTTTCCAAATGTATATAACCACCATGCAAATGTAAATATCTTCCTTGCACTTGCCTTTTTTTTACAAAATTATGGACGTTTTATCCCTGCATCTTCAAAAAGTAAAATTGAAAAGGTAGTAGATCTTTTAAAAACTGTGTTAGAAAGTACCAGTTTAAATGAAATAGATACCTTTATTTTTGAGTCTGCCTGCTTTAAAACACCTTTAAGGTGTATTGAAGAAAAAACTCAACCTGACTATGAAAAAATCATTCTCTGTAAACTTTTTTTAGGACAAGAAGTGTGCCTTAATTGGCATAGAGCTTTACATGTATATACTGGGCCACTTGCTGAAACTTACTATATAGGTCATGATCCTACAGACTCTTTGATTTCACTTCTTGCAACAGGTAAAGGGGCGGCTGAAAGTAGTCTTTTTGCAGCACTTTTACCAAAAACCGGTATCTCTGACTTGATTACTTTTAAAACCTATGATAGAGAGGATCTTGTGGTCAATCACAGAGATAACCTTCTTTCAATCCACTTTGGGCAGCATAGTTTTATCGCAAAAGGTGAGATAGATCTAAAGGTGACAAATGATCATATAGATATAATCGTTGATGAGTTTGAAGAAATGGAATTTTTCTTTACAGATGATAAAGGGAGTAAAATTCTAGTCGATGGAGAAAAAGCTACCGCTTTTTATCCAGAAGATATTATTACTCTAATTACCTCTGATAAACAAATTACAGTGAAATTTATCTCTAATAAGATCCGATTTATAGGTCATATTATGAAAGGAAATCGACACAATCAAATTCTTGATTGCGATAAGAATTTCTCTCTTTTTGATCATATGATCCTTCTTTCTCAGGTAGTATAAATCTGCATTACATTCGAAAAAGTTTAATGAAAACCTTACCCTCGATAAGGCTTGAGCTCATTTATTTCCCTAAAGATGTTTTGAATCCAACTCTTTTGCTGGGATGAAAGGGCCCATGGCGTGTAAGCCATTATCTACAAAAATGGTAGAGGCGGTAATACCGGAGGCATCGTCGCTTAAAAGGAAGAGTGCTGCTTTACCAACTTGGCAAGCAGTTAAAGCTTCTTGCATCGGCGCATGCTCTTTAGAAAATTCTACCGCCTTTTCAATATCACCAATTGCCTTGGCAGCGCGGCTTGCAAGAGCTCCGGCAGATATTGAGTTTACACGCAGGCTGTATTTTCTCCCTACTTCATAGGCTAAGGTTCTAGTGTCACTTTCTAAAGCAGCTTTTGCTGAGCTCATTCCACCGCCATAACCTGGAACAATCTGGGTAGAGGCTACATAAGAAAGATTTAAAATAGACCCACCTTTGTTCATCATAGGAGCAAAGTGTTTTACAAGACTTACAAAAGAGTAACTTGAGGAATTCATTGCCTCTAAGTAACCTTTTCTGGTGGTTTCAAGAAGCGGTTTTTTAATTTCTGGAGCGTTGGCAAGAGAGTGAACTAAAAAATCTATCAAGCCAAAATCCTTTTCCACAAGATCGGCTACATCACCAATTGCAAAGTGATTATGCTGTTTATATCGTTTATTTTCTAGGATGGATTGAGGGACATCTTCCATAGAATCAAAACAGGCATCAATTGGATAGATTGCAGCAATTTCCAACTCACATCCATTGGATAAGGGGGTATGCAATTTACCACTTGAAAGTGCCATTTTAAATATGTTTAAAATTGGTACCCAAGTGCCAACAATAATAGTGCACCCTTCTTCAGCAAGGGCTTTTGCAATTGCCCATCCAAATCCCTGATCATCGCCTATGCCTGCTATGAAGGCTTTTTTCCCTGTAAGTTTTCCCATAATTCCAAATTTTAACTGACCTTTAGTATGTCTTCTATGGTTTTTTTTGACAAGAATAAACAAAAGATGACAGAAGAGGATAAATTTGATAGAATTGAATCGATGGAAGCGATGAATGAAAACGACTTTTTTAAAGGACCAAAGCACCAAAAAAACTTGGTTCTTGCCGAAGAGAAGGATAGACCTTATCTAATTTCTCGTATTAAAAAAGAGGTAGGGGGAGAGTGTGTTGTTTTTACTAGTGATGAGACTTTTTCAGATCTATTAAATGAAATTTTTCAACCTTCATTATTTGGTGAAGAAAAAGTTTTTATAGTAGTTGACTGTGAGGCCTATACCGATGAACAGTGGGTAAAGCTTTTTGATGAAAAGCAGTACCGCATGTTCTTTTTCAAAAATAGTGCCCCAAAAGCCCTTATTGATAGATTTAAAGAGCATGGTGCTTTATTAAAATTGACAGAGGAAAAACCATGGGATAGAAAAAATCGCCTCATCTCAGAAGTTATTTATACCATACATAAAGATGGGGTAACGATTTCTCAAGGATCAGCTCATCGATTTGTTGAGCGTACCTTTACAGATTTACAACTTTTTCATGGCGAACTTGCAAAACTTAGAAGTTATGCCTATCTTAAGAAAACCCTTACAGACAAAGACATTGATGAGGTAGTTCAGCCGCTTTTTGAAGAAAATATGTTTAAAATCTCTGAAGAGATGATTTGGAAGGATGGGCTGATACAAAACGTTTCTATTGATAGAAATACAGATCTAATTCAATTCATAGGAGCGCTTCGATTTCAAGCCTATTTAGGTCTTAGAATGACTGCAAATCAGGAGGTAAAAATTCCTCCTTGGCAAGAAAAAAAATATAGACAAAAGTCCACCGCTTTTGGCGCCCCTTTTTTCAAAGGGGTCCTCATGAAAACGTTTAAAGCAGAGCAAAGGGTAAAGCAATCTTCAATTAGCGCTGCTGCTTCTTTTAACTTGCTTTCTTTAGAAATAGCAGCACTTAAAACGCAGCTTGTACATTAATCTTACCTTATGGTACTATTTTTGTATGACTTTATACCTGCTACCTAATTTACTCTCAGCTGATTCAAATATTTCTTTGTCAATCCCAGCAGGGGTAGAAGAGCTTCTTTATTCATTAGATGGATTTTTCGTTGAAACCCCTAAGGAAGCAAGAAAATTTTTAAAAAACTTCGATTTTGAAAAGCTTCGTGATAAGCCTATGGAAATTGTGGATAAAGGGTCTGATGATCTACAAAGTCATATAAAGCTCATAAAGAAAGGATCTAAGTGGGGAATGCTCACAGACTGCGGTCTACCATGCATAGCCGATCCTGGGTCAAAACTTGTCCTTCTTGCTAAGGCTAAAAACATTGACGTGGTGGCAATACCTGGCCCATCAAGTATTTTTATGTCTATAATGCTTTCAGGGCTGTATGCTCAGAAGTTTACCTTTTTTGGGTATATTCCTAGAGATTTGAATACATCAATTAGAAAGCACGAAGGTCTTCAGGTTTATATACAAACCCCTTATAAAACAGAGTACACAGTACAAAATTTAATGGAAGTTTTAGATCCAAAAGATATGCTCTGTGTAGCGTTAGATATTGGATCATCCACACAAGAGGTGATCACCGATTCTGTGAAAAATTGGAAGAACATGAAATGGCCAGAGCTTCAAAAACGTTCCGCTGTATTTTTAATACAGTGTCGATAAATTTCAAAAAGGAAGGATAATAATGTCTAATGATTTGAATGTGAGTCAATCAAGAGGTTTTTCAAACCAAAGTGGTGGGCTAGATGAGGTGAATTCTTTCAAAAGCAGAGTAGATCTAACTATACAAACTATACAAGCTAAGATGGACGATCTAACAAAAGCCCTATCTGAGGGGGAAAGACAAAAAATGAACGCAAGCATAGTTAAATCTTTAAGTCTAACATGTCCGAGCGTAGATTTAGTTATAAAAATATTACAAGCTTATACAAACCAAAAACTATCTGAAAAACAAATTTCGGTTATTCTAGATGCAAGCCAGTCAGTTAAGGGGTTACAAAAATTAGTAACAGAGGTAAGTGCTGAAAATGTTTCACAATTGCAAATCAATGTTCAAAATATATATAAAAAAGTAATAGATGGTTTTTCGAGCTTAAATTATCACCAAGAAGGTTCTGCTAAAACAGTTAGTTCTTTAGAAGGTGGGGGAGGCGCTGGTGCAGCAGCTTCAGTAAAAGCGGCAGCACCTCTTGTAAGTGCAGATGCTGGTATTATAAAAAGAATAGAAGTAGTTGAAAAGAACGCGAAAGATAAACTGGAAAAGTTTCTATCTGCCAAGGATGAAAAGTTAATAAGAGATATTTCACATATTATGCATACACATGCCAAGAACACGTTGGATAAAAACAACAACAACCAGTTAAAAAGCGATTTGGATCAATTCTGTAGGGATAATGAAGGATCGTTAAGTTCTTTGGATATTAACTACCTATGTTCCCTTCAATCGCTATTTAACTATGTGAATTTCTTAAGAGTTGTGACTCCCTTTCAACAACAAATGCATATTGCTTTGTTGGAAATGAGAAGTCAACTAATAAAAGCAGATCAATTTATTGTAGAAAAACAACATAAAAAATAAACTATTATACAAGGTCTTGGGGTACATTAGTATAGAAGAGTGGTTTTTTATAAAATAATTATTTTAAACACTTTAAATTACACAAACTTTCATGGGTTTTTAGAAAATCTTTGTTTAAAAGCAATTAAAATGTTATTCTTTTATTAAAGAATTATTAAATATTAAAATAGGAGTTTAAGGTGAGTGTATCTTTACATCCAAGTCGACATGAACTTGATTTACATTGCAATGAGCTAGAGAAAAAAATAGGTGAGCAAAATCACAAAAAGAATGATCGTTTAAAGCAGATGTTGCCATTAGAAAGTATAATTAACCGCATAAATGGGGAATTTAAAAGCATAATCTTCTGGATTGGGGCTATTTTTACAGTATTTATAGTACCAATTGTTTATGCAATTATAAAAGCTTGTGCAGAAAGGATGATGAGTCGAATCAATGCTCAAATTAAGGATATTGATGCTAACGTACACAGATTAGTAGCAGAGCTTAGACAAATAAAACCAGCACTAGCACCAGCACGTAGAGGGGTTCACTTTGGGGCGGCAAGACAGCGGGTCTTTGAAAAAAAAGAAGCTCCTGTACAAGTTGGGCAGGCCGATTCTGTAGAATTTAGACCTCAAGGGAAAAGGTAATTATAAAAAATAATTTAAATTAAAAATTTTATAATGGAATGACCTAGATTATCATTAGTGTAGAGATTCATTGATGACATATCTAAGGAGGTAGTGGGGGGTAGTGGATAAATTCATAGAGAACTTATTGCATTGATTGTTGTGATTCTGTTAAAATATCCTTAAGAAAATGATAGTATATAAGGTTTTTTATGACATTTCGTTATGCAGTTTCATTAGCTCCTAGACTGGTTCAGGTTGCACAAGCAGAGTGGGTAAGATATTTTCAAAATTCCCCTAAGGTTGTATCTGCCCTTGGAGAAAAAATTTATCAACATAAAGACGCTTCAAAAATACGTGGTGTTTGTGAAGTGTGGCATGGAACAACCTTGGACAGAATTCCAAGAGATAGTAAGCTTTTAAAAGCTATCCCTTGTGGACCAAAATCTATGCCGTTTTTACCAGATGGTGTTGATTTTCCTTATGGAGCAAATATTACAGCTTGTCTAATGACAAGAAATCAAGAAGATTATGTGCTTGTTCATATTGTAGCAGATGGGGAACCACAATTTTCAAGGGCTTTAGATATTCATATGTTGCCTAAAGATACATCTGTAGTTGTCAAGGCGGTTTACCATCTTTCTAAGGAATGGTTGAATAGAGGAAGTGTATAAAGTTCAGAATTTGAAGATCTTATCTTTATCTGTAATTATTCTTTTGATCTAAGGTTATTGATGCTTTCCATAAATGCGCTTTTAACAGACTCTATCAAAGATGGGCTTGGTATATTTTCAAGCTCTTCTAAGGCCTCTACAAAGTTCGGGCAGATCTCATAAGCTTTAATAACATGGATTTTTGATCCAGCAGGAAGGTGTGGGAACATACCAATTCCACTATCTATATCATTTCTCGGCATATCAAAGGCGCCAAGCTCAAGGATAATTCCATCGGTATATTTCATTGCATATTGTGCTGCAATCCTTTTTGGACCTGAAAAGAAATTGTGCTGTGCAATAGTTTCTATATTTCTAATTTGGCTTTCCCAAGCTTTGGCAGGACCTCCGTGGAAACCTAAGAAAGTAGAGTCTGATTTATGGCTATTATCAATAATAACCCTACCAAGTGGACAAATCTCTTTTTCAAAGAAGTCCCTGTAAGCTTTCCGTTCTTCATAAAATTTTTTGAACCCATTCTTCAACCCATGAGAAACAGCTTTTAAAAAATTACTAGCCCCAATTATGTTCATCATAAACCTCCATTTATATACCCACTTATATTAAAATTATAATATAAATATTGTTTTTTATAAACTAAATTATATCTTAATTATTTAATATTTGTGTTTTTTTTAATTAAGTTTTCATAACTCATTGATTTACATATTGATAAAGATTTTTTACATATCAAATATATTTTAAATTATTGACAATAAGCAAGTTAGATAAGATCAGCGGCGACATCGTCGTAGAAAAGGAGCCCTTTTGGGGTCAATTTCAACGAATCACCCTCATCTTCTAGGTAATGTTCAGAGATAAGGGCCGATATGGCGTGAGCCCTTTCTTGTAAGGCTGTGGCAAAGTCAGCCTTTTTCACTCCTGCAAGCATTCGGATGCCAGTCATAAGAAGCTCTCTTTCGGAATCCTCTTTCGATAGCTTTTCATAAAAATCCACTGGATTTTCATCTAAAAGTACTTTCTGCTGGTATTTTTCCATATTGCACACGTTTTGAAATCTTGCCCCATCGATATAACTAAAGGCAGATGGGCCCACTCCATGGAAGGGAAGTCCTTTCCAATAGCCTGTATTGTGTAATGACTCATAGTGAGGTTTAGCAAAGGCAGAAATTTCATACCGTTTGAGCCCCTGATTTTCTAAAAAGACGATGGCATCTTCCAGCATTGCAGTGCTATCTTCTGAGCAGGGGCGTAAGATTTCTAGCGCTTTTTCCTTTTTATGGAAAGGGGTATAGGGCTCAATGGTGAGGTTATACAAAGAAAGATGAGTGATAGGGAGGGTTTCACAAATGTTAAGTGACTGTTGAAACACTTCCCTTGTTTGTGTGGGGATATCATACATTAGATCGATGCTGATATTATGTATGCCTGCTTTATAGGTGTCAAGGACCGCTTTTATTGCTTTTTCCCCGGAGTGGTTTCGTCCTAAAAATGTAAGAAGGGTTTCATCAAAACTTTGTACCCCGATACTTACTCTGTTTATTCCTGCTTTTTGGAATTCTTTCATCGTCTCAAAGGTGATATCTTCGGGATTTGCTTCAAGGGTGATTTCTTCAGCAGAAGGGCAAATGGCTAGTATCCTTTTGATATTATCAGGCCCAAGAAGATAAGGAGTGCCTCCGCCAAAGTAGATCGATCTAAGGGGATTTTCAAAAGCTTTACTTTGAATTTCTTTGATTAAAAGATCAGTAAATGCATCCATCCTATCTTCTTTATATTTTACGACAAAGAAATGGCAGTAGGGACATTTTTTTCTGCA
>Ga0172367_10007410_pt1 | contig 12587 bp, 10 predicted proteins | sample Lak10m_FD_114542 | JGI IMG/M metagenome (GOLD analysis project Ga0172367, IMG submission 114542) | Freshwater microbial communities from Kabuno Bay, South-Kivu, Congo - kab_022012_10m | ecosystem: Environmental > Aquatic > Freshwater > Lake | place: Democratic Republic of the Congo: South-Kivu...
AACGGCAGTGTGTTCAACGACTGTTCGATGATCTTCAACGACTCGCGGAACCCCTGCATGCGGACGATGTAACGGGCGTAGGTGTCACCTTCGGTCAGCACGGGGACGTTGAAGTCATATTGTTCGTAGCTCAAATACGGGCGGGACTTGCGCAAATCCCAATCCACACCCGAAGCACGGAGCATGGGACCCGTCACCCCATAGGAGAGGGCGGTCTTGGAGTCCAGAATTCCCAGCCCCACCATGCGGTCGACAAAGAGCGGATTCTTGGTCAGCAGTTTTTCGTACTCGTCGATACGCTTGGGGAAGGTCTTGAGAAAATCGCGCACGGCTTTTTCGAACTCGACAGGCACGTCGCGCCACACACCGCCAGGGCGGATATAGGTGGTCATCATGCGCTGACCCGAAACCAGTTCGAAGATGTCGAGGATTTGTTCGCGCTCGCGGAAACAGTACAGGAACATGGACATGGCGGCGAGGTCAAGCCCCACGCTGCCGAGCCAGACGAGGTGCGAAGCAATGCGCTGCAACTCGACGAGGATCACGCGGATTGCTTGCGCGCGGGCGGGTACATCGAGGTCAACCAGTTTTTCGACCGCCATCACATACGCCAGGTTGTTGCCCATCGGGTTCATGTAATCGAGACGGTCGGTCATGACCTCCGCCTTCTGATAGGTCTTGGCTTCCATGTTCTTTTCGATGCCCGTGTGCAAATACCCGATGTCGGGGATGCAGTTGACAACGATCTCGCCGTCGAGTTCAAGCAGCAGGCGCAACACCCCATGCGTGGACGGGTGCTGGGGTCCCATGTTGAGCAGCATGGTCTCACCCGTCAGCGCCCGCTCCGAGACGAGATGTTTGAATTGGTCAATGCTAACTTCTTCGATTTGAGTCATAAATATTCCTTCGAGCGACTAACTCAATTACCAACCACTGAGACACGGAGGCACGGAGTTTTTATTGCGGCTCTTCCGTGGTCGGTATTTTTTGCCGCTAATTTCGCAGATTGGCGCGAATTTTTTTGAAAACATCCGCGTAAATTCGCGAAATCCGTGGCAATGGTTTTGATCTTCTCGGTCTCTTCGTGGTTCAAAAATCTATTCCTTCGGACTCGGCTTCTGCGCGCGAATCTCGTCGAAGTTGAAGGTGAATTGCGGCTCTTCGTAGCCGAGCGGGAAATCACGCCGCAGGGGATGACCCTCCATGCCTTCGGGAGTCAAAATGCGGCGTGGGTCGGGATGACCTTCGAATTCGATGCCGAACATGTCGAGGAGTTCGCGCTCGCGCCAGTTTGCCACGGCAAAAACACCCGTCACAGTCGGTAGTTTGGGATTATCTGCGTTGACTGGGACTCTGATTTGCAGCGACAGGTTTCTGGAAATCGAAGTCATTTGATAGACGACATGAAAGCGCGGCTGAGTCTGCGGGAAATAATCCACCGCGTTCAAGACCGAGAGAAGTTCAAAATGCTCCTCGTCGCGGAGTTGGGTCAGGACTTCGACGATCTGCTCAGGCTTCACGAACAAATGCGCTTCGCCGCGAAATTCTTCCAGCGCCGCGCCGAACTTTTCCTGAATGGTTTTTATAATGGGTTCCAGTTTTGTATCCATACACATTTCCCAAAGACCTGACAGGTTTCCACAGAGTTCTCTTGAATTAGCCGAAACTGATTTGAAACCTGTCAGGTCTCATTTTATTCTTTCACCAAATCCTTGAACTTCTCGCCCTTCACCTTCTCGTACAACGTGACCACGCCGTGAATCAAAGCCTCGGGGCGCGGCGGACAGCCTGCCACGTACACATCCACAGGGACAATTTCGTCCACGCCCTGAAAGATGGCGTAGTTGTTGAAGACGCCGCCGCACGAAGCGCAGTCACCCATGGCGATCACCCATTTCGGTTCGGGCATCTGGTCGTACAGTCGGCGCAGGACGGGTCCCATCTTCTTCGAGACTCGCCCCGCCACGATCATCAGATCAGACTGGCGCGGACTGGCGCGCATGAGTTCCATGCCGAAGCGGCTCATGTCGTAGTGCGAAGCCTGTGCCGCCATCATTTCAATCGCGCAACATGCCAGACCGAATAACATGGGCCACATGGCATTTGTCCGCGACCAGTTGACGACATTTTCAAGCGTGGTGGTGACCACGCCCATATCTCCAAGTTTTTGCTCTACTCCCATTCCAACGCTCCTTTCTTCCACGCATACACATATCCAACCGTTAAAATCGCAAGGAAGACAACCATTTCAATCAAGCCAAAAATCCCCAATTTACGAAACGCAATCGCCCAGGGCAGAAAGAAAACCACTTCGATGTCAAAGAGGATGAACAACACGGCAATCAGGTAAAAGCGGATGGGCATCCGCCGCGTGCCTTCGCCGAATGGGGTAATGCCCGATTCGTACGGGATGGATTTTTCAGCAGTATTTTTTTTGGGTCCGAACAACTCCCCCAGCCCAACCGCCGCAAAGGCGATAAACGTGGCAACCGCAATCATGACGCCAATGGCGATGTATTCCAAAAGCATAAACGCCTCTTGATATGTGAAAAATAGGACATATTTTGTCCAGTATATCACAAGTGATTTGCAAAAGGTAGGGATGGGTCACAGACCCATCCCCCGTCCCAATAAAAATCAATCTCCCAGATAGTCGCGCAAGTCGCGGCTGCGGGCGGGGTGACGCATCTTCCGCAGCGCCTTCGCCTCGATTTGCCGCACCCGCTCGCGGGTCACGTCGAAGTAGTGACTCACCTCTTCGAGCGTGTGTTCCTTCCCGTCGCGCAAGCCAAAGCGGAGTTCCAGCACTTCCCGCTCGCGGTCTGAGAGCGACTCCAGCGCGTGCTGAACCTGCTCGCGGAGCATTTCCCGCGCGGCGGCATCAATCGGGGAGGGTGCGTCTTCGTCTTCGATGAAATCGCCCAGCGAACTGGAATCCTCGTCGCCGACAGGACCCTCCAGCGAAATCGGTTCCTCCGCCGAACGCAGGACGCGAGTCACCTTTTGGGTGGCGACATCGAGCCGGTGCTGCAACTCCGCCTTGAGCGGTTTTCCCTCTGACCGCGCACGCATGACCATTTGCACATCCGCCGCGGAGAGATAACCTACTTCGAGCGCCAGCTCCGTCGAGTTGGGATCCCGCCCCAGGGTCTGGGTCAGGTGACGTTGGGCGCGCAAAATCCGCGAAATGGATTCAAACAAGTGGACGGGGATTCGAATCGTCCGCGCCTGCTCGGCAATCGAACGGTTGATGGATTGTCGAATCCACCACGTTGCGTAGGTGCTGAACTTGAATCCGCGTCTCGGGTCGAACTTGCCGATTGCCCGCAGCAAGCCCATGTTGCCTTCCTGAATCAAATCGAGCAGCGACATACCGCGCCCCAAATAGCGCTTGGCAACGCTGACCACCAGCCGCAGGTTGGCGCGGATGAGCGACTGATTGCCCTCGACGGCGCGGGCGTGGATTGCATCCACCTCGGCGAACAAATCTTCGTCTGACGGCAGGTTGCGGAAAAGCGAACGCTGGACGGGGAAAGCCTGCTGGTCGCGGACATAGGTCAACAGCCATTCGGCATATTTGAACGGGAGCAAATACAGGCAAAGAAAAACGCCGTAGGCATTGCGGACAAGCCCGCCCCAAAGGTGATCAACGCCCCAATGCCCGTTGTCGAGGTAGGCGCGGAAATACGAAGGCGAATCGAACTGCCAGCCTGCGTGCAACGACTGGGCTTCGGCAATCATCAGGGCGAGGTTGGGCAGCTCACAGTCCAGCCGCCCCGCGTCTTCGATCAGCCGCTCCCACGAGGAGAGCATCTCCAAAACCAACGAGCGATAAATCGAAGCCGCCTGCGATACGCCCTTGCGCTGCTTCAACTTGCGGAGCGCGGTGATATGACGGTCGGCTTCGCTGAGAGTGGCAAGCCGAAACTCGCTGTCCGAGTCAAGCAGTTTGACCTGACCGATTTCGCGCAGGTACAGCCGCACGGGGTCTTCGGAAAGTTCCGAAGCCAGTTCATGCGAGCGCAGGGTCAGCGCGTCTTCGAGGTCTTCCTCTGGCTCGGTAACCGCCAGCAAAGACTCATCAGGCTCGATGATTTCGTCCGCCGTGATATCGAGGGACTGCTCCTCCTCCACCAGGCGATATAACATTGCCTCGGCGGTTTTCGGCTTTGCCTCGCGCGGCTTGCGCTGTGTTTGTTTTACGTTGGGATTGGGTTTTGGCTTGGCAGGCATGGCATTCCCTTTCTCATTCAGAAGAAAACCACAGATAAAACGGATAAACACAGATTTCAACGAGAAGCCATCCATTTCATCCGTGTTCATCGGCGGGAATTATGATTTCATCACATCCGCTTCGACGACAACTTTCGCTTCGCCTGGTCGAGACCGTTGAGCAGTTTCGTAAACTGAACCGTCTGCTCCTGGTAAGTTTTCAAATTCGCGCCGCCCTGCTGTTGATCTTCCTCCTGCATGAAGCGCAGTTGGTTCACATTCGACATCGCATTGATGCGGCGCAAATCCATAAAACGCAAAAGCAACTCCTCCAGCGCTTTATCTTCCACCGGGTCGAGCGCCTCTGTCAACTTTGTTGCCAACAACTCCTTCGAGAGGTCGCTCACGGCTTCGGGCAGGTGAGCCGTCAAATACTGCTGGTGCTCCTTCTCGTCCTGCTCCACTGCGCGGCGAATCACATCGAAAATCAACTGATGGTCAGTATACTCGAAATCCTCCGCCGCCAATGGCGTCAAGCCGAACTCTTGCAGCGTCCTGTCGAGTCGGTACAACAGCGCGGGCTTATGAAATAAAACCCCAATGCAATACGCTTCGATTTTAAGCGTGGGATTGAGCGCCACCACAGGCGATTTCTGACCCTGCGGACTTTGCCTGCTCCCAAACGGTTTGCGCTTCGCGGGCGAACCCTGGGGTTGGTTGCCCGTCAACGAGCCTTCGTCCACCCGCAGCATTCTCGCCAGCGCCTGGCGATAGGTATCGCGCTCGATGGGCGTCGGCAAATCCTCGATCAGCGGCAGCACCTGCGCCGCAATTTCATTCTTCACTTTGGCGTCGTTCAAGTTTTGACCCGCCGCCAGCGTATCCATCACATGCGTCACAATCGGCTTGGCTTTTTCGATGAGCCGCTGCCACTCGTCGCGGTCACGCGCCACAATCTCATCGGGGTCGAGGTCGTCGGGCATCGAAGCCACGCGCAAATCCGCTTGCAGCCGCGCCTCATTGCGGAGCAAACCCCGCGCATCGAATCCCAACTCGCCTTCCCTATCCATCGCCGAACGCGCCGCGTCCAATCCGCGCAGGACGGCTTTCTGCCCCGCCAGATCGGGGTCGAGCGCCAGCACAATCCGCCGCGTGGAACGCTTCAACAGCCGCAACTGGTCTTCGGTCAGCGCCGTGCCCATCGGCGAGACGACGTTCTCGTAGCCCGCCTGATGCAACGCAATCACATCAAGGTAGCCTTCGACAATCACCGCCTGGTCAGCCGCGCGGATGGGCTTGCGGGCGCGGTCGAGTCCGTACAAAATGCGCCCCTTGCTAAAGATGGGCGTTTCGGGCGAGTTCAAAAACTTGGGGATGTCGTTCGGGTCAACAATCCGCGCGCCAAAACCTGTCATCTTCCCGTTCTCGTCGCGGATGGGAATCATGATTCGGTGGCGGAAGCGGTCGTAGGTACGTTGAACGTTGGACGTTGAACGTTCAACGTTTTCTTCCCGCACGGTCAGCATCCCCGCATCGATCAAATCGTGCTGCGAATATCCTTTGGGCAAAAAATGTTTCAGCAGGTTATCGTAGCCATGCGGAGCGTAGCCCAAGCCGAAGGTTTCGATGGTGGTGTCGGTCAGTTTGCGCTTGTCATGCAGGTACGCCAACACATCCTTGTTGTTGAACAAATGCGTTCGATAATAGATAATCGCCGCTTCGAGCAGTTCCCGCAAATGCTCGTTGACTTCCTTGATTTCGGGCTTTTCCGCCACAAAGGATTCAAGTTTGACCCCCGCGCGGTCTGCCAGTTTTGCCAGCGCCTCCTTGAACTCGATGCCCTCGCGCTTCATCACAAACTTGAAGATGTCGCCACCCTCGTTGCACGCGCCAAAACAGCGCCACGTCCCCGACTCGGGCCAGACCACGAAGGCAGGCGTATGCTTGTTATCGTGGAACGGGCAGAACCCCGTGTAATTCCTTCCCGCGTGGCGCAGCTTCACGCCCGCTTCGGAAACGAGGTCAACAATATCTATCCTGGCTTTAATTTCATCAATGGTGGACATGCGCCCGAATTATAGACGGGTTTGAGGATTTCGGGCGCGGTTGCGCTTCACTTAATATGACGGTAAGATAGGCGGCATGATGGATATTTCAAATACGCGTTTTGCTTTTCTTGACATCGAAACGACGGGGCTTTCGCCCTGGTTCGGGGATCGAATTTGCCAGATTGCGGTTGTCCTGACCGAGGGCAAACGCATCCAGTCCACCCTCGACCTGTTGATCAATCCCGAACGCGAGATTTCCCCGTTGGCGGCGCGCGCCAATGGTCTGGATCAATCCAGGCTGGCGGCTGCCCCGCGCTTCGTCGAAGTTGGCGACCAGTTGGAGGCGGCGTTGAAGGATACGGTCATTGTCTGCCACAACGCAAAGTTCGACCTGCAATTCCTCGACCACGAATATCGCGCGCTTCACGTGGGGCGGACGGTGGAATATCCCAACCTGATCGACACGCTGATTCTGGCTCGCGATTACTTCGACCTGCCTTCGTACGGTCTGGCGTACCTGGCAGAGGCGTTCAACATCCCATCCAAAGAGCAGGGTTCACGCGCCCAAACCGACGCGCTGACCGCCCGTAGTCTTTTCTTTGCGATGATGGATGCGCTCAAGCCCAACGGCAAGCCGCTGGAAGATTACATCGGTATTTACAATTCCCCCGCCTGGCCCCAGGAGGGCGTGTACCTGCCCACCGAACTCAGCGAAGCCATCTACAGCGGGCGCAGGTTGTTCATCAAATACATGGATAAAAACAGCGAAATTTCTGAACGCTGGATTTCCCCCAAAGAGGTCATCGGGCTGTCGGATTACATTTACCTGCGGGCTTTTTGTCACACCCGCAACGCAGAACGCACCTTTCGGCTGGATCGCATCATCGAAGTAGCGGTCGAGGTGGACAAGGAGTGAACTACTTCACCGTTACTTGAATCACCGCCGTATCCACAATTTGATCTGACCTGACCACTTGCAGTTGCACGGCATACAGCCCGCTGAGTCCTGTCGTATCCCACTCTGCCAGTTGACTATTTTCCACGGGGGTGATGACGTCGCTGCCGAGTTGAGTCCACGTCTGCGGGTTGAGTCCCTTGCCGACCTGGACGCGGTAGTAGCTGAAGTTTTCTCCCGCAGCCGTGCCGAGGATTTGCACCTTGCCGCTGACTTCTGCAAACAATTCGGGAGAGGTGATGTTCGCTGTCGGTTTGACGGATGGGGGCATGATGGCGTCGTAGTTGGTGGGCGGAATGTCCACGCCTTTGCTCATTGCCCAATCACGAGCGGACTCGGGCACGATCATGTAAATCCGTTTTTCGATGAGTTCTGGCGGAGTAAACACGGTGGCAAGCAGACCCGTCTCACGATTGATGTCGAACTCGCGGAAGAGGTTATCCGCTTGCACGGGTTCACTTCCGTTCAAGAAAACTTCGTTGACCAAGTTCGGACATTCGCGCGTGGGCAGCATTCCCGACGGGTCGCAGACGGTGATTATTGAGACTCCTTGCGGCGCTGTCCAGCCGTCGGCGGGAAGGTTGGCGGAGGCGGTTTGCATTAACGCATTCCAAAGCACGGCGGGGAATCGCGGAGTGACTTTTTCGCCTTCGCCGTGAATTCCTGTCCAAGTCACGACCACATGAGAGGGGGTGAAGCCAACCACCCAGGCGTCGTGCCCGTCTGTCGTTTGACCAACTTTCACGCCAGCGGGTCGTCCGATGTTCAATGTGGTCAGTCTGCCAGAGGTTTCGTCGCTCAACACGTTCGTCATCAGATACGCCAGCGCGGGAGTCAGCACGGGCTTGGTCTGCGGCAGAGTCCAATCGAGGAGGGAGGCGTGGTCGGCGGTTTCGATTTTCAGCACAGACACAGGCACAAAATCGTCGCCGACGTTTTGCCCGAAGTACACGCCCTGCGTGCCAAACACGCCGTATGCGCCCGCGAGTTTCAGCATGGTCACATCCGCACCAGAAGCAATCCCAAACGACGACTCGATGTTCGTCACGTTTTCAATTCCCATCTGCCCCTTCAACGTCTCGACGGGAACCTGATAATCGTTTGCCAGCGCCGTCCGCAGACGAAGCGCGCCGTGAAATTCGCCGTCGAAGTTTTGGATGTTCGACTCGTTGGGGATGTCCCAAGTTAAGGAGGCGGGACTCAAGCCTCGGGTGAATCCTGTCAGATAGACAAAGGCGTCGAGACTCGACCCAGGCTGGTGCGCGGTTACGAGAGGCGTTTCCACGCCTTGAACTGTCTCGCCGACCAACGCCAGCACCTGACCCGTCTTCGGGTCGAGGATCAACGCGCTGGCGGACGAATCCGCCAACGTGACGGCGGGTGGAAGCGAAGGCAGGAGTCGCGCCGAGGGGCAATCACGCGAAGCGTTCGGTTCGGGCAGACCAGCCATCCGCGCGGCATAGACTTCTGTGGCGCAGGCAGCTTGAGTCTGCAAGTCGAAATCCAGCGTGGTGATGACGTTCAATCCGCCGCGCTCGATTCGGTCACGCGGGATCTGGGTCTCGGCTTGGGCGAGGACAAGGTTGACGAAAGCGGAATCAGGCTGGGGCGGAGTCGAGTCGGCGAAGGTAAAGCTCTCAGCCAGAGCCAGTCCCAGCGCTTCGTCGCTCAAAAATTTAAATCCATTCATCATGTGAAGCACTTCGCGCCCGCGCTGGGTCGCCACCTGCGGAGCGTCCAGCGGATTGAGGGCGGGCGTCTCGCTGGCTGCCGCCAAAATCGCGGACTCGGCGGGCGTGAGCTGGTCGGCGGATTTGCCGAAGTAAAGCTGGGCGGCGGCGTCGGCGCCAAAGGCGTACCTGCCGAAGTGGGCGCTGTTGAGATACCACTCGATGATTTGTCCGCGCCCGAACTGGGCGGTGATCTGTGCGGCGAGAATCCGCTCACGGACGGCGCGTCGCAGGGACGGCTCTTCGTTGTAGAGAATCAAGTCGCTGACCAGTTTTTGCGCGATGGTCGGGTGGGCGTTGGGGTCGTCAAGCCGTTGCAGGGTGTACCCCGAGTGTGCCCAGAAGCGCGGGTCGGCAACGGCAAGCACGGCGTTGACCAGGCTGGCGGGGATGTGCTGTGGGTTTTGTTCGTTGATGGGGATGTAACGGCGGGGGGCGTCTTCGGGAGTGGAAGCAAAGCTGAAAAGCGGATGAAGCCCCGTGCGGTCGTAGATGCGCGTGGGCTGGAGGAGAAGTCCGTCGGGCGGGTTGAGCAGTCGTGGCAGGATTTCCACCGAGGGCAGGTCGCGGGTCACGTCGGCGTAGGCGAACGCGCCCAGCAAAATGGACGCCGCGAGGAAGAGCGAAAAAACCATCCCAAAACCAAGCAATGCGCCGCGCGCGCGGCCCGATGTTTTGCGTTGCTTGTCAAGTCGCCGCTCTCGGCGGGCGCGGAGGATTGGGAGATATTTTTGCATGTCCCCTATTGTACTCTGGGGGATGGTTCTGTTTCGAGGGGACTTGGTTGCTGCTTTTGACCCGCCCCGACGTGGAACGTCGGGGCTATGGTTACGAAGTCCGCTCAAAGCAGACTAGGGAGTCGCATTGCGGGCGCAACGAAAACCAAGGGAGGCGTTGTAGCCTACTGGGTCGTTCCAACTGCGATTGGCAGAACGTCCGCTGATACCACCGCTCTCCCACGAGCCACCTCGCTCGACTCGGTATTGACCCGAACTCGATCCTACGGGGTTTGAGGAAGGCGATTCCTGGTACGCAGTTTCCGAATACCAATCCGCTGTCCACTCCCAAACATTGCCCACCATGTCATAGATGCCATAGGGGCTTTTTCCATTTTCGTAGCTGCCTACTTTTCTTACATCGCCTGCACAACCGAAGTAATAATTAGCCTTGTCGCAATAATCAATAAAGTCACCCCAAGGGAAAGTCCTGCCATCTGTGCCGCGCGCGGCTTTTTCCCATTTGGCTTCGGTAGGTAAATCCGCTCCGCGCCATTCGCAGTAAGTCTTTGCCATGTTCCAATCTACATTAATCACGGGGTATTCGTCGAACTCAGAATTGCTATAATAAACGGGATAAGTGTGGGAACTTGTATCCTTGGGCGTGGTACAGCCGTTCGCAATTACGCAGGCTTTGTAGAGGATATTGGTAACTTCGTATTTATCCATGTAAAAGGCGTCTAAATACACTTGGCGAACAGGCTTTTCGTCTCTATCGCCATTATCACTTCCCATAGTGAATTCGCCCGCAGGCACAAGGCGCATAGCAACCTCTTTGTCATCAACAATTTCTTCTGGCAGTGAGGCAATGGTTTGGGTAAGAGGCGGGGCTTTATCTTTCGTGGGCGAAGCAGGGGTAAACGTCAAAGTTGGTGGTGGATGCGTAAAAGTTATAGTAGGGGCAAATACCTCTGCTGAAGTTTGGCTTGGTTGAGATACAGGGTTAAGTAGTCGGTTTAGAATTGGAATATCTTTTGAATAGGAAATAAACATATACACAGCAAAAGCAATTGCAATCAGAAAGAGGATATTGGGCACAGCATTGATACGTGCTATATTGATCCAATACTGCACTTTTGATTTAAATCTTTTCCACTGCAATTCGCGCTTGATTTCCCTAATTTGCTTTTCGGTCTCGCGTTGAATTTCTTTTTCAATTTTCGCCGCCTTTTCTATCACTTCGTGTGCAGCCTTTTCTTGCGCAGCTTTTTGCCTTGCCGGTTCTTCGGCTTCCAAGCGTGCTTTTTCAGCAGCCTCTTTTTCTGCTTTTTCTTTTGCAGATTCCTGCCTTGTCAGTTCTTCGGCTTCTAAACGTACTTTTTCTTCTGTTGCTTCACGTTCTTTTTTCGTTTGCAAGACCGCGCCAATCTTGTCCGCCCGCAAGCGCAAGGCACGCATCAAGTACTCATAGCCGCGTTCTTCAAACAAGTCTACGCCATGAAAACGTTTCAGGCTTTCGAGGTAATTGCATTCTTCCAGCCGCGCGGGGATGATGAAAATTTCCCCTTCGGGTTGCAGGCTTGCTTCTTCCAATGCAATCCGCACTTCATTTTGGCGGTATCCTTTTTGGCTGAACTGTTTGGAAAGGCAGACCACCACAATGTCACTCTCGCGCACAGCCTTGCGGATTTCCATTTCCCAATCCTGCCCTGGGATGATGTTCTCCTTGTCCAGCCACGCGTCCACGCCACCGGCTTTCAGGCGGGCGTACAAGGCGCGGACTTTGTCCGCGTCAGGGTGCGCGTGGCAGAGGAAGACTTTGAGGGAAGGTTTGGGGTCAGGGTTCATATCCGCGATGGGGTGATTATACAACCGTATTGTAGGGGCGACCCGTCGGGTCGCCCCTACAACGGGACAACACGATTCGGGTTTTCGTCATCATCCACCCAACGCAAGGGATTGGATTCGATGTAACGGGTAATCCTGTCCATGTCACGTTCGTTGCGGATGATGTGTTCGTAATAATTGCGCTGCCAGACGGGACGTCCCGATACATTTTGTAATCCGTTAATTCGTTTCGTGACAATGGATTTGAATTGCGCCATGATCGCGCCCAATGAACGTGGTTGCAATGTTTGCGATGTAGGGGCGACCCGACGGATCGCCCCTACGACATCATCATCATCCACAAACACCAATATTCCATGAACATGATTCGGCATAATCACATATTCGCCCAATTCCACATTGGGTCGAACCGCCGCCGTCCGTTCCCATTCTTCGCGGACGATTTCCCCGATTTCATTCAACGCCATTTTTTCATCCGTAATTTCCCCAAACAGATATTCCCGCTGCCATGTGACGATGGTGACAAAATATGCGCCCGCCTGCGAATAATCGTATCCCTTCAAACGAATACTTCGACGATGATGTTCTTGTGGCGCAAAGTTCATGATTATTTCTCCCGCCGTCAGATACTGTGTTTTATGCCAGCCGCTTGTAGAGTTCCGCGTTTTTGTTCAGGACGTGTTTGACTGTTTCTGAAAATTGCGCGGCATATCGAAGCGCTTCTTCAATCGCTTCGGCGGTCAACTGTGGGTAGGCTTTGAGCATATCGGCTTTGGTCGCGCCGCTGGCAACCAATTCAAGGATAAATTCAATGCTCAAGCGTGTGCCGACAATGTGAGGCTTCCCACTTAGAATTTCATTGTTATAAGCAATATGGGTAAACATTGTCTTTCTCCTGAACAATGGCAATTATACAACTACCGTCCACGAATGGGAAAACGAATATACGAATCAGCCATGGCTTTTCCAAAGTCAGGAAAAAGGGGTAGTGAGTAAGGCAAAAGCTTCGGTGAGGTGCGCGGCGAACCAGCGTCTGGCTTGGGCAGCATTGTGGAATTTAGCCTGACAAATCAAAGCA
>Ga0172367_10007411_pt1 | contig 12586 bp, 8 predicted proteins | sample Lak10m_FD_114542 | JGI IMG/M metagenome (GOLD analysis project Ga0172367, IMG submission 114542) | Freshwater microbial communities from Kabuno Bay, South-Kivu, Congo - kab_022012_10m | ecosystem: Environmental > Aquatic > Freshwater > Lake | place: Democratic Republic of the Congo: South-Kivu...
CCCCTTGGGGCGCGAAGACCGCGCTGGCCTTCATGGACAATTCATGGCCGGGGGATCGGAACCGAGGCTCGCGCGTGCTTGGTAATCTAAGCTTGCGTTTCGCGTTCTTTCCTCCCCTCGATGCGAGCCGGAAGCTCGGCGCATTGGACTCCCTGCGCCTCAGTCACCGTGCCCGTGTTCGGACTTCATCGCCCGTTGGATGTCGTCCCGCCGGATGTCATTTCGGGCGGAACGACGCGAGACCTGGACAACCCGTGCGCTTCCGCAAGGGCCTAGGAACATGCAGAGCTTGAAGGCCATGGAGCGCGATCCGGCCGCGCGCTACCCCGACATGCGAGCCATGGCGGCCGACCTGCGCGCCCATCTGGAAGGTCGGGTCGTCGTCGCCCACAGGACGGGGCCGTGGATCGAGTTCCGCAAGTGGATCCTACGCAACAAGACCACGGCCGGAGCGCTGGGCGGCTTGGTCTTCGTGGCGCTTTTCGGCGCGGGCATCCTCGCCTGGCGCGAATCCGCGGCGAGGGAGCTGGAGCAGGATCGCAACCAACGCATCCTGAGCCTGGCCGATACCAAGCTCGAGCAGGAACTGCGCGCCAGCGAAGGCCGCTTGTGGCCTGCGCAGCCCGACAAGTCCAGCGAGCTGGATGCCTGGCTCCTGCAGGCGGGCAAGCTGCTCGAGCGCTTGCCGGAACACAGGCTGTCCCGCCAGTTGTTCGCGGCGAACTTCGGTTCCGTGCGAGACGTGGAGAATGCATGGTTGCTCGAGCAGGTCGACGCGTTGATCCAAAGCCTCGACACGCTGCCGGCATTGGTGGCGGACGTGGCCGCGCGCGCCGCGATCGCCCGCAACTTGTCGGCGTCGAGCCTGGACGGGGCCGAAGCTCGCGCAGCGTGGGCCGATGCTCGCGCGCAAGTAGGCGCTTCGAGCCTGTATGACGGGCTGGACTTGCCAGCGCAGCTGGGCCTACTGCCGCTGGGCGCGGATCCGCGGTCCGGCCTGTGGGAGTTCTGGGTGGTGGCCAGCGGGTCCCGTCCCGAGCGCGATGCGACCAGCGGTCGTTGGCGGATCCTCGAAGAGACCGGCATCGTGCTTGTGCTGCTGCCAGGTTCGACCGTCACCGTGGGCGCCCGCTACGTCGACATGCCGACTGGCGCCAAGAGCTGGGAGCACGCCTACGAATTGCTCGAGCAGTCGGAGCCCGAGCCATGGGCGGACATCAAGTCCTCTCCCGATGAAGTGCCGTGGCAGGACATCCGGCTCGATCCATGGTTCATCTCGAAGTATGAATTGACCCAAGCCCAGTACCAGCGCGTCATGCGCTCCAACCCCAGCGAACTCCGCGACGCGGCGCGCAAAGGCGGCCCCACCCACCCCGTGGAGAGGATCTCGTGGCACGACGCCAAGCTGGCTCTCGAGCGGCTTGGACTCGAGTTGCCCACGGAGGTGCAGTTCGAGCACGCGCTGCGCGGAGGCACGAGCACCCCCTTCGCCCATGGGTACCGACTGACCGAGCTGCATCGGTACGCCAACGTGCGCGACGACATCTGGCACAAGGCGCAGATCGGCAAGGTCGATGGCTTTTGGCTGTCCGAGTCCGACGGGTTCGAGGGGCACGCCCCGGTTGGCAGCCTCGAGCCCAACGGCTATGGATTGCACGACATGTCCGGCAACGTCCACGAGTGGTGCTTGGACGCGGAGGCGATCGACACGCAGGTCAGGCCACGTGCTGGTGACGGCCTGCGCAACGGCGACATGCGGGCGGGCGAGGGGGTGCTCCGCGGCGGCAGCTGGTACGGCGAGCCGCGCAACGCCCGGGCCGCGAACCGGGTCAACAAGGAGCGCGTCAACACCGACCAAGACACGGGGGCGCGGGCGGTGCGCAAGCTGCAGCGCTAAGGGCGGCGCGCGGTCTTGGACGCGCCGGGCGCTAGACTCGGGGGCGATGGAGGATTCGAGTTCAGGCTTCTTCGGCGAGCCCGTCTCCGAGGCGGGCCTGCGCGGCTTCTACTCCGCGCTCTTGGCCCAGCCGCAGGCCGAGTTGGCCGATTCCGTCGACGCCTTGGCGCGACTGAGGGTGGAGGACGCCATCGGCCTGCAGCAATTGCTCGATTGCTTTCGATCAGGCGCCTACTCGGGCGTCGGTGGGCGCGAGGTGGTGCGGCGCTTGCGCACCCTGCAGGCGCTCGACCGGCACTTGGAGCGCTACCAGCTGGTCGAAGAGCTGGGTGGCGGCGGATTCGGCAGCGTGCATGTGCTGCGCGACCGATTGCTGCGGCGCAAGGTCGCCTGCAAGGTCATCGGCCAGAAGCATGGCACGCATCTGGCCGAGATCGATCCGGAGCTGGTGCTGCGCTTCTTGGACGAGACGCAGATCCTAGCGCAGTTGCGCCATCCCTCCATCCCGATGCTGCACGACGTGGGCGTCGACCCGCAGGGCGTGCCATGCTTCACCATGCGCTACGTGCGGGGTTGGAGCCTGCATGAAGCCATCGCCGCCCATCTCGGCGGGGACGCGGACTGGTCGCTCGAACGCCTGGCGATGGTCCTCGTCGAGGTGGCCAAGGCCATGGACTACGCGCACGCCCAATCCGTGCTGCACTTGGACCTCAAGCCCGCGAACATCGTGATCGGGCGCTTCGGCGAGGTTTCCGTGCTCGACTGGGGCCTCGCGCGCGCCCATCGATCCACATCGCAGTTCGTCATGGGCGCGGATGTGGTGCTGGAGCGGGAATACGACTTGCCGCAGCTGGGACGCGGATCGCCGGGCTACAGCGCGCCCGAGCAGTTCCGCGAGGACTTCCATGTCGGCTGCGACATCTTCGCGCTGGGCGCGATGCTGCACCACATGCTGGTGGGCGAGCGTCCACCCATCAAGGCCACGACGACCAGCTACTCCGTGCCCGTGGCCGCGTGGCGCAAGCACGCTGCCCTCGCGGGCGTCTGCAGGAAGGCGATGTCCGTGGATGCGCGCCAGCGCCACGGGGACATGCGCGAGTGGCGCGAGGACATGGAAGCGGCCTTGGGACTGCGCCAAAAGCAGGGCCGGGCGCAGGGTTGGTTGCGGCGCATCGGTCGACGACTGTGGCCGTCCGCTTCCACCTCGGCCGCGAAGGCGGTCGCGGCGCAGGCGGACGCCGACATCGAGCATCGGCTGGAGTTGCTGCGCGAGAAGGACGCCGATTTGACGATGGCGGACCTCGACCACTTGCGATCGGGAAGGCGTGGAGATCCGCCCGTGACTGGACTAGGCGGGGACCTGCAAGCATCCTGGTGGCTGCCCTCCGGGGAGCGCCTCTGGCCTTCGGACTTCGACGAGCAGGCCGCCACGCGGTTGATGGATCGCGTCAAGTCGCTGGGCCTGCGACCGCTGCACCTCCAATCGGGCGAGGAGTTCGCGCGCGGCGGCATGTCCATCGTGGCCGCGGCCACGGACGCGCGCCTGAAACGTCCATTGGCGCTCAAGTTCGCGCCGACCGAACTTGGGCGCGAGCACGGCCTACAACTCGCGCAGGCGCTGCTCGAGGAGGCCCAGATCGCCGCGCAATTGGACCATCCGTCGGTGCTGGCCCCCCACGATGCGTGCCTGCATCCAAAGCACGGCCTGACGTTGATCTTCCCGTTGATGGCGCGCAAGGACCTGGATGCGGCGATGGAGGCGGCGGGACCGGGTGGCTGCATGGAGATCATCGATCTGCTGCTGCAGGCCGCGCGAGGCTTGGCCTACGCCCACGACAAGGGCGTGGTCCATCGCGACATCAAGCCGCGCAACATCCTCGTCGGACGACACGGCGACGCCTACTTGGCCGACTGGGGCCTGGCGATCGTGACGGAGGATCGGCGTGAAGACGGCACCCATGTGCACGTGCAGCACGGTTCGAGCGGGCACGACGGCCAAGCCGTCGGGCGTGAAGCGCGGCATGCGCGCGACGGGAGCGTGATCGCGGGCACTCCCGCCTACATGTCGCCCGAGCAAGCCGCCGGGTGCGTCGCCACACGAAAGAGCGACGTGTACAGCCTCGGACTGGTGCTGCTGAAGGCCTTGACCGGCTGGAGGAGGCAGGCGAGCAGTGGGGCGGACCTGCTGCGAGTGGCCCGCGACCAGCAGCCTCCGCATCCACGCGAGCTGGCGCGCCACATCCACCCCGCGCTCGACGCGGTCTGCCGACGCGCCCTGCAACCGATTCCCGAGGACCGCCATCCCAGCGCGGGGCACTTCGCCATCGCCTTGGACGAAGCCGCGCGCGCCGCCAGGCGTTGACGGCGAGGCCGCGGCCAGGCGACACGGATCCAAGATCGCGATTCGGCGACGGCAGGCGACGGCGCGATCGAACGAACGGAGGCCGCGCTTGGGCGCGGCCTCCTGCTGCTCGCGAACGCGAGCGTGCCGGGGAGGTGCGGGACATCAGACGGCGAACTCGCCGAGGGCTCGCAGCAGGCGCTTCTTGATGGCTTCGAACTCGGCGCGGTCCATCTTGTCGGCCTTGGCCAGCGCTTCGAGGCGCTGCAGCGCGCGATAGAACTCGAAGGTCCAGCCCTCGGGCGGCATCAGCGCTTCGATGCCCGGGCCGCCGGCGGCGACGAGCTGCGCCGCGGCGCGGGCGCGGGCGACGAGCAGGCCGCGCAGCACGTCGAACTTCTCGCGCGTCATCTCGCTGGCCTTGGCGTGCTTCTCCAGCTTCGCGATGGCGTTCCTCAAGGCGACATCGATGGCGCGCAACTCCTCCATGCCCTGCGCCACGGTGGCTTCGCGTCCGCCGACTTGCGGGCGATCGACCGCGGTGGTGGTGCTGGTCTTCACGCCCACGTGTCCGATGGGTTTGACATCGACCACGACGCCGATATTGCGGTTGGTGCGTTGCGCGTGCGCGCCGGGGATGGTGGCGCCGAGCGCGACCAGCGCGACGGCGACGATGTGGAAGGCGATCTTCATGGCTCTACTCTTGGCGAACCCCCGGATGTCGGGTCGAGTCCGCGCCGGGGCGGGCGCGGGACCCGGCGGACGCTGCCTGCGCCTGCACCAGTCCAAACGCGCCTCCGGTGCGTTCCTCGCGGGTCGAGCGCGGATTGCGAGAGGAAGCGCACCGAGCTCTAACGTGCCGAGCGCCAGCGTGCTGCTGGACCTTGCCACCTGGTGGAACACGGCTTCGGCGCGTTGCGCGGAGCTGGTGCTGCGACCTGTGCATGCTCGGGGATCGCGGCTGGGACATGGCCGTAGGTCGAGCTCAGTCCGCGACAGCACGACTCCAGCACGGAATGATCCCTGGACTGGCAATTGGACGCGCAGGCGTCGGCCGGGGCGGACTGACATGCAGGCCGGCACGACACTGCGCGCCTGAGCCCGCGCGTGGCCGGGTGTCTGCCTTGGCTGCAGCATTCGAGACTCTCGCTGGGCCCGGCGCTGCGTCCTTCGCCGCGCATGCCACTGCGCTGGCCGCTGCGTCGACCGCCGCGCCTGCGCTCGCGGCCGCCCTTGTCGCCATCCACGCAGATGCCGTCGCAGGCGTCTTGCCGTCACCCAAGCGCCATTCCACGCGCGAAGCGACGTCCAAGCCGAACCGGTGCGCGACGCAACATGCGCGCAAGCGGGCCAGGCATCAGACGCCAATGGAGGAAGCCGCGCGGCCGCGCGGCTTCCTCGGGCAATCCTCTTCTTTGATCACAGGCTCTCGCAGGTCGTCCTCATGCAGCGTCCCTCCTGTCGGCGCGTCCCGGCGTGGTCACTCCTCGAGCACCAGCAGCGCGGCCATCAGGCGCTTGCGCAGTTGGATGTGCTCCGCGCGGGTCAATTTTCCTTGACGAGCGGCGATCTCGAGCCGCTCGAGCGCCTGGTGCAATTCGAAGGTCCAACCCTCGGGCGGCATCAACGCCAAGACCTGCGGACCCTCCACTTGCATCCGTACGGCCAGCATCCGGCCACGCTGGATGATCGCCCGCGCCAGCGCCGCGTGCTCTACGCGGGTCAGCCCCATGCGCTCGGCATGCTCGGCGAGGGCGCGCAGCGCCGTGTCCACCTGGCGCTTGAGGTAGTAGAAGGCCAGCGGATCGACCGGAGTGCCGATCTGGCCGCCTTGTTGATCGACGATGGGCCGGAAGTCGCGCTCTGGCAGGCAACCCGGACCCGTCGGCGCCGCGCCGCCGGTAGTGCCCTCGTCCTCGTTGCCGCAGACGCCAGTGATCGTGATCGTCTTCTCGTGCGTGGCACCGATCGTCTGGAAGTCGTCGGTCGTCAGCGGCAGGCCTTGCTGGGCGATGGTCGTCGTGGCGAAGGCGCCGCAGAGGAGAGCCGCGGCGAAGATCGTGGTGGTGGTGAGCTTCATGGAACTTGTCTCTCTCCCCTATCGCGGAGCGCGCCAGCCGGTCGCGGGGAAGGCGGCGGCGTGGGAGACGCGGGGCGCCTCCACCTGTCCAAATGGTCGAGGGCCGTGGTTCTGGCAGCTGAACCGGGTTTTTCCGTGCGCAGCCGAGCCCCGCCGAGGTGAGCGGTGGAGGCGCGGTGGATGGCGGCGAATACACCTTCCTGGCCATATCCGCCACTTGCGAATGCAAACCACCAACAATAAACAACCGGCTACCGTGACGCATTTGGCGGCATGAGCACCCAGGAACACCGCGACCTAACTGGCCCCGTTCGCTGTGCACGGCTGCTGGCGCTGCCGGGACCATTGGACGCACACCCCGGAGGCCGAGCGCAGCCATTGATGTCTCGAGTGCCGCGGCCATGAGCATCACAGGTTTGGGAACCACAGCCCCGAATCCCCCAGTCCTTGGTCGCCGTCGCGCTGCGTGACCCCTAGGGGCCCAACCCGCTGCGACCGTGCACAACCAACATGGCCAGCATCCCCCTGTAAACGCGACCGCCGCACACCTTGAAGAGGTGCACGGCGGTCGTCGCCGGCGACGGCCCCCACCGTCGCCGAGCCCCAAGCCTTCATCAGGCAGCGAGCTGGATGCGTGGTTGTCGCGCGAACGCAGCGACGACGAGACGGCCCGCCCCCGTCGACGACGAGAGCGGGCCTGTGCCCTGATCCGCGACAAGGGCCGCGATGCGGGCAGGGATGCGGGCCGAGGCTTGGATCTTGGGAAGCGCCGCGAGGCTCGCCGTGGCGGCGCGCCGCGCGTAACGGGCGCGACGGGCACGACGCACGCGGCTGTTGACAGGGCGGATGGCGGCGCTGTAGCGGATGAACATCATGGTGGTGGCTCTCTTGCGATCGAGGCTTGGGGCTTGGGGGAGGCGCGCTGGCCTCGCTTGGCATCCGAAGGCGCGGAAGCGGCGCCTACTCCACGGGAAATCATGATTTTCCAGCCGTGCGCGCCCGATGTCGCGCCCACGGCGTCGAGCTTCATGCCACTTGGAAGACCTCGCTTGGCCCGACGAACGGATCAAGCCGGCTCGTCGCCGCGCGCCAGCCCGTGCGCGATTGGAGCTTCGCGCCAACCATCGGGGGGCGGAGCCATGGGCGTGAACGCGGCGGCCACGTGCCGCTCGAGGCGCGCGGCGAGTTGCTTGCGATCGCCGTCGTGTTCACGGCCCGCGCCGAAGACGATGCGCGCTTCGACCGCAGGCAGCGACAACAGGCGCGCGAGTTGCGCCGCGAAGGCGCTGCGCACCCAACACACCGCCCACGACGCCGGCACGGCGGGATCGTGCGTGTCGTAGCGCAAGGTGGCCCAAGCCACGGCATGTCCGTTGGCGGCGACGGGCTCGAGCAGCGAAGGCCTGAAAGGTCGCACGGCCTCGCCTTGGCTGTTGCCGCCTTCGGGAAAGACGAGCACGGTGTCGCCGCTCGCCAGCGCACGCGCGATCTGCCGATTGACCTCGGGGATGTCGCGGCGCCGCTCGCGGCGGATGAAGATCGTGCCCAGGCAGCGCGCCATGAAGCCGATCAGCGGCCAACGCGCCACCTCGGCCATCGACACGAACCGACCACCGGTCGTCGCCGCCAACACCCAGATGTCGACGAAGGAGAGGTGGTTGCACACGAGGAAGGCACCTTCGTCCGGAGCGCGCCCGATAACGACGAGGCGCACGCCGCACAACTTGCACAGGCTGCGGCCCCAGGCGCGGAAGATGGCCCGGCGCCACGCGGCGCGCGGACGCGGCAGCCAGGCGACCAAGGCCAGGCCCACGGCCCACAGCGCGAAGAGGCCGCAAGTCGCCGTCAAGGAGGCGACCACGCGCCAAGCCACGAGCACCGGTCGCCTAGGCAAGGGCGACGGCAGCCCGGAGGGCGTGCTCGCGGCTTCAGATTCCCTGCGTTGATCCTCGGGCTGCACGGAGTTGCCGTCCCCTGATTCTACGCCCCACCCTCCTAGGGAGGCGCGGACCTGAAATCGCTATCATCTCGGCCGTGCGCCCGTCTGCAAGCGACCCACACCTCGAAGGAACCGCCATGAAGCTCAAGCTCGCTCTCGCCGCCGCCGTCGTCGCGGCGCTGTCGTTCGTCACCGTCCAAGCCGCGTCGAGCGGGGAAGAGAAGCCGACGCCCCGCCCCGAGCAACCCAAGGATCAGGCCAAGGAGCAAGACAAGGAAGAGGCCAAGCCCTCCGAGGCCGACGCCGCCGCCATCCGCGCGCAAGCGCCGACCTACCCGCTCGACACCTGCGCGGTGTCCGGCGAGAAGCTCGGCTCGATGGGCAAGCCGCTCGACATGGTCGTCGACGGTCGCATGGTGCGCATCTGCTGCAAGGGCTGCACCAAGGCGGTCGCCAAGGACAAGGAAGCCATCTTCAAGAAGCTCGACGAAGGCGTCGTGGCCGCGCAGAAGGCTTCCTATCCGCTGGAGACCTGCCCGATCTCCGGCAACAAGCTCGGCGAGAAGGCCAAGGATGTCGTCGTCGGCACGCGCCTCGTGCGCACATGCTGCGGCGACTGCGCCGCCAAGGTCCAGAAGGACCCCACGACCTCGATGGACAAGGTCAACACCGCCTACATCGACGCGCAGAAGAAGAGCTACAAGGCCAAGTGCCCGGTGTCGAGCGAAGCGATCGGCGACGGCGCCAAGGATGTGCTCTACGGCACGACGCTGGTGCGCTTGTGCTGCAAGAGCTGCGAGAAGGGCTTCTGGAAGGATCCGGAAGCGATGATCAAGAAGATCAAGGCCGAGAACGAGGCCAAGTGACCTCCCGCGCCGCGCGGCGCGTGGCTTGATCGCGGCCCGCGGGTCGCATGCGAGACGGGCGTCGCCTTCCGATGGAAGACGGCGCCCGCTCTGCTTGTGGTGGACTGCCAGCCCTTGCTGCTGGCTGCTTGCCCTTGCCGCTGCGCGCCGCGCTCACGCGCCGCATCCCGACGGGCCGAGGACGGTCAACCCTTGGCGCCGACCGGTTCGGGCTTGCCTTCCTTGGCGCCCTTCTTCTGCTTGGCGGCCTTGGAACGCTTGGCTTCCTTGGCCGCCTTGCGCGCGGCCTTCTCCGCCTCCTTCAAGGCGCGCTTGAGCTCCTTCTTGGCGCGCTTTTGCGCCACGTCCCCCGACTTGGACTCGGACTTGCTCGCGTCCTTGGCCTGCTCCTTCTTGACGGGCTGCTGGCCGTCGACGGCCTTCTTGGGCTTGGCTTCGCCGACGGGCTTCTTGGTGGCGAGCGCGCGCGCGATCTGCGCTTCGTGGACGAGGTCATGCGCCGCGTGCAAGTGCACGAGCTTCGACAACGACTCTTCGCCGCGTTCGCTGTGCAGGCCGACGCGCGACCACGCCTCGGGGGCCAGGCGCTCGAGCAACGCGAGGTTCAACGCGCGCAGCGCGGTCCAACCATCGTGCAGCTCCTGCGTGCTGGCGGCCTCGTGCGGCAGTCGCGCGGCGTACAGATTCTCGTCCCAACTGGCGATCGGCGGACGATCCATGGCGGCGATGAAGCGCAGGCGCGCGCCGAACATGACTTCGGCGTCGCACAAGTGCGCCACGATCTGGTGCACCGACCACGAGCCCGGCGCGGGCTGGCGGCGCAGTCGCTTCTTGGACTCGTCCTTCCAGAGCTTGCGCACGCGCTTGGGGCCCTTCTTCAGGCACTCGAGCGGATGCTGGTCGCCAAGGGCGGCGCGATAGGACTCGGACAACACGACGGGGGGCAAGTTGCGGGGCATGGTGCGGTTCCTCCGACAACAGAGTAGGCAAGGAGCAGCTCGAAGGCCAAGCGCGGACCTTGGCCCCCGCCACCGCGGGAAGCCGCCGGCCTTGGCTCGGACCGGCCCGTTCCAACCGACCCCGTCAGCGCCGCGCGACCCGCTGGACGGGCACGCCGGTCCAATCGGTGTCGCCGGCGAGCCGCTCGCCCTTGAGGACCACGCCGTGCGGAGCGACGAGCGCGCGCTCGCCGATGTCGGCGCCGTAGAACAAGACGGCATGGTGGCCGACCGTCGCGCCGGCGCGGATGCGCACATGGCCGATCTTCAGCACGCGGTCTTCGAAGGTGTGCGCCTGGAAGTTGCCGACGACGGTGCTGTCGTCGTCGAAGGAGAGCATGTCCGGATCGACGACCTGCGAGAAGCCCGCGCCCAGCAGCACGCGCTTGCCGATCTTGACGCCGAAGAGCCGCAGCACGGCGTTCAGGAACAGCGTGCCCTCCAACTCGGCGAGGAAGCCGCGCGCCACCATGCTCCAGGCGACGAAGAGGAAGTCCCAGCGACTGCACCAGCACGACCACAACGGATGCGTGCCCGGACGCACGCGGCCGATGAGCAGCCACTTGAGCGCCACGAGGAACAGGATCGCGGCCGCGCCCGTGGCGAGTGTCGCCACCATCACGGCGGCTAGCGCTCCCCACGCGCCCGCCGCGGGCCAGAGCGGCGCCTCGGCCAAGACGGCCCAGCCGAGGGCCAGCGCGGCCACTGGCAGCGGCAAGGCGAAGCGCAGGAGTTCCCACGACCAACGCGAGACGCGACGCGCGACGCTCGGCTCGTGCGTCAAGGCCCGATCGAGCGCGGGATCGGCCTTGCGCGCCATGTGGAAGGGCGGATGCCCGAACCAGATGCCCGGCCCGACGATCGAACGCGCGCTGGCCACCGTGCTGACGCCGATGGTGATGTCGTCGGGCAGGCGCTCGCCGGATGGAATGGTGGCGTGGTTGCCCACGAAGGTGCGATCTCCGATGCGCGTGCGTTCGATGCTGGCGAAGCCCGAGCGCAAGCGCGGTCCACCGAGGTAGATGCCGTCGGCGAGGAAGCACTCGTCGCCGATCTCGACCATGCCTGGCACGAGGTCGATCAGCGTGCTGACCTCGCTGTTGCGGCCGATCTTCATGCCCGCCGCGCGCAGCCACAGCGGCCACATCAGCGACCCGCTGAGCCAGTTCGAGGCCGAGTCGGACAACTCCGACACGATCCACAGGCGCTCCCACGCCATGGATCCGCGTCGGCAGCTCGTGGCGCGCGTGGGCGTCAACCAACGCACGAGCAGGCCCTCGACCAGCAACGCGGCGGGCACGCGCAGCACCAGCACGGCCGTCACGAGCAACACGAGTTCGAGCTCGAGCCGCGGCGCCTCGAGCCAACCCAACAGCGCCGCCTGATCGAGCCCGAACCAAGCCGCGACGAGGAGCGCGGCACCCACGAGCGGCGCTTCGACGGCGAGGCGCGTCAAGGCGCGCAAGCTCAACGAGGCGACTCCTTCCACGAGTCCCGCGGGAGGCCCGGCGAGGCCCGGCGGCTCGGGCGCCGGTCCGGCGCGGCGGGCGGGCACTCCGTCCCACGCTTCGCCAGGCGTCGTGCGCGCGGCGGCCTCCAACCACGACAAGTCCGACAGCACGCAACCCGCGGCGAGCTCGGCGCCGGGCGCGAGGCCGCTGCGGATGCCGATCGCGCTGTGGGCGCCCATGCGCACGGGCCCGGCGACGAGCGTGCCCGCGTCCAGCTCGATGGCGTGCATGGTCGAGTCCTGCGACAAGGTCGCGTGGTCGCCCAGCTCGATCAGATCCCAACCGCCATCGATCAGATCGACGCCCCGGTGGAAGTGGACGTCGCGGCCGACCTTGGCGCCCAAGGCGCGCATGGCGATCGACGTCAACTCGGTGCCCGCGAGGACGCGCCAAGGGATGCGGCGCGCGGCGCGCGTGACGATCCAGTGCCGCAGGTGCCAGCCACCGAAGGCCGGATGGCGCCCGCTCGTGTAGCGCCCGACCAAGAGGCGCTTGAGCACGACGGTCGACACCAGCGCCAGCGGAGTCCAAGCAAGCGCCGCGCCGAAGGCCATCAACGGCACGGCGACCAGCGTTCCCGCGAGGCCGGCGCGTTCGACGAGCCAAGGCAGGAACTCGACCACCAACCAACCAGCCAACGCGCAGATGATCGCCAGTTCGAGCAGGATCCAGCCTGCCTGCGCGGCCGTGAACCAACCTGCATGGCCGCGCGGCGACGACGACGCGCCGAGCTCGTACGCGCCACGCTCGGCGACCAGCTGTGGCTGCTGCGGCTCGGCGCACGAGGCGAGCAGCGCGCGCACCGTGCGGCCGGCGTACAAGTCGCGCACCGTGATGCGCTCGGTGCGCGGATCCTCGCGCAGGAGCGAGACGAGCTCCGCCGCCGCCAACGAGTCGCCGCCGAGGTCGAGGAAGAAGTCGCTATCGAGGCCGACGCCGCCCGGCAGCGCCAGC
>Ga0172367_10007412_pt1 | contig 12585 bp, 8 predicted proteins | sample Lak10m_FD_114542 | JGI IMG/M metagenome (GOLD analysis project Ga0172367, IMG submission 114542) | Freshwater microbial communities from Kabuno Bay, South-Kivu, Congo - kab_022012_10m | ecosystem: Environmental > Aquatic > Freshwater > Lake | place: Democratic Republic of the Congo: South-Kivu...
AATTACAGGAAGTACCGATTCCGGTGGCGGTGATCGGCGGCGAACAAATGAAGCGCGACAACATCGTCAGCGTTCAAGACTTCTCTCGCCGGGTGCCTAACCTGGGTGTAACCGCCACCAATGCCCGGCAAACCAGTATTGCCTTGCGCGGCTTGGGCAAGAACAGCGGCAACGAATCGATGGAATCCAGCGTCGGCGTGATGGTCGACAACGTCTGGCAATCCTGGGTCGGCTCGACCTGGACCAACTTTGCCGACATCGACCACGTCGAAGTGTTGCGCGGTCCACAAGGCACTTTGCAAGGTAAAAACAGTAACCTAGGCTTGATCAACGTCGTCAGCCAGGCGCCTTCATTCAAATCCAGCTATTACGTCGACGGTTTTGGCGGCAACCGCGATGCCTTGCAGGGCAAATTCGGTGCCACTGGCCCTATTATTCCCGGCTTGCTGGCCTATCGCGCATCCGGCTACATTGACAATCGCGACGGCTGGGTGAGGAACATGGACGTGGCCAGAACCGAGGGTGACTTGCAGGAAAACAACGCCATGGGCGGCCGGCTGCAATTCTTGCTGACGCCCAGCGATACCTTGAGTGCCCGCTTGATCGTCGACAAGACCAAATCCACGCAATCCATGAGCGTTAACCCCAACATGGACGATCCAACCACCTGGGCTAATGGCTCTGCGCGTACCACAACCTATAGTTCCCGCTTGGGCCGCGACTGGTTCAGTCATTACACCAATTCCGGGCAACCGATTACTGTGATCGGCGATCCGCGCAAGATTGCCCAGGATAACAAACAGGTCTCGCGTGCCGACGGTGAAGGCGTGTCCGCGGAAATCAATTGGGATGTGTTGGGCCATCGCTTCACTTCCGTTTCGGCCTATCGTGACTCGCTGTTCGAACCCCATCATGACGGCGATCGTTCGGTGGCCGACATCATGCGCATCGGCGGCGTGACGGTGAAAAACAAACAGTGGTCGCAGGAATTTCGTATCGCTTCCAAAGAGCCTGGACCCATCGATTACCAGGCCGGCATCTTTGCGATGCGCAGCTTGGCCGATACCTTCAGCCAAAACCATTACGGCGATGACGGCGGGGCGTTTTATGCGTCGAACTCTCAATATGCGGCGTTGAATAATGCCACTGGCCGGGGCTTGTTGCGCGCGGCATTGGGCGATGTGATGGATACCAACTATTTGAATCCGCAAACCAGCAGCTATGCGGCATTCGGCCAGGTCAACTGGCATATTACCGACGAGGCGACCTTGACCGTAGGTCTACGCAATACCTTTGAACAACGCGATATCAAGGGTAACGCCTATTCCGTGGGGGGGGCGGATTTGGATGCCGTCGGTGCTGCCGATGGTGCTTCGGCGGCACAAATTAATGCTGCCAAAGCCATTCGATCTGCCAGGGTGGGTGCCAACTGGAGTGCGGCGGAGGAGGGATTCGATCAAAACTCGCAAAACTGGTTGGTCAACCCCAGCTATAAGCTGACCAAGGACGTGATGGTGTACGGTTCGGTGGCCGGCGGCCAAAAATCCGGTGCGGCGCAGTTGAATACCGAAACCGGTAAAGCCGAAAACGTCGATCCTGAAGACATTATGGATTACGAATTGGGGGTGAAAAGCTTGTGGCTGGATAATAAGTTGGCGGTCAACCTCAACTTGTATCAAACCGATGTCAAAGGCTTTCAGTCGCAATTGGTGGCGCCGGACGAAACCCGGCCAGGTGAAAACCTGTTCAGAACCCGATTGGGCAACATCGAGGGTATCGAATTACGCGGTATCGAGCTGGAAACCAACTATGACGTCACCCCGGGCTTGAACGTATTCCTCAACGGCTCTTACAACCACGCCATTTATACCGATTTCAAAAATGCGCCTTGCCCGCCGGAAGCCAACAAGACGACTCCGTGCGATCAAAGCGGTAAAACCATACCCAATGCGCCGCAATTTACCGCCAATTACGGTGTGGATTACAAGGTGCCGCTGGGATTCGGCAAATGGGACGATTTCGGCCTGAATTGGCATGCCTACTTGGTCGACAGCTATAAGTCCGCCGCCAACTATAACGCCAGCTTATCGGTGTACGGTAAACAGGATGCCTATCACGTTACCGACGGCGGTATCGGCGTGGCCACCAAAAACAACAAGTACAGTCTGGACTTGGTGGGAAGAAACATCTTCGACACGCTGTATCTGACCAACTCCAGCAACTTCTCCAGTACAGGTGCTTCCACCGGGACCTTCGGTGACGGCCGTTATTACGGGGTGCATTTCAGGGCCAAGTTTTAACTCGGGGGGAGTTGGCCGCCTCCTGGATGAATGAAGTATTAAAGTTTGGTGTGGAGCGTGGCAGCTTGCTTACGGATATTCGGCTCTTCGTAAGCAATGCCCGCTCCTCCCCACCAGCCTTGGATAGTTGCTATCCAGAGCTATTTTTTTTAAAGGAAAAACCCATGTTAATCAGAACCATCATTACCTTACTCATCACATCGTTGATCTACGCCGTTTCAGCCAAGGCCGATGACCCGGTGACGCCGGCTATTCCCGGTGTCGCCGCCGGCGGCGTGGTGCTGGAATTGATCAAGGACGGATTCAACGGCACCGAAGGCCCCATCGGCTATAGCGATGGCAGTTTGCTGTTTACCGAAACCCAAGCCAACAAGATCATCCGTATCGACAGCGATAACAAAGTCTCGGCTTTTCTGGAAAACTCGAATGGTGCCAACGGTTTGGCGTTGACGCCTGAAGGCCAGATCGTAGCCGTGCAAACCAAAGATACCCAGGTCGGGGTGATTTACCCGGTCAAACAGAAAAAAGTCTTGGCCAAGGATTACCAGGGCGTGAAATTTCAACGCCCCAACGATCTGGTGCGGGCCAGCAACGGCGGCATTTATTTCACCGACAGCGGTACTCGGCCCAGTAAAGAAAATCCCAATCCCGAGCCGTCGCATCCCGGCGTGTTTTACATCAGTCCAAGCGGCAATCTGAAACAACTGGCCACCGACATCGAACGTCCCAACGGCATTCAGTTGAGCAAAGATGAAAAAACCTTGTTCGTCGCCAACACCCAGGGCGAACACATTCTGGCTTATGACATCGGCGCGGATGGATCGATTACTAAGCGGCGGAATTTTGCCAAACTGCGCGGTTGGCAAAAAGGTGAAGACGGTGCGTGGTCTAGTGGCGCCGATGGTTTGGCGTTAGATGATGAAGGCCGCTTGTATGTGGCATCGAATGTTGGGATAGAAGTCATCAGTGCCACCGGCGAAACGCTCGGGGTCATCGCCGTGCCGAAGAAACCGCAAAATCTGGCCTTCGCCGGAACCGGCAAAAACATCTTATACGTCGTCGGTCGTGGCGCCGCGTACAAAGTGGCCTTGTTGACCCGGGGTATTATTACCCGGCCAAAATAGCATTTGCTTGGTCTTGTGGCATATTTAGCGGCCAAGACCGTCGTCCGTTTTGCCGGCTGGCTGTCGGAGCCCAATCTGGCGGAGCAGGGCGCTAAGTTTTAGATAGGGTTTGTTCTCGTGGTGGCTAGGCTCAACGGGCAAGGTTCGTCCTTCGCCCGTTTTTTTTTGCAAAAAGAAAAGTCGCGAAGCGCACATTTGCCGAAGACTGGGGTTAAATCCCTTACATGCCGCCCGAGCATCGCAGCTTTTGTCGAGATCCGCCCGAAGGGGCGCGGCAGGGATGCCTCGCGTTTTACGTAGGGGCTGGGAAGCCCCTTCGGAAAACCCTCGACAAAAGCGAGAAGCGCAGGACAAATCGGCAGGACAGCCGATTTGTATGCGACAGCACTCGCAGGGCGAGGCACATGGATGTGCCGAGTGATTTTGCGGTATGTGGGCGGCCTTTTCTTTGGATACTTTCTTTTGGCCGCGCAAAAGAAAGTATCTCGGCTGTCGGGCCGAGCCCCGACATCAAAATAAGCTTCGCAAAGCGTTCATATATTGGAAGTTTTGTAAGTTCCGCCCGCTCGTGTTGAAGCCTTCGAAAAAATGCCTTATCTGTCATCGCCAATGCTATCCCATCAACATCAGCTGTTGCCCCGCTGTTGCTATTTCATCAGTTGAGTTTTCAGGCAGGCTTTCGTGATCGCTTCGGCGTCGGATTCGTTACGTGATTTTTTAGTAAAAACAATTAAAAACAGTTGGTTACAAATTTGTTTTGCCAAATAGACTGGGCGTAAATGGATTGGCACGCTAGTTGCAATTTCCTATTCGTAAGATTAATGAAACCGCGCATTTCAGGCGCGTTTAGTAAAAATTAACCAGGAAATCACTAATGTTCAAAAAGCCCACCTCGATCGCTTTACTGGCCCTACTGTTGGTCAGTCCGCTGGTAAACGCTGCCGACGAGCACGACGCTCACCACAAAACTGAAGCCGCCGCAGCCAAGCCCTATGCCTTCAAAACCCCGAAATTGGCCCGTGCGCAGATCGATGCTTTGTTGGCAAAGCCCAGTGAGCTGTTGATCATCGACGTGCGCCGGCCGGATGAGATCAGCAAGATCGGTAGCTTTCCGGTGTATCTGAATGTACAGGCCAGGGAGTTGGAAGCAGCGCTGCCGTTCATTCCTAAGGAAAGAGCCATCGTGACGGTATCCAACCATGCCAATCGTGCCGGTGCCGCGGGTGACTTCCTGGCTGAGAAAGGTTTCAAGGTGGTGGGCGCGATAGGCTCGCAAAACTATGAAGAAGAAGGTGGCAAGATTACAAAAATCGTGCCTCCAGAACCCAAGAAATAATTTCACCCCGATCAATACTTTGCGGCCGACACTAAGGCGGCCGCGCTTGGCGGTCAGTATTTAAAGCGATGCTGCCGTTTGATTTTTGGAGAAGGTCAATGAGAAAACATGTTTATACCGCAATCGCCTGGGGAATCGCGTTGGCGTTGAGTGGTAATTCGCTGGCGGCTGAAGATAAGGCGGCTGCCAGCGATGCCAGTACACCGGCGGCACAGTCCAAGTCCAAACTATGGTCTTATCAGCCGGTAAAGTCTCCGGCCATTCCCGCTGTTAATCAGCAAGATTGGGTCAGAACCCCAATCGATGCTTTCGTACTGGCGCAGCAAGAAGCCAAAGGCCTAGAGCCATCTAAAGAGGCCGACCGCGCGGCGTTCATTCGCCGGGCGACGCTGGACGTTTGGGGTGTGATTCCAACGCCGGAAGAAGTCGATGCCTTTGTGAACGATGAATCCAGCGATGCCTACGAAAAGCTGGTTGACCGGCTATTGGCCTCGCCAAAGTATGGCGAGCGCCAAGGCCGTAAATGGCTGGATTTGGCGCGTTACGCCGACAGTACCGGCTTCCAAAACGACAACGACCGCTTGAACATGTGGCGTTATCGCGATTACGTGATCAACTCCTTCAACCAAAACAAGCCGTATAGCCGTTTCATTCAGGAACAATTGGCCGGCGACGAACTCTGGCCGGGTGACGAGCAAGCCTTGATTGCCACCGGTTTCATGGCGCAATTCCCCGATAACTCGAATTCCAGGGATTTGGTGCAGCGTAAATATCAAATCACCACCGACATTACCGACACCGTCGGCAAGGTGGTGTTGGGGCAGACTGTCGAATGCGCGCGTTGCCATAATCATAAGTTCGACAAAATCAGCCAGAAAGATTATTTCTCGCTGCAGTCCTTCTTTGCCAACATCGCTCCGGTCGACAACATTCCGGTCGCCAACAAGGGCGAAGTCGATCTGGCCTACGAAGCGCAACAAGCCAAATGGGAAGCGGCCACCAAGGATATTCGCGCCAAGAAGAAAGCCATTATCGATACTCACCGCGAAGAAGCGCTCAAATACCACAAGGAACGCTATTTAACCGACTCGCGCGAGGCCATCTTCAAACCGAAAGAGAAGTGGAATGCCCGCGACCGCTGGGTCAATCACCGTCTGGCCAATGTCACCGACGAACGTAGTCTGGAATCCTTCTTTCAGGAAAAGGGTGAAAGTACCGATCCTAAAACCTATAACAAGGAAATTGCCGCGCAATGGGCGGAATTGGAAAAGCTGGATAAGGAGTTGAAAAAATTCAACGACCTCAAACCAACCACCAGTTCCAACACCATTTCGGCGATGACCGAACTGGGTAGCCCGGATGCGCCGCCTAGTTATGTGTTTGCGGTCGGCGATCATGAAAAACCGTTGGAAGAAGTGCAGCCGGCATTCCCGGAAGCCATTACCAGCGAGAAGCCGGATATCCAGCCTTTGCCGTTCTCGTCGGGTCGCCGTTCGGCATTGGTGAAATGGCTGACCAGTCCGACTAATCCATTGACGGCGCGAGTCTACGCCAACCGGATTTGGGACCAATATTTCGGCAAGGGCATTGTTGCCACCGTCAGCGATTTCGGCAAGGCGGGTCAAAAACCAACCAATCCCGAGTTGCTGGATTATCTGGCCGACAAGTTCGTCAAAGATAACTGGGACGTGAAAAAACTGCACCGCGAAATCCTGCTGTCCAGCGTTTACCGTCAATCGTCAGATTACCGTGAAGACGTAGCCCAAGCAGACCCGGACAACCAATTGTTAGCGGTTTTCCCACGCCAACGGTTGGAAGCCGAACAGGTCAGGGATTCGTTGCTGGCGGCTGCCGGCAAACTGGAAGACAAAGTGGGCGGGCCTAGTGTGTATCCGCCATTGCCGAAAGCTATCAACACGGTCAACGGCAACTTCCAGGGCGATCCAGCCTGGAAAACTTCCAAGGATGTCCACGACCAAAACCGCCGTAGTTTGTATGTGTTTACCCGTCGCAGTATTCCGTATCCGATCCTGGATTCGTTCAATGCCGCCTCGCCGCAGGAAGCGCACAGCAAACGCGAGGTAACCACGACGCCGCTGCAAGCGTTGACCTTGTTCAACAGCGAATTGATCTTCGACTGGTCGAAATCGCTGGCCGGACGGGTAATCAATGAATCCGGCGAAGGCGAAGACGCCAGGATAGACCGCTTGTATGAAATTCTGTTCTCCCGCAAACCGGACGATACCGAGAAAGAAACGCTGCAAGCATTCTTGAGCGAACAGGAAGCGATCATTCGCGCCAAAGCCACCAACGGCAAGTTCGAGGTCAATGTGCCGAACGGACTGGATAAGGATAAAGCCTTGCCAGACCCAGTCAGAGCGGCAGCATTCGTCGACCTGGTGCATGTGGTGGCCAATTCCAACGAGTTTATTTACCGGTTCTAACAATTGCGACGTTGATCGGTCCGGCGAAATCCCGGATCGATCACCGACAAAACACCATTTATTCAAGAGGTTTACAACATGCACAACAAATCGCGTCGTGATTTTATTTTGAGGACCAGTTATGGCCTGGGTGGCCTGGCGGTCAGCGGTCTGTTACCGGGCGGCGGTGTCATTTCCACTGCGCTGGCCGACGATGCCGGACTCAGTGCCTTGGCCGGCGCCAACCCGTTGGCGCCGAAAGATCCACACTTTGCCGCCAAAGCCAAAACCGTGATCTGGATTCACATGGCCGGCGCGCCCAGCACGCTGGACTTGTATGACTACAAGCCGGACTTGGTCAAACTGGCCGGCACCGGTATTCCCGCTTCTTTCTTGCAAGGCATTAAAACCAGTACCCAAGGCGGTATCACCAAACTGATCGCCACCAAACGCACCTGGAAACAGCACGGCCAAAGTGGCGCCTGGTTTTCCGACTGGCTGCCCAATCTGGCTCAGCATGCCGACGACATTGCCTTCATTAAATCCAGTGTGACCGTCGGTGCGACACATGATATTTCCATCATGAAGCTCAACACCGGCGGCCTGAATCCCGGTCGTCCAACTTTGGGTGCCTGGGTGCAGTACGCACTGGGTTCGGCCAACCCCAATCTGCCGGCTTACGTCGTGCTCTACAACGATAAACGCGAACCGCGCGGCGGTGTCACCAACTGGGAATCCGGCTTCTTGCCGGCGGTGTATCAAGGTACGCCGTTCCGTCCCGGTAATTCACCCATCCTGCACTTGAACAACCCGGAATATTTGGCGGTGGCAGAAAAACGCAAAGCCCTGGATTTGCTGAAACGCATCAACGAAAAGCACGCCGGCCAATATCCTACCGATAGCGAATTGCAGGCGCGCACCGAATCTTACGAACTGGCCTATCGCATGCAGGAAACCGCACCGGAAGCCGTCGACTTCAGCAAGGAATCCGACGCCACCAAGGAACTCTACGGTCTCAACGACGAAACCACCAAGTCCTACGGCGAGCTGTTGCTGCGCGCCAGACGCTTGACCGAGCGCGGCGTGCGCTTCGTGCAGGTGGTTTCCGGCCCGACCGACATCAAAGGCGATAGCCGCGATTGGGATGCTCACCAAAACATCGAAGAAAACCACAGCAAACATTCACGCATCGTCGACAAGCCGATTGCCGGCCTGTTGAAAGACTTGAAAGCCAAAGGTTTGCTGGATTCGACGCTGGTGGTGTGGACCTCCGAATTCGGCAGAACGCCGTGGAGCGAATCCGGCGACGGCCGCGACCACAACCCTTGGGGTTATACCCAATGGATGGCTGGCGGCGGCGTCAAAGCCGGTTATACCCACGGCGGCACCGATGAACTTGGCGTCCAAGCCATCAAAGGTACGGAAGTCGATACCTACGATTTGCATGCCACGGTGCTGAATCAATTGGGCCTGGATCACTTGAAACTGATCTACAAATATCAAGGTCGGTCGGAACGTCCGACCGTGGTTTACGGCAAAGTCATCAAGGAATTGATTACTTAAAGGACGCTGCCGGATAACGCTTGCATTGCCAGCCGATCAAGACTCCTCGCAATTCCTTTGGGGTTGCGGTGAGTGGCTGGTGGTGCGGCAGGGATTTCGATAAGGGGGTTATAGATATGCGTAGTAAACGATGGCTGGTGTTAGCGCTGACGTTGGCGTTAACGAACGGTTCGGCGCTCGCCGAAAGCGACTTCGATTTCGAAGAATTGATGAAAGATGTCGAGACCAGGATTCAAAACGTACAGAACAATATCTCCGCCGGCGACGTCAATACCGCCGCCGCGGATACTAAGGCCTTGCAGGATTCGTTCGTGCTGGTCGAAGGCTATTTTGCCAAACGCGGCGATGCCGCCGATGCGGTGGCGGATGCCAAAAACTATCAGGATAAAGCCGTGAGCATTCAAATGGCATTGAATAGCGGCAATGCCACGGGTGCCGCCGATGCCGCCGGCGATTTCTCAAAACAATGCCGTGGTGCTTGTCACGATAAATACAAGCCGCTGTAGGTTTGTCCACTGCATTAAGTGGCGAGCCTTCGATCAGCCGTAGGGTACGCATCGCGTACCGTGAATGCTTTTAACCCACTATTAACGATAACGAAATGAAACCTCAGATTTTGATCAGCCTGTACCTTGCTCTGTTAACCGTGTCAGCCTCGGCGGCATTGCCGGAAGGCCAAACGGCGCCGCAGATTCAAACTCAGGCCTCGCTGGCCGGCAAGGCCTTCGGCTATTCACTGCAGGATGCCCTCAAGCAAGGTCCTGTGGTGGTCTACTTTTATCCATCCGCCTATACCGGCGGCTGCAACATCCAGGCCCACAGCTTCGCGGCCAATCACGACAAGTTTGCCGCGGCCGGCGCCAGTATCGTCGGCGTCTCGTTGGATAGCATCGAACGCCTGAATGACTATTCGTCTGACCCTGACTATTGCGCCGGCAAATTCCCGGTCGCCTCCGATGCCGACGGCAAGATTGCCAAAAGCTACGACTTGGCGATACGTGATGCCGTTGCCGGTAAAACCGACAGCCGCGGCAAGGAAATCGATCACGGTTTTGCCGAACGTACCACCTTCGTGGTGACGCAGGATGGCAAGATCGCCGCCACCTTGGGCGGTCTGAAACCGGAAGAAAACGTCGCCAAGGCGCTGGAATTCGTGCAGCAATTGTCTGCACATAAAAGCCACTGAGGGTGGGGAGAATGGGGGTGATTCAAACAGATGTGAAAAATCAAAAAACCGCGAAGCGGCAAAAGCCGAAGGCTGGTTTTATTCCCCTCAGCCGCGCCGAGCACCGAAGACTTGAAACGGATTTGCCCGCAGGGGCGCGACAGGGATGCCGCGCGTTTTTCGCAGGGGCTGGACGCCCCTTCGAAAAACCCCGTTTCAAGTCTTCGGAGCGCAGGAAATAAGCGGATGTGGGGCGGCCTTTTCTTTGGTTTCTTTCTTTTGGCCGAGCAAAAGAAAGAAACTCGGCCGTCGGGCCGAGACCCGACTTATAAATTAGTCTCGCGAAGCGTTTCCTTATTTTCGACAGATCAGGTTGAATCGCACCCGTGGAGAATAGCGTTTTGGTCGCTGGCGGGGTACTTATGCTGTTCAGCTGTTTGGGCTGATGAATCCGTTTTAACGCTGGCCGCCAAAGGCAATGCGGTGGTTGGCGCGCAACTGAGTGAATCCGAGCGTTGCCAGGAATGTCACGGCCAGGACGGCATCAGCCACGACGGGAAAATCCCCAATCATGCCGGCCAGCACGCGGCCTATTTAGTTAAACAGTTATTGGCATTTCGCAGCGGCGAACGCCGGCACGACATCATGAACCGCATGGCGGAGGAATTGAGCGATCAAGACATCGCCGATATTGCCGCTTACTTTGCCGGCCAATCACGCATGCGTAGCGAGGCCGGGTTGGTGACACCGTTTGCGGTCGCTCTGTTCAGTCAAGGGGATCAAGCACGCGGCATTCAGCCTTGCGGCAAGTGCCATGGCGAGCAGGGGCAAGGCAAGATCGAGCAAGGCGTCGTCTATCCGCGCATCGGTGGCCAGCGCCGGGTGTATTTGCGCGGGCAACTGGCCGGCTGGAAATTGGCTGATCGTACTAACAGCCCGCAAGCGGTCATGAACGACACCGCCCGTCAGTTGAGCGACGATGAAATCGACGCCCTGGCCGACTATATCGCCGGGCTGTGACGTTTTAGTGGAAGGTGTAGGTTGGCTAGTGCTAGCCGTGCCGTATGGCAGCCGAAGAAAGTGTGAAGTTTAAGAAGCGCAACATCAGGAGAAAACATGAACAAGACCGTCAATTGGTTGCTGTACGAAACGCATCGCTGGCTCGGTATCGTGCTGGCGGTGTTTATGTTTGGCTGGTTTTTCAGCGGTTTGGCGATCATGTACGCCAAACCGGCGGCCACCGGCATCGGTGAGCAACGTTCCCATGCCGAGCCTCTAAAACTGGAAGCCGGCTGGCTAAGTGCTGGCGAAGCTTGGTCGCGGAGTGCCGAGCAGCGTAAGGCGTTGGCCGAACAGCAACGCGCCGCTAAAAAACCGGAAGCCGCAGCGGTCGCAACGGCCAAGACGGCGCCAGAGGTGGCTTTGAATATCGCCGACGCGCGCTTGTTGCGGCGGGCGGATTTGCCGGTTTGGCTGATCGAAGACACTCGCGGCCGATTCCATGCCTTGTCGGCGCTCGACGGCTCCGTGCAGCAGTTCAGCGCCGAGCAGGCTAAACACATCGCCAGCCGCTGGTTGCAGGCCGAACAAGCCAGCGCCGATGTCAGCGAGTTACAAGCGCTTGAAACATTGGATAAAACCTCGATGCTGCGCAATCGCGACGCCCTGGCGCCGTTTCACAAAATTGCCGATCAACACGGCCGGCAATGGCTGATTTCGGCGCGCAGCGGCGAAGTATTACACGCCTCCGACCGCGTCGACCGCGCCTTGTACTATGCCGGCAACTGGCTGCATTTGTTCAAACCTTTGGAAGAACTGGGACTGGGCGAATACCGTCACGACGTGCAGTTATGGTCCGGTTTCGGTGCCACGATAGCCTGCCTGACTGGCTTGATTATCGGCTGGTTGCGCTGGCGGCCGGGTTTCGGCGGCAAGCCGACCTACTCGCAAGGCCGCACTCAACCCTACCGCGAAAGCTGGGCCAAGTGGCATTTCTGGAGCGGCTTGCTGGGCGGTACGCTAATGCTGACCTGGGCGCTGAGCGGTTATCTCGATACCAATCCCGGCAAGATTTTTACCGAAGGCAATCCCGGCAAGCCCGAACTGGCACGTTATCTCGGCGATGGTTTACCGGCAGCGATTGCGGCCTGGCAACCAAGCGTCGACGCGCCGGCCGCTACCCCTGAGTTGGTTGAATTGAACTGGCGCCGTCTGGCCGACACCGCGGTGTTGGTCGGCTATGATCGTGACGGCGGCCGCTTGCCGCAAGCCGGCATCGAAGGTGCGGCAGCAAAATTTGCCGAGCCAGAATTACTGGCCGCCGTGGTGCGTTTGTCGGAAGGGGCTGCCGTGGTTAAGCAGGAATTGTTGGAAGACTATGACGGCTATTACTATCCACGCCATCACCAAGGCTTGAGCGATAAACCCTTACCAGTACTGAAAGTGGAATTGGCCGACCAAGTCGGCAGCTACTATTACCTCGATCCGCAAGACGGCAAATTGTTGCAGCAGGTCGACAGCAGTCGCCGTGTCATGCGCTGGCTGTATTCCGCACTGCATCATTGGGACTTCGGCTGGCTATATTACCGGCCGCTGTGGGACGTTTGGATGTTGATCTGGGTTGGTTTCGGCGTGGTGTTGGGCGCCAGTTCCATTGTGATTGGCTGGCGGCGCT
>Ga0172367_10007413_pt1 | contig 12585 bp, 9 predicted proteins | sample Lak10m_FD_114542 | JGI IMG/M metagenome (GOLD analysis project Ga0172367, IMG submission 114542) | Freshwater microbial communities from Kabuno Bay, South-Kivu, Congo - kab_022012_10m | ecosystem: Environmental > Aquatic > Freshwater > Lake | place: Democratic Republic of the Congo: South-Kivu...
CAAGAAAGTTTTGATATTATTCAAGTGTAGTGTGCCTTCAACGGCGTATAACACTTCGTTGGAGCGGAACGGAGCATTACTCTATCTGTGATGGTGCAGAATTTAACGCCGTCCGCTCAACTCCACCGTTATGCCGAAACCCGATATGTCCGTTAAAATTATTTTTTTAGCCAAGATTAGACATTCAAAAATGAATTGATTCGTTGATCTTACTTTTCCCGTTATTTCATTATTCCAGCTTAAGCGTCAATATTTTTAAGTTAGCGCAAAGCTCTGTAAAGTGTGTCAAGAGAGTATGGCAAGCCTAGGGTTTCATGCCTAACGCTTGTTCTAATTGCTCCTCAGAAAAAGAAGTCACTAGATTTAATGGTAGAGGATCTCGGCTAATAGTTTTCGCATAAGCAGCCGTAAGATAATCTCGGAATTGGGACTGGTTTGAGAGATAGGTTTTAAAAAATGCGACACTTAAAGACTTAACGTAGGGGTGGGCAAAGCTAGGATCGGCTCCAAGTAGTGATAACGGAATATTAAGTACTCCTTTTTCACTTTTCTCTAAAAACGAAAAATGTGTTGCTTGGGGAACGATCGCTAAATACTTGTCAGCCCCCTCGATCCAAGTAAATGGAAACAACTGCTCAGGCACAGTTGGAGCGATCGCATCATTGCCACTAGCAAAGATCATCACAGGCAAATTTAAAAAGCGCATTCCCTCACGATTAAACATCGTACTACCACCAATGGGATTGAGGGTAAGAATTGCCTTGACTCGAGAATCTTTTAAATCATCGTCTTTCGGCTCCAAATTGATGGCTCGACATTGAACTAATTTAGAAAGATTAAATGAGGTTACATTTGGTTCAGGAACATCACAACCAGCTTTGATGCTATCAAAATTTAATCGCGCACCACCCAATGCCAAAACTGTATAGCCACCAAGGGAATGTCCAATCAAACCAACATTTTGCAGATCAAGGCGATCGCTCATATTCGGCATATTCTGCGATTGGCGTTCGAGATCATCTAGCAAATATTTGACATCGCGTGGTCTGAGGTAATGATCGCGAGGATTAGGAGATTTTCCAAAACCCTTTAAAAACGCTTCAAAATCTTTACTGCCTGTCCCTGGATGCTCCAGTATAGCTACTGCATAGCCATGGGAAGCTAAATGCTGCGATAGATAAGTAAATGTATCACGATTGGAAGCGAGTCCGTGGGAAATAACAATTACGGGCGCAGGTTTTGTAGTTCCTTGAGGAGTATACAGGGTCGCGCTGATAGTCATTTCCCGCTCTGGATTTTGAAAGGTAAATTCTCTTGTTTGCCAAGAAAATTTACCTTTAGTAGCAATTTCATGGGTTGGGATGGAAGTTTTACTGATGGCGATCTCATTCTCAGATTGCTGTTTTAAGGCAGCGATCGCTAAATCCTTGCGATACCAAAGTAGTGATAGTTCTCTATAGGTTTCTAATCCTAGGTTTAAATCTAACTCAATTGTTGTCAATGGAAAGCGCCGCAAAACATTAATTGGAGTTAGCCCTTCAGGGCTTGCGGCTGAAAGAATCATCGCAGATCGTAATGCTAGCAACCCATTTTGATAACCATCACCCTGCATAATCCTCCCCAATCGCTTCATTAGGACAAGTCCAATTGGCGAATAGGTAAACTGACTAATTGTGACATGACTAATATCGTAACGAGTGTTTAGAGCTTGTCTAAGTTCAGCCTGTTGGCTTGTCGATAGATTATCCAGATAAAAAGCAAGTCGTTTGCTAATTTGCCCAGTTTTTGCAAATTTTTCAAGATCAGAGATCGGAATAATAAACTGTCCAAAGGGTGGATACCAAAATGATATCTTTTCCGCGCTCATTGCAGGAGCTGGTTTGGGGATAGCAGAACCTAAAGCGATCGCCACTGCAAAGGTAATCGCCGAGAATAACCGATTTCTCTGCATGAAGATACGTTATATGTGTTGGCAAATATCTATGATCTTAACGTCAATTCGACGAACGTGCAAAATGGTAAAAATCGCAGAGCGATTTTTACCATTTTGCGCCAATTGAGGCTTTCTCAATTGGTGAAAGCAGACTGCTATAGATGGCGCAAAGTGTCATCTATCTTTACCTTTGTAGGTTTTTCATATCAAGCTTAAGAAAGCGATCCACTGCTTGGTACATCCAATACAGAGGCATCTTAGGATCAGCGTTAGTTTTCTGAAATCCTAAAGCTCCTGCTAATGCAGCATAATCAGGGTGAATGATTAATGTGTACATATCCCATAGGTTCGGGAAATCCTGTTGTATTCTCCGAAGGGTTTGTTGCGAATCCAGTAAGAGACTAGATTGAGAGATTTGGCGATATTCACTATCAATTACCCAACTTCTCACAAAGACAGATCGACAAGTTTCATCTCCCGCTAAAGCCATTTGAAATGGATCGATATCAGTAACTTGACTCAGATGTAGCCCTCGGCTAGGAGCCTCAAAAAACTTAATTTCGGATTCGCGTTTAGTTGGATAAAAAGCATAAAACCCCACAGGATTCTGATTGTCACTGCGACGTATTACCCGCAAGCCTATTGCATATTGACTTGCCCAATCGCGGAGAATATTAGCTATTCGATAGGTGACCGCATCATTATTGCGATTAAGCCAGTTGTAGTTACTAGCCAACAAATTAGCGATCGGAATCGCATCACTGCGTGGATCAAATGCCCCGATCGCAAAATCAACTTTGCTCTCCGCACCATCAGCTTTGAGCAACTCTGACAGCGGTTGAATTTTGATTTGGGTGCAGTTGCCATCAAATTGTTTTTGAACTAGCCCCAGATCAACCAACTTATTGAGCATCATCCCTGCTGAGCGATCGCCCCCACGATCTTTATCACTATAAAATACATCTGAAGCTTCTAGATAACTACATTCCACCCATCCTTGCGGAAAAGATAGCTCTGTAAGCGGTGGTTTTGGGAGTGCTTGTCGAGATTGACAATCTTTCAAAAATAAATAGATCGACAGACGCACAAAACATTCGGCTCTACGCCTCGTCATCCCGATTCGTCGTAGCAGCATTTCCACATAACGATTTTGGATGGTTTTAGGAAGCCATTGCTCAATGGCTTCAGGACGGAGTATGTGTGATACCGGCATATAAAGCTACCAATGGAAACAGCGCTGTCTTAACCAATTCACAAGAGTGTGACAATACTTCTTTGAACTAAAAAACAAACCCCGTAAGGGTTTTGGAAGCGCAAAACGGCTACGCCATTTTGTGCTTTGGTATAACTATAGCAAGCTTTTTCAAAAAAACTTCACCCTACTTCGATCTACTTCTTTGAGATTCGTAGCGATCGCTGCCTACTCGGTCAAGTCATTCACATTACAGAGGTACAGGCTGCATGATGAGCTTATGAGTTTTCGGAGCAGCCAATGATTTCCGTCTATCAATGCAAATCAGCATTTCAAAATCTACTCCGTCCATTAGTCCAACAATTGGCAACATGGCAAATTTCTCCTAACCAAGTTACGATATCCGCGATTTTATGGTCAGGAGTGACAGGGCTAGCACTTGTACAAAGCACACAATTCACTAGCTCTTTCCTACCCACGACCCAACAGGTTCTATGCGCGATGCCGATCGCCTTATTAGTACGCATGGCTCTTAATGCGATCGATGGAATGCTTGCCCGTGAACATGATCAAAAATCAGCCTTGGGCTGCATTCTCAATGAGATGGGTGATGTCATTTCTGACGTTTTTATATATCTACCATTTGCTCTCATTGCAGGTGTTTCTGCACCCTTGATTATCGGCATTGTGATCTTAGCGATCGCCTCAGAAATGGTCGGGGTCTTGGGCTATGAGATTGATCGTAAGCGTCACTATGAAGGCCCAATGGGTAAAAGCGATCGCGCCCTAGTTTTCGGGGTAATTGGCTTGATCTTGGGATTGGGAATCGAGCCTACCCAATGGCTAACCGTTCTTTTAATTGCAGTTATCCTGCTTCAGATTTGGACTATTGCCAATCGGATTCAAGGAATGGTTGTACTAGAGAAGTAGTGAAGAGGTGTTTGATACATAGCTTTAGAGCCTGTTTGAGAAGTGTAGGCATTTGCTAAAAATACTGATCGATCCCCCCTAACCCCCCTTATGAAAGGGGGGAAAAGATTAAAAAAGTCCCCCTTTTTAAGGGGGATTTAGGGGGATCAAAACTTCTCAAACACACTCTTACTGTGCAAATTACTGCTTAAAAATTTTTAGTAGGGAAATCAAAATGGAAATAAATATCGCCACACCAGTGTTATACACTCTCGCAGGAATTTTTGGACTTCTAGCGATCGCCACCATGATTACGTTCGGGTTAGCTCTGAGTCATTGGGATACTGACTATAGCGAATTAAATGCTCGGGTCAAATCTTGGTGGATGATGGTCACAATTTTCAGTCTTTCCATATTACTCAAGCACCCCGCCTCCATTATTTTCTTCATGTTTCTCAGTTTCATTGCCCTGCGCGAATATCTCTCACTAATCCCGACGCGCTTTAGCGATCGCCGCGTTTTGCTCTGGGCTTATCTCGCCATAATCCTCCAATATTTCTGGATTTATATCGGTTGGTATGGAATGTTTCTCATCTTCATTCCGATTTATATGTTTCTGCTTTTGCCAGTCAGAATGCTTTTCAATGGCGAAACTGAGGGTTTTTTAAATGCGATCGGCACGCTCCACTGGGGACTAATGCTCAATGTCTATACGATTAGCCATCTCTCCTATTTAGTCATGCTTCCACAAAGCGGCAATCCAATCGCGGGTGGCACTGGATTATTAGTCTATCTATTGCTACTAACCGAAATCAATGACATCTCCCAATACATCTTTGGAAAATTGTTCGGTCGCTACAAAATCATCCCCAAAGTTAGCCCCAATAAAACTGTTGAAGGTTTACTAGGCGGAGTTTTGACGACTACAGGACTGGCGATCGTCTTAGCTCCTTGGCTGACTCCCTTTGACTTCATCCATTCCGCCTGTCTGGGGCTACTTCTCAGCCTAACGGGATTTATCGGTGATGTGAATATCTCCGCACTGAAGCGGGATTTAGGGATTAAAGATAGCGGCACAATTCTCCCTGGGCATGGCGGTATTTTAGATCGCATTGATAGCCTAACCTTCACTGCTCCAATATTTTTCCACTTCACCATTTATTTCTACTATCAAGGACAATTGCTATGAAACGAATTCTGAGGATCATTTTCTTTCTGACTACAAAAATCATTGTCTTAGTTCTTTTAGGGCTACGCATCCAACATCGTGAGAGATTACCCACATCAGGAGCAGCAATTCTCGTTGCCAATCATAATAGTCATTTAGACACCCTCGTTCTCTTGTCACTATTCCCATTGTCGAAAGTGCAGCATCTCCGCCCCGTAGCAAATGAGCAGTATTTTCTGCAACAAAGTCCATGTTTAGCATGGTTTGCGCGTCATATTCTCAATATTATTCCTGTTGCTACTGAGGCAGGTAAATGCGGCGAAAATAGTTGTCATCATCGTCACTTCTTTAAAAACTGTGCGGAGGCGATCGCCCAAAATCAGATCCTGATTCTCTATCCCGAAGGAACAAGAGGCTCACCTGAAAGCCTTGGTGAGTTTAGAAGTGGCATCGCCCATCTAGCAAAACAACATCCTGATGTACCGATCATTCCCATCTTTCTGCATGGGCTTGGTAAATCACTTCCCAAAGGTGATTTTCTACCAGTCCCCTTACTATGCTGGATCTGTATTGGTAAATCACTGTACTGGAATGGACAAAAGCAAATTTTCCTCCAGCAACTGACAGCTAGTATCCATAAATTATCAGAAGAAAGAAACCTCTCTCTCTAAAACCTCAATTTTTCCCTTTTCCTTTTTCCTTTTTCCTTTTTTCAGGAGTTCAAAATGCTACTACAAAAATCATCCCCCACTTACGAGCAACTTCTCCGTCCCCTACCAATCTGGAACCCTAAAGCTTGGTACTACAGATTGATGAATCTTTCCCTCAAAACGATTGGCAAATTATCAAAAGGAATTCAGATTGGCTTTCAGTACGGTTTTGATTCAGGCGTGATGTTGGAGTATGTTTACAAGAATAAGCCAAGTGGCATTACGCCGATAGGAATGCTCATTGACTGGTTCTATCTCAACTCTCAAGGATGGCGAGGCATCAGAGAGCGATCGCTGTTAATGAAAAGCACTCTCCATCAAGTATTGCAATCCTATCAACAGCAAAAAGTCCCTTGTCATTTGTTGGATGTTGCCTGTGGTGGTGGACGCTATGATTTAGAAGTGTTGCAGGAGTTTGAGACTGATGCGATCGCGGCAACCCTACGCGATTACAAACTAGAGAATGTTGCCAAAGCAAATCAGTTAGCGACTCAATTGGGAGTTACCGCCCAGATCGAGCAAGCCGATGCTTTTAATGATCGAGATCTTGATCGGGTGCAGCCTAGACCAAATGTTGTAATTGTTTCGGGCTTACATGAGATTTTGCCCAATGACGCGCTAATCAAGCATCACTTTCAGCAACTCTATCGGATTCTTGATCAATCAGGTACATTGATTTTTACGATTCAGCCGCAGCATCCTCAGCTAGAAATGATTGCGCGTACTCTACCTGCCCATACTGGACTTCCTTGGGTAATGCGGGTACGCTCTTGGGAACTGATCCAACAATGGGCTGAAGCGGCAGGATTTCAAAACTTTCAGGTACAAATGGAACCCAATGGAATTTTTGGAGTTGTAACAGCTAAAAAGATATAGCAAGACAATGGTTGCGGCGCAGAGCGCCGCAACCATTGTCTACATTTCTATTTGCGCTTTTAGGTAGTTCAAAACTCTATAAAGTTGACAGCTTTTGATAAGGCTCATCATCTCCTCTGTGAAAATTTGCAATCTAGGCTCAGATTGTTCTAAATATTGAACATTTTTATATAGAGATCTTATATCACCGATTTTGGCTAGTTCCATTAACCTCAGTATTACTTCCCGATCAGGTAAAGGAATTGTTGTGTTTTTTGGAGAGCAATTAGAAGCGATCGCAGAATCAGGAAAATCTTGACGCACTTGTTCTTGACTTGCAACAGGTTCCACAGGCTTTTTATAAGCAGGCAAATCTACCTCCAACCAAAAATTACTCCCTTTACCTAATGTACTAGTTACATTTAGTTCGCCTCCCATCATTTCAACAAGCCGCTTACTAATCGACAAACCTAGACCCGTTCCTGATTGTCTTTTCTCATAATTGCCAACCTGTTCAAAAGATTCAAATATCTTGGGTAAATCCTCTGGTGCTATGCCCACACCGCTATCAATTACATCGAGACGAATTTTATTATCAGTAGAGTTTTGAATTAGCAAAGTCACAGTACCTTTTTCCGTAAACTTAATGGCATTACCCACTAAGTTAAATAAAACTTGGCGAAGTCGCTTGGCATCACCATAAACTAATTTAGGAATTTGACCAATGGTTTGATAGCTTACTTCTATGTCTTGACTGCTAGCCTGTACTTGAAATATATCCATTAGCCTATTAAGAAAGTCACCCAAATTAAACAAATCATAATGAAGCTCTAATTTACCCGCTTCAATTTTAGAAATATCAAGAATGTCATTAATTAGGGTTAGCAAATTCTCCCCACTACGTTGGATAATATCTAATCCGTTTTGATGCATGAGAGGATCTTTACTAAGTTTGAGGACTTGAGCGTAGCCGAGGATTCCATTGAGCGGAGTGCGCAGTTCATGACTCATATTCGCAAGAAATTGGCTTTTGGCTTGATTAGCACTATCTGCGGCCTCTTTGGCAATTTCAAGCTCACTAGTACGCTCTTGTACAAGTCGCTCTAAATTTTGATTAAATTCTTGGAGCTGTGCATTCAACATTGCTAAGTTTTGACGACTTTCCGCAAGATTAATCATCATGCTGTAGGCTCTCAAACTCGAAACTATAGCTGTAAATAACTTCTGTTGTGTTAGTTCTATTTTTGATCGGTAGTCATTAATGTCATAGTTCAAAATTACTGAAGATTCAGGAAAATCTGCTGGCTGTCCTGTGCGAAGAATAATTCTTACAAATTGATTTTTGAGAACCTCGCGAATATACTTGATTGCTTGCAAACCTGCATCATTAGTTTCCATGATCACATCTTGAAGGATGACAGCAATGTCAGGATTCTGTTCAACAATTTTGATGCCTTCAGCACCAGAAAATGCAGAGATTATCTCTAATTCTTTATCTGCGAACTTAAATCCTTCGAGTGCAAACTTAGTAACTGCATGAACAGAGATATCGTCATCACAGATCAAGACTTTCCATGTCGGTCTATTATGCAATGACGTAACAGGCAACAGCGTAAATTCATGACTAGCAAGAGATTCGTGGTACTGATTCTCTGGAATAGAAGAATCTTTATGATCTTCATTTAAATCTTCATTTAAAGGGGATAGTTCTCCGTCTTCCGCTATAAAAATTAGCTCATCTGACTCTGTAGACATTTTCTCTATGAAGGAAAGGATTTGTTTTAGTAAGAATGGGCGGCGCTTCGCGCCGCCCATCCTTACCTATTTAGCACTACCTGCTTAGTTCTTGAGAGGTATATCTGCTATAGGTTCTAGGCTAGAGGATTTGAGTAAATTCTTCCAGTTAGCTTTTAAATCATTGTTGTTGGGTTGTGATAGACGCAAATTTGCTAAGTCCGCGATCGCCTCGTGCCAAATTCCAAATTTTGTATAAATGTATACTCTCTCGATCACTGAAGCTTTCTCTAGTTGTTTGAGCAAAGCTGCTTCTGGTTGAATGCGACGGATGATCCCTTCTGAGAATGCATCCTCAGGATCTCCAGTTTCGCATACTACAGATATTAGCCATTTATAGTCTTTTCCAACTTCTAGCGGTGTTTTTGCAAATTGAGTACTGACAATACTAGGAGTGCTTGTCAAAGGCACTCTTTGGTGAGCGATCCCTTTACCTTGTTGATTTTCAAGGGTAAATTCTATAGCGATCGCCGAGGTTTTAGGAACATATGCAAAAAGTGTTGGGTTAGACGAAACTGTCAGACCAAACTTGTTAGGGGGCAACAAAGGAATGAGTTGTTGTGCTAGAAGATGTTTATCTTTGTCATTCCTAGGTTGTATGGTTTGATCCTTTTGACATTGGCCATCACTACCTCTTCTGCCTCCACCAATCGTCGATATTGGCGCAGGGTTATTAATAGTTGGTTCAAATGCTTGGACACTTGCACCTGATAAAAAAGCCGAAAATGTGCTTATTTCACAGAATGTAGCGATCGCAAAGAAGGCACAGTATCGATAATAAGATTTGGAGAACATAGCCTTATTCCTAGAATCAGTATACGATCAGAGACTGTCTTTTTAATATGCTAAAAATGTGCAAAATTAGCAGCAGAACAGCATTAAAGGATTAATGAAAGTTAGACAATGAGTTAGTTTTTTCTGCACTTATAGCTACTGCCAATACTATTATGGCTAGACAAAACCCAAAAGTCAAAGGCTATACTTAAGTGAAGTGTTTACATTTTTGAATTTTATTGAATTTTACACCTTAAATTCTGTAGCTTAAGCTATATCAAATAGTATATAACAATACTAAATAGTTTGTAGAAAACTCCACCTGAATGCAGCAATTCTCATTATAAAAATCGGTTTTTTGAAAGCCAACCGTTGGTAGGCTTTCAAAAAACCGATTTTGGTGTTTCCAGTGCCGCAGGCACTGGAAACACCAAAATCGGTTTCATAATGAGAATTGCTAACCTGAATGCTAAGTTCCTTCACATTTAAATAAAGTAATTGAAAATAAGAGGACGCAGAGCGCTCTTTTATTTCCTTTACAGCCAATTACCTACTAGAACGAATGGAGACCAGTAAAAAGGGTGAGTAAATTGTGGTTTTTTTAGGAGGATGATCTGTGCCTTGCGTAGAGCATCGGCTTTAGTTGTACCAAGAGTAGCCAACTCTTGATAAAAATTTTCCATCAATGTCGCTGTAGCACTATCCTCAACTGACCACAAACTCGCGATCGTACTCCTTGCGCCCGATCGCACTGCGATGCCAGCTAATCCTAATGTAGCTCGATTATCACCTTTAGCAGTTTTGCAAGCACTGAGTACTAACAACTCTATTGGGTTTTTCCCATCTTGGTTTCTTGTTTGCAGTAATGATCCTAACTGCTCAATCCCAAGACGGCTATTCCAAGTCAAAACAAAGGTTTTTTCAGCGTTAGAACTAAATTCTCCATGGGTAGCAAAATGAACTACTCTAAAGGGAGTTTTACTAATTTGTTTTTGAATAGACTCGTTGACAAACATTTCATTAAGTAATGGTGACTGGCTTGACACAAGGCTAGCTATCTGCTGAACCTCTCTTTCAACATTTGGTAAAGCCGCAAAATCCTGTGTCTCCTTACTTAAGCCTCCGATGAATACTGTTAGTTGTTGGCGCTTGAGTGGTTGAGGATCAATTAGCTGTAACCCAAGCGCGATCGCCAGATTATACTTCTCCATAAGGTACTGCTGTCCATCATAGAGGACAGCCATTGGTAAGTTTCTTAGAGAGCCATCTAGAACAAATGCTAAGGTCTTAATTTTATTAGCAGCTAGGATAGATTCTATTTCTTTCCCAAGCAATATATTGTAGATTTCATGTGAAACTGTTTGAATTTCCGTCTCAAGAGATGTACGACGCAGCGATCGCCTCAATCTGCTCAAGAGGCTCTCTAATTTGGCTTGAGAGATTTTAGTAGTATGGTTCTGTAATGTGCGATCGGGGAGTGAAATAATAACTTCTAATCTATCGAATAGAATGATTGGGTAGATTACGGCTGCTTGGGGATCAACTTGATCAACTTGAGTAGTAAGCCCTGTAAGACAAGCCTCTTTAAAGAAATTGTCTAATTCTGCTACCTGTAAAGATTCGATGACTGTCCGCGCCACTTTGAGATTTTCTTGGCTGATTGGTTTGCCATTATCGTGGGTCAGCAATAGAGCTACAAGTTGTCGGTAGACAGGCTCAACACTATCACGGAAGGAAAACTGAATATCAGCATTACTCGACACAAGATCACCACGAATTGAATCAAGTGTACTCACCGCTTCCCTGTAGGCGGCGATCGCTTTAGAGTTTATGCCTTCAGACTTGAAGACCCTTCCGAGTTGCCACTGCCAACGATAGGCTATGTCTGAAGCGTTATGAGTTTGGGCAAGGATAAGTGCCTTTTCCGTTAGACTTTGAGCTTCTGAAAATTGCTGATTTTGCTCGTAGATACCTCCCAGATAACCGATCGCATAGGACTCAGCTCTCGGATCTCCCATATCTTTTGCTTGTTGGGCTGCTGTGGCAAGAATTTGGGCTGCGGCTTGGCGATCGCTTGGTGTGGGATTAAGCTTAGCAAGACATAGAACAAAGTTGATTCTTGCGTAAACCGATGCTCGACTAGAGGGCAGTTTAGCCAGTTGAGTTTGGATGTCTGTTAATAATAGCCGCGCTGATTCTGATTGTTGAGATTCAATTTGGAGTCGGAGTATGTTGAGTTGGGCTTGTACTTTTTGGATTGATGAAGTGGAGGATTGGACTGCTTGCTGATAGTAGCTGATGGCTTCGGCAGTTTGTTGCAAACTATAGGCGGTATTTCCTAAACTCAGCAATGCATCGGCGATCATCGTCGTATGCCTAAATTCCTTGGCGATCGCTAGACTTTCTAGCAAAATAACTTTCGCCTCGTTAAGATTACCGCTCAGTTGCAGGATATCACCAAGATTGAGCAAATTCGCAGCTTTGAGGGAAGATGCTGGTTGATCTTTTAGTTCTATTTGGATCTGCCGCAAAATCTTTGTCGCTTTGGGATATAAACCTAGCGATCGCAAGGCTTGACTCTGATTAATCTTGCTACGAATTGCTCCATCTTGCTCCCCTAGGATCTCATAACTTGCTGTCGCTCTTTGCCAAATTGTTAATGCTTCTTGAGCTTTACCTTGAACAAGTTGGATGCTGCCTTGAATATTCAGAGCCTGTGCTAGTAAATTTTCCTGTTGTGGTATGGATTGCACAAGTTCTAAGCTGAGAGCGATCGCCTGATCTGCTTCTTTCCATTGACCAAGTTGTTGATATGCTAAGGCAAGATTATTAAGTACAATGGCATGATTGCGGAGGTCGCCTTGCTTTGCATACATATCTGATGCTTGTAGCCAACTAGCGATCGCCGCCGCATATTGCCCTGCATGGTAAAGTTGTTTACCATTTTGGAAAAGAGTGACAGGATTATTGGATGAAGATTGCGGAAAAACTACATCTGTTGAAGCTTGTGAGTCTAGAGGTAAATTTTTGGCAATAAGAGGTTGCGGCTTCCATCCTAAAAGCATTACCAAGATGGCCGTACAAGTGCCAATAATGACATAGCCCAGCAATTTAGAGCTTTTGGACTTTAAATTCATAATAAACTGCCAAAAGAACATAAGTTTTCTTTCTCGCCTTTAATACCAAAGCACAAAATGGCTACGCCATTTTGTGCTTTCAAAACCCTTACAGAGTTTGGTTTTTAATTCAC
>Ga0172367_10007414_pt1 | contig 12583 bp, 12 predicted proteins | sample Lak10m_FD_114542 | JGI IMG/M metagenome (GOLD analysis project Ga0172367, IMG submission 114542) | Freshwater microbial communities from Kabuno Bay, South-Kivu, Congo - kab_022012_10m | ecosystem: Environmental > Aquatic > Freshwater > Lake | place: Democratic Republic of the Congo: South-Kivu...
CCATAGAACTTCTGCAATATCAGCCATCCCCATCGGTGCACCTGGGTGTCCTGAGTTGGCTTTTTGTACGGCGTCCATGCTAAGTGCGCGGATGGCGTTCGCTAGGTCTCTACGCGAAGGCATAGTAATCTCCTTGGGAATTTGAGCTATAAACCAGCTGTTACTAAAATTATCTGGCTTAAAAAACTAGAGGTGATAAACAAACAAAAGGACGAGTGGCATAACCACTCGTCCTTTGTTTTACTGCTTAGGATTCGGTGTTGCCAAAGCGAGCTTATGCAGCTGCTGCTTCAACCAATTCACGAATTTCACGAGCAGAAGTCGCAGGGCATGCAGCGCCATAAATAGCCGCACCAACTACGATGATGTTCGCGCCTGCTTCAACAACTTGTTGAACAGTTGATTGTTTAATACCGCCAGCAACAGAAATTCTAACGTTTAAACCTAAACGAGCAACGTCTTGCAAGTCAGCAAATGGTGTTTGGCCAGCTGCTTGAGCATCTAAACCAGTATGAATGCCCACGATTTGAGCGCCCAATTTAACTGATTCTCTTGCGATGTAAGCTTTATCATCAACATTGATCAAGTCGATTTGAACTTCTGCACCATGTTTTTTAGCTGCTTTGATAACGCCAGAAATGGTAGCCAAACCAGAAACACCCAATACTGTACAGATGTCTGCGCCAGCTGCGTAGAATGCGCCTGCTTCGTATTCGCCAGCATCCATAGTTTTCAAGTCAACCAACAACAATTTGTCTGGGAAACGTTGTCTTAATTCTTTAACCAAATTGATACCATTGTATTTGATGCAAGGTGTACCAATTTCAAAAATATCTACATAAGGCGCTACTTGATCAGCCAAAGCAACTGTTTGGTTGAAGTCTAATGAATCTAACGCCATTTGTATTAATGGTCTTGCCATGTGATGTGCTCCGATAGTTACAGTTATAGTTATAAGGACCGCCCATCAACGAAACTTCTCAGTAAAACCGAGAACAACCTCTTCTGCCGATGAGCAATAAAAAATAAACTGGCGCAACTCTAAAACAGAATAAGGCGCTCTGTCAATCGTAATCCTAAGGGTGATTGTGCTTTATTGCATTTTAAAATAATTTAGAGTCAGCTTCGAGTGGCTTTAGCTTTATAGCCAAAAGCGAATTCGTTACAATTTATTTATTCAATTTAATCTTAAACACCATGAATTTTGATGCTTCATTAGCCGAGAAAATCGACTTACTATTGCCACAAACCCAATGCCGACAGTGCGGCTATCCTGGCTGTAAGCCTTATGCCGAAGCGATTAGTCAAGGCCAAGCAGATATTAACCAATGTCCACCAGGTGGTGAGCAGGGAATAAGGGAATTATCCGAATTATTGAATATTCCACCTAAACCACTAAACAGCCAGTGTGGTGTTGAAAAACCTTTTCAGGTTGCCGTCATTGTCGAAGCAGATTGTATTGGTTGCACTCGTTGTTTACCACCTTGCCCAGTAGATGCCATCATCGGTGCATCTAAACAAATGCACACCGTGGTTGCTCAACAATGTACCGGTTGTGAATTATGTCTTGCTTATTGTCCAGTGGCTTGCATCGTGATGCAGTTCCCAGTCGAGCCAAAATTTGATGCAATGCAAGCAAGGAAACAACACCAAGTTAAAAACCAACGTCTTGCCAAATTAGAGTTAGAAAAAGCCGAACGACTCAATCGTCAAAAAATGTTACTAACCAAACTCAAACAAGCCAAATCCTAGTCCAGCAATGACTTTGCCTTGATTTTCGCTTATACTTATCAACCTTAAAAATGCGCCCGTAGCTCAGCTGGATAGAGCGCAGCCCTCCGGAGGCTGAGGCCAGAGGTTCGAATCCTCTCGGGCGCGCCATTTTTTGTTTTTACAGTCAGTTAGTTTATTAATTTAATTTGGGATGAAATCCCAATCAATTAAATTCCCACAAAATTACACGCTATCACCTAGAAACTAAGCGATTATTCGTATAATAATCTATTGAATCTCGTTATGTGTGTTCATTGCAACCCCCTATTGAGCAATCGATTTTCCCAGAAGCGACAAAAAGCAATTTGCTTTAATTGCTGGGTAATCTGCCTTTGATAGTGGCTCAGTAGTTTTCGCTCAAGTCCCTCCTATTTGCGTTGATTTTCGCTTGATTTTTAGGCGTCCCTGCCTAAAAATCTTTCGCGAAAACTAACGACTTACTCACATGAATCTATCAAACAGTAATAGTCAGGTTAAGGAATAAGCCTTAAGTCGACATTAATACTTTTAATATTTTTCCTCATATTTTTCTGCCAGTAACGTTCTTAATTCATCGGCAATTTTAGTGCCGCGTAACGCGCATTGTGATTTGATTGAACGATGTAGATAAGAGGGGATGTCAATAGTCAGTCGTTTGAATTGACTGTTATGTGAATTGTCTTTTTGAATAGCTGTGTGGGGTAAATTGTTTTCTGCTTTGTTAATATAAAACGGTGTGTTGATTGACATAATAGCCTCTTTGTTTAAAGTTGGTTTGGTAACTCAAGTAATCAAAATTGCTTGTTTTTGCTCATAACACTGCCACTGCGGAATTAATGATTCAACATATGGGCTATGTGTGTTTGTAACCTTAAACAATAAAAATCAGGCTATCTGTGCGAAATCTAACATAAGTATTGATTTGATCTGGAATATAAAGAGTGTTTATTTTTATATTTTTAATATAAATCAATTGCTTATCTTTGTTTTTGGTATGTTTTTTTGAGATTGTTTATTTGTTTTAACGCTAAGTTTTTACAAAGTTTTAATGCTGATTGAATCTAAAAATTGAAAGGATTTGAAGCCTATCACTTCAGGTCGAGGATAGGCTTGGGGGGATTAGGTTTTACGGCTTTGTAATTTACGTTTGCGTAATACTAACGTCACAATCGGCCCAGAAATAGCATAGCCGACAGAAATTAAAAAAAGCATTCGTTGTGGTTGGGCCATGACAAAACCGATGATCAACATTGCGATAATGGCGACGATAAACGGAACTTTGTTTTTAAAATCGATTTCTTTGAAACTGGAATAACGAAAATTGCTGACCATCAGTAAGCCAGTGCAGATAGTCGTGATCACCGCAATGTATTTTATGTTTTCAGGGTTGTAACCGTTTTCAACACAAAACCATAAGCCTCCAGCAATAATCGCCGCTGCGGCAGGGCTAGGTAAGCCTTGGAAATAACGTTTATCAGCCACTTCGACCTGGGTGTTGAAGCGAGCTAAGCGTAATGCGCCGCCGGCCATGTGAACAAACGCTGCAAATAAGCCCACCTGACCTAAGGTTGAAAAAGCCCACAAGTAGGTGACAACGGCAGGAGCAACGCCAAATGACACCATATCTGACAAACTGTCGTATTGGACGCCAAATTCACTTTGGGTATTGGTCATGCGCGCTACACGACCATCGAGTCCATCCAGAACCATGGCAATAAACATGGCTATCGCAGCCGTTTCAAAGCGGTCATTGATAGCGGAAGTGATGGCGTAAAAACCAGCGAACATGGCGCCAGTCGTAAATAAATTGGGCAGCAGATAAATGCCACGATGACGAGGTTGTGATTTTTTTAGAGTCATTCTTCTATCTGTGGAATTAGGGGTGGCGGCATTGTACCTTGGCAATATGACAAGTGCTAACCCTATCTGTTGGTGAATAAAAAAGCCCATCTAAAGACGGGCTTTTTTCTACAAGCTTGAAAAAGCTGATTTGTTTAATCCAAATCAGCGGATTTTCAATTAGTTTTTGCTTTTATCAACGATTTGGTTGGCTTTAATCCAAGGCATCATTGCGCGTAATTTCGCACCTACTTGTTCAATTGGGTGCTCAGCATTCAAACGGCGACGTGCGGTCATTTCAGGATAGCCAGTTTGGCCTTCTAAAATGAATTGTTTCGCGTATTTGCCTTGTTGAATATCAGCTAAAGCTTGTTTCATTGCTAAACGGCTTTCGTCGTTGATGACGCGTGGGCCAGTAACGTATTCGCCGTATTCAGCATTGTTTGAAATTGAGTAGTTCATGTTGGCAATGCCGCCTTCGTACATCAAATCAACAATCAATTTCAATTCGTGTAAGCATTCGAAATAAGCCATTTCAGGTGGGTAGCCAGCGTCAGTCAAAGTTTCAAAGCCTGCTTTAACCAATTCAACGGCACCGCCGCACAATACTGCTTGTTCGCCGAACAAGTCGGTTTCAGTTTCATCACGGAAAGTCGTTTCGATGATACCTGAGCGACCGCCACCGATAGCTGACGCGTAAGACAAGCAAACTTCTTTTGCTTTGCCCGATGCATCTTGGTGAATTGCGATCAAATCAGGAATACCGCCGCCTCTGGTGAATTCAGAGCGTACAGTGTGGCCTGGTGCTTTTGGTGCAATCATGATCACGTCTAAGTCAGCGCGTGGCACGATTTGGTTGTAAAGAATCGCGAAACCATGAGCGAACGCTAACGCAGCGCCTTGTTTGATGTTTGGCTCGATTTCTTGTTTGTAAAGTTGTGATTGGAATTCATCTGGAGTCAAGATCATCACGATGTCAGCAGAAGCAACTGCTTCAGGGACATCTTTTACAGTTAAGCCAGAAGCGGTTGCTTTAGCAACGGAAGGTGAGTTTGGACGCAAGCCAACCACAACATCAACGCCAGAGTCTTTCAGGTTGTTGGCGTGAGCATGTCCTTGTGAACCGTAGCCGATAATGGCTACTTTTTTGCTTTTGATAATGGAAAGATCAGCGTCTTTATCGTAATAAACTTGCATAGTTTTTCTCGTTACTTATTAATATCAGTTGTTATAAATGTAGGCCTTTTTCGCCGCGTGAAATGCCTGTTGGGCCAGAGCGGACGACTTCGATGATGCTGCCTTCTGCAAAACCGTGGATAAAGGCATCCAGCTTATTGGATTGACCGGTCATTTCCACTACGTAACTATTGGCGGTTACGTCGATGATTTTGCCTCTGAAAATGTCGACCATGCTTTTAACTTCTTCACGGGTTTCGTGGGTAGTTTTGATTTTGACCAGCATTAACTCACGTTCAATATGTGAAGATTCAGCAAGGTCGATCAGTTTAACCACGTCAATCAGCTTATTGAGCTGTTTGGTAATTTGTTCGATGATTTCATCGTTGCCGCGTGTGACCAGTGTCATACGTGACAAGCTCGGGTCTTCGGTTGGTGCTACAGTTAACGATTCAATATTGTAACCACGCGCTGAAAATAACCCAGCAACCCGTGACAAAGCGCCTGATTCATTTTCAATTAGAATTGAAATGATGTGCCTCATTATGACAGCTCCCTATCTATTGGTGTGCCTAGCGCAACACGCAGCTTCATGTCGTTATGGGCCTTGCCCGCTTCAATCATTGGATAAACGTTTTCGGTACGGTCAGTCATGAAATCAAGGAATACGGTTCGGTCTTTGATTGCAAAGGCTTCTTCTAATGCGCCTTTAACGTCTTCTGGGTGTTCGATACGCATCCCAATGTGCCCATAAGCTTCAGCCAGTTTAACAAACTCAGGGATGGTATCCATATAAGATTGCGAATAGCGACTTTTGTAAGAAAACTCTTGCCACTGTCTGACCATACCCATGTAGCGGTTATTCAGGTTAATGATTTTAACAGGTGCGTTGTATTGCAAAGCAGTTGATAGCTCTTGAATACACATTTGGATACTGGCTTCACCGGTGATGCAGGCGACATCGCTATCAGGGAATGCGAGCTTTACCCCAATCGCAGCAGGTAAGCCGAAGCCCATGGTGCCTAAGCCGCCTGAGTTAATCCAGCGACGCGGTTTGTCAAAATGGTAATACTGGGCTGCATACATTTGATGTTGACCAACGTCAGATGTGACATAAGCATCACCTTTAGTGACTTGGTAAAGCTGTTCAACCACATACTGCGGTTTGATTAGGGTGCTTGAGCGGTCGTAGTCCAGACAGTTGACTGAGCGCCAGCTTTCAATTTTTTCCCACCATGCTGCGAGTGCTGTTTTGGATGGTTTGATATCCGACTCTTTAATCAGTTCTATCATTTGTTCGAGAACTGGTTTGACTTCGCCAACAATTGGCACATCAACTTTGACAGTTTTAGAGATAGAAGATGGATCAATATCGATGTGAATGATTTTTGCGTATGGACAAAACTCAGTAAGTTTGCCGGTTACTCGGTCATCAAATCGAGCGCCAACGGCTAAGATCACATCGCTGTCATGCATCGCCATATTCGCTTCATAGGTGCCGTGCATGCCCAGCATGCCAACAGATTGTTTGTCAGTCGCAGGGAAGCCTCCTAAGCCCATTAAAGTTTGGGTAATTGGATAGCCGAGTAAATGAGTTAGCTTGGTTAGTTCTTTGTGAGCTTCACCTAGAATCACACCGCCACCAGCGTAAATCATCGGGCGCTCAGCGTTCAATAGAATATCAACGGCCTTTTTAATCTGTCCTTTGTGACCTACAACCACTGGGTTGTAAGAACGCATAGTCATCTTTTTAGGGTATTTGTACTCTATCTTGATATTGGGATCGGTAATATCTTTTGGAATATCGACCAATACAGGACCGGGTCTGCCAGTAGTTGCTACATAAAATGCTTTTTTAATGGTTTCCGCCAGATCGCGAACATCTTTAACCAAGAAGTTATGTTTGACGCACGGGCGCGTGATGCCGACGGTATCAACTTCTTGAAATGCATCGCTACCAATCACAGGAGAGGGTACTTGGCCTGAGAGGATTACCATCGGTATGGAGTCCATATAGGCGGTTGCAATGCCTGTGACGGCATTTGTTGCGCCTGGGCCAGAGGTGACAAGCACTACTCCCGGTTTGCCGGTTGCGCGTGCGTAAGCATCGGCAGAATGAGCCGCTGCTTGTTCGTGTCTGACTAGAATATGTTTTACGTCGTCTTGATCAAAAATAGCATCATAGATGTGCAAAACAGAGCCACCTGGATAGCCAAAAACAAATTCGACGCCTTCGTCTTTAAGACATTGGACAAGTATATGTCCGCCACTGAGTTCCAATTTTATGCCCTCAATAAACTAATGAAATCGCTGAATGCAGATTTTACAAAAAAGGTTGGATAAGCTACTGTTTTTAACCTTTTACGTCAAGAGAAACCAATGGTTTTGCTTGGTATTTTTTTGTCATTGGGGTAAGTTTCGTTGAGAAATGTCAGGTTAGAAGAGGGTTTTGTTGATGTTTGGTCGGCAGATTTAGTGTTTGATTCCACTACTTTACAGTTTTTTTTGAAAACATTGAGTGCACAAGAGTTTGCTAAATTTAACGGATTCAAGTCACAGCAGCAAGCTAATCGTTATTTGGCGGTTAGAGGTGTTTTGAGGCGAATATTGGCCGGATATTTGAGTGTTGAGCCTGTTGATTTGAGATTTGAAGTAAGTGCTTACGGTAAGCCTTATCTTAGGAATGCAGCGTTATTTTTTAATATTTCCCATTCCAATGACTATTTGCTGGTTGTGGTTTCGGATTTTGATCAGATTGGGGTGGATGTCGAGAGAATTGAAATCAGAAGCAATTTGCTGGGTTTGGCTAAAAGATGTTTTTCGCTTGATGAGTTAAGTTTTTGGCGTGATTTATCATCGAGCGGCCAGCTGCAAATGTTCTATCAGTTATGGGTTAGGAAAGAGGCTTTTGTGAAGGCAGTTGGTCGCGGAATTGCTTTGGGGCTTGATCGGTGTGAGTTGCAAGTGCCGGAATTGGCGAGATTATCCAAAATTCCTGATGATTTTGGTTTGGCAGATAATTGGATTGTTGCAGGTTTGCAAGTGGCTGAAGGCTTTGCAGCGGCAGCGGTTATCCCAAATTGCTCTTTGGTGTTAAATCAATATTGTTTTGAATTGTGATGGCTTAGAAAACAAAAAAGCCACTGAAAAGTGGCTTTTTTGCGTTCCAAATAAACGAAACGATTAACGTTTTGAGTATTGTGGACGTTTTCTGGCTTTGTGAAGACCGATTTTTTTACGTTCAACAACGCGAGAATCACGAGTAACGTAACCGGCTTTTCTCAATGGCGATCTTAATGACTCATCGAACACCATCAAGGCACGAGTTAAACCGTGTCTGATTGCGCCAGCTTGGCCAGAAGGGCCGCCGCCGCTAACGATGATGTTAATATCAAAATCAGTGCCTTTACCTAGGAGTTCCAGAGGTTGTCTGGCGATCATCTCGTCGGTTTTGCGGCCAAAATATTGTTCAACAGGTTGTTTGTTGATAGTGAAATTTCCTGAACCGACTGTTGCGTAGACGCGAGCGACTGCGCTTTTGCGACGACCTGTTCCGTAGTATTGAGCTGCCATAGACTATCTACCTGCTTAAAATTCTAAAACTTTAGGTTGTTGAGCTTGATGACCATGCTCAGAACCTGCGTAAACTTTTAATTTTTTGAACATTGCACGACCTAAAGGGTTTTTAGGTAGCATGCCTTGCACGGCTGTGGTAATAATGCGATCTGGAAAAGTTTGTCTTAATTTTCCTAATGACGCTGACTTCATGTTACCGACATAACCCGTATGATGGTAGTACATTTTGTCTTTTTCTTTGTTACCTGTGACGCCAATTTTTTCAGCGTTGATAACAATGATGTAATCGCCAGTATCGACATGTGGTGTGTATTCGGGTTTATGTTTGCCGCGAAGACGTCGTGCAATTTCAGTAGCAAGGCGACCAAGCGTCTTTCCTTCTGCATCAACCACGTACCAATCGCGCTTAACTTCTGCGGGCTTTGCACTAAATGTTTTCATCTTTGCTTCTATATTCGTTAAGACTGTGTATAAAGAGGGCGAATTCTACTCAAAGCAAGCAATAACTTCAAGTTAATTTAAAGTTTGATTTTGAGAGAGTGGAGTTTTCGGTATAAATGTGTGCGTTCCATGCCAATAGCAGATGCCAGTTTCGCAACGCTGCCGCCATTTTTTTCGAAGTGATATTCAAGATAAGATTTTTCAAAATGATCTCGCGCTTCTTTTAGTGGCAAGTTAAAAAATTCCGGCACATTGTTACCCAACTTAGGTTGTTCGGCAATTGAACCCAATGCATTTTTTACTTCATCGAGTTCAATTTCGTCGCCTGCACCCAGTATCATTAAGCGTTGAACCAGATTTCTCAGCTCTCGCACATTGCCGGGCCAAGTGTAATTACGCAAATAGTTTTGCGCTGCCATCGAGAAGCGTCGGAACGGTAATTTTTCCTGAACAATGAAATGATCGACGTAAAAATTAAGTAAACTCGGCACGTCTTCGCTATGTTCCCGCAACGGCTCAATATCCAATTTCACGACATTCAACAAATAATACAAATCTTGCCGGAAACGGCCACTATTAACTTCTTCATCCAAAGCCATGCGAGTCGATGCCACCACGCGAACATCAACATGAACCGCTTGACTGCCGCCGACCCGTAAAAATGAACTCGATTCCAAAGCGCTTAATAAGCGCGCCTGTGTTTCAGGGTCCATGCCACCGATTTCACCTAAAAATAAAGTGCCTCGATTCGCTTGTTCCAATAAACCCCGATAAATTCTGCCATTATCTTCGCGACCAAAAAATTCGACTGCAGCATTCTCAGGCGAAATACTGCCCACCGAAACATCGATAAACGCACCTTCACGACGAGGGCTATTGTTATGCAAATAACGGGCAAACATTTCTTTACCGACACCCGCTTCACCAACAAACAATACCCGTGCATCATGTTGCGCCAAGCGTTTTAACTTGTCTTTAGTACGTTCGATAACTGCACTTTTACCGACCGGATCAACACCGATCATTAACTGTTGTTTTAAACCGGCGTTTTCACGCTGTAACGAGCTGGTTTCTAACGCACGCTCCACAATCAGCAGCAGTTTTGCTAGTGATAACGGTTTTTCGAGAAAATCGTACGCCCCTAAACGAGTGGCTTCAACTGCCGATTCCACTGAACCATGCCCCGACATCATAATTACCGGACACATCGGCGCATCGTCTGCCACCCATTCCCGCAACAAAGTAATGCCATCGCAATCGGGCATCCAAATGTCCAGCAAGATTAAATTCGGCGTACGTTGTTGCTTGAGCTTTCTGGCTTCACTGGCATTTTCTGCCATCGCCACTTCATAGCCTTCATCTTCAAGAATTTCTGAGACTAATTGACGAATGTCCTGTTCATCATCGACAACTAAAATGTAAGGTGCTTGCTTATTCATGGTTTTTTCCCTAATTCAAAAACTGGCAGCTGAATCACAAAGCCAGCACCGTCATTATATGATGTATCCACCCAAATCGCCCCGCCATGTTCCTCGATAATCTTTTTGACAATCGCCAGCCCCAAGCCTGTACCTTTGGTTTTGCTAGTCACGTAAGGCTCAAAAATGGTTTCGATTTGCTCGGCATTCAAGCCGCTACCATTGTCATACATACCTAATTCAAGATATTCGACATTATTGCGAACTACATTGCTGACTTTAATCTGAATCTGGCATTTTTCATTGGTGGCTTCCAGTGCATTTTTAATTAAATTATGCAGTACTTGTCGAATTCTAACCGGATCCACTTCGACAATTACTCTATGGCTGCTAAACGCCGTTTTAAACGCCACCCCCGATTGCATATACAGCGCTAAAACCTCTTGAATCAAATCTAATAAGTTGATGCGCTCAACGTGTTTCTTCGACGGTTTAGCATATTCAGCAAAATCATCGACCATGCGTTTCATTGCTTCAACCTGTTGAACGATGGTTCGAGTACCGCGTTGTAAAAAATCAGCTGAAGTATCGGGTAGTTCTTTGGCTAATTTATGTTGTAAACGCTCAGCAGATAATTGAATCGGTGTCAGTGGGTTTTTAATTTCATGCGCCAAGCGTCGCGCTACTTCACCCCAAGCGGCATTTTTCTGTGCCTGAATCAAATCGGTGACATCATCAAAAACGACCACCGCACCAATCCGTTTGCCGTCTTGTGAAAACAAAGGTGTGCCACGACATAACAACTCTTGGCGACCATTGGGGCCTAAAAACACAATCCGCTGTTCCCAAATATCATCGGCTTGTTCAAGTAAACCTTGTATCACAATTAATATATCAGCCAATTCCGCATATTTGACTGACAGCATCGGTAGCGTTTGGCCGACAAAATGGTTTACTGGGATATGCAAAATTCGATAAGCCGCTTGATTGGCGGTACGAATATAAAAGTTACCATCAAAACTGATCACCCCCGCGGTTAAATTGGCCAGAATGGTTTCCAGATAAGCTCTTTGATTCTCGACTTCAAGACCAGCAATCCGTGTTTCATCGCGAGAGCGGGCAATGCGTTTGGTCATTTGGTTAAACGATTCCACCAAAAAACCCAAATCGTCTTGATTAGTAATCGGCAATTGTTGTTGATAATCACCGCTGGCGACTGCTTGAGTACCTTTCACCAAATCCTTAACTGGCGCGACGATATTACGAATGCTAATAAACGCCACCCAAATCGCTGCTAATAAACTTAATAGCAACACCAGTAACAGAATCAATGAAAAACTGGTTTTCAATGAATCGCGTAGGTAAGTCATTTCCTGATAGCGGATAAAAGCAAATTCGATTGAATCGGCTAAATCAGTTACCCGCACCGGCACTGGATATAGCACTTGCACAAATCGGGGTTGATCACCGACGATAGGTTCAATGATACGCGCCACCATTTGGTCGGTATCACTAGCATCGTAAGCGTAATATTCTTTGTTTTGACGTAATTGCAGCCAGACTTGTTCATCGGGTAGATGCGGCAATATATCGCTAGGGTTGGCGCTGCTTGAAGCGACGATATGGCCTTGATTTGAAAATACCGCGATTTCCATCGCTTCCGAATCACGCCATAAATTGCCGATTTCCAAGGCAATCGAGGTTTCCGATTGGTTATTCAATTTAGAGGCAATTTGCCGCGTTTGTTTGATATGCCAATTCATCCGTTGCGCCAATGATGATTGGCTCAGCTCTAAGGCATCATCCATTGCTCGGTCGATTTCGACGTTGAACCAGCTATCGATGCCTTGATGTAAAAACTGCACCGAAAAATAAAACACAATCGCCGCTGGTGCTAAAGCCAATAACACAAACAGTGAAATCATGCGGGTAGTTAACTTGGAACCTGCTTCCTTCTTTTTTAGTTCGCGAACTAATGAATAAGCATTAACGGCCACCAAGCCCAGCAGAATAATCGAGCCTAAGGTGTTGATCACCAACAACCATGAATACAGTTCGCCTAATTCCGATGATTCTTGGGTGGCGCTACTCATCAATTGTAGCGATAACAACACAAAGCCAAATAGCAACAGAATTGAAGCACTGGCAGGGAGTTTTATTTTTGAATAGGCCATAAAAACCAAGAGCTAGACAGAAACCACCGTGAATCCAGATAAGCAAACGGACGCAAGGGGACGGGGAGTTGTTCGCGGTTAAACTTGCTGCGTACCGCTAATTGATAGCGTTTGCCTGATTCGAGCAATTGGTAATCAATGACTCGAATCGGGTGCGGCAGCGACATGAAATTCAGCGCTGCCGTTAAGGTTAAAAACATTTCCGAA
>Ga0172367_10007415_pt1 | contig 12583 bp, 14 predicted proteins | sample Lak10m_FD_114542 | JGI IMG/M metagenome (GOLD analysis project Ga0172367, IMG submission 114542) | Freshwater microbial communities from Kabuno Bay, South-Kivu, Congo - kab_022012_10m | ecosystem: Environmental > Aquatic > Freshwater > Lake | place: Democratic Republic of the Congo: South-Kivu...
ACGTAGTTCCTTTAGTGCACCTTCTATATCGGAATTATTTTTATCCGCAGTAATGACCGCATCGCGTAGCCGCAGGGCTTGCAAATTATTTTGCCGAAGTGCATAAATGCATATTGCCGTAGCTATGACACATATACCAAGCAATACGTAGCTATTAATGCGTTGTAGAAATGAATGTAGTTTTCTAAAAAATTTTTTGTCCATGGCGCCCTATTATGCAGTAGTATGACGTATTCTGCATTTCGCTTCAATCTGGTTATGTTTTCAGTCTGTACGAACAGCCTAGAAATTAGTACTCTATCTGTATGCATATCTTCTTTTCAGCTATAGGCGGCACTGGAATAGGGCCTCTTGCACTAATTGCAAAACAAGCAGGATATACGGTTAGTGGCAGTGACAAACAAGACTCCGTCTATATTCAGTACCTTAAATCTCAAGGCCTTACCAATATTCATATTGGCCAAAGCAAAGAAGCCATTCAGAACATACATGAAAAAAATCCTATTGATTGGTATGTCTACTCATCTGCAGTAACTATGGAACACGCTGAACCCGAAGAGTTAGGATTTGTAAAATCGCAAAAAATTCACTACAGCAAGCGCGATGGACTCCTGAACCAAATCCTTGAGGATAAGAATCTGAAACTTATTGCATTAGCAGGTACACACGGTAAATCTACAACGACTGCTATGGTTATTTGGCTTTTTAAACAACTTAATATTCCATTAAGCTACTCGGTTGGAGCAAAACTTAGCTTTGGTGATATGGGTACCTACGATGCTCGCAGTGAATACTTTGCGTATGAATGCGACGAGTTTGACCGAAACTTCCTTGCTTTCAACCCCTACATTGCAGCAATTACTGGAGTTTCATGGGATCATCATGAGATATTTTTGACACGTGAGGATTACCAGGAAGCCTTTCGTGAATTTATCAGCCAATCAGATCATACAATTTGCTGGCAAGAAGACTACGATTACCTTGACCTACAATCAGCAAAGAATATGACAGTTCTTGAGACAGATCACCCTCATATACAAACCATAAAACTGGCAGGACTTTACAACAGGCTTGATGCTTGGATAGCAATTCATGCCGTTCATGAAGCAACAAAAGTACCAATCAAGAAACTAGTAGCGTACGCCAGCGCATTTCCAGGTCTACAACGGCGCATGGAAAAACTGGTACCGAATCTCTATACAGACTATGCACATACTCCTGAAAAAATTACGGGATGTATGAGCGTTGCACTTGAAATGGCTGAAGCGCACAAACAAAATGTCGTTGTTATTTATGAACCATTGACCAATAGAAGGCAGCATTTCATGAGGAAGGATTACAAAAACTGCTTTAATGGATCATCAAAAGTATATTGGGTTCCGAGTTATTTAGCACGAGAAGATCCCCTTCAAGAAATACTATCTCCTGAAGAACTCATCAAGGACCTTGATGACCCATCTATTGCAATTCCGATGAAGAGAGATACAACTTTACAAAAAACGATTGAAAAGCATCTTGCTGCCGGTGACCTAGTTGTCGCTATGTCTGGTGGAGGAGGTGGCAGTCTTGACGACTGGTTGCGACATACTTTTGTACGTTAGCGATTATCTCCGGCGCCTATCTGAACGCCACGCTTTTTGCGATCGGCAAGTTTTGTAAGATTTTGCTTCATAATTTCATCTAGAGACAGTCCGAGGCTTTGTGCAAAGATTGCAATGTACCAGACTACATCACCAAGTTCTTTACCAAGTTCATGGCGATCTTCATGAGAAATCTCACCCCCATGATAGGCAACTATTTTTTTCCACTTTTCAATAACCTCTCCTGCCTCACCGACAACCCCCATAGCCCAAATAGTCTTATCCATCAATGGATCAGGGTTTGTAATGGATGTTGCTTGTGCTTTTTCTTGATACTCATCAAATGTCATAGTGTTCTCCTTGTTTGATTCTAGGGCATTGTATCACTCTGCTGTGCAACGAGCGGAATTCTAGCGTATTATAGTAAGTATGAATATTTTTTCTGCAACAGATACTCTCAGTATATTTAATAATCCAGGAGATTGGGCAGCCAAGCACCTCGTCAATATTGTCATAATAATTGTCGGCGCATGGGTACTGCGTAGACTGGTTGTTGGTGTCGTGATGGGGATTTTGAAGCGCGTAGTTCGCAGACACCGCTTTGCTTCTGAAACTGATCGTAAAAAACGAATTGCAACTTTAGACAGCCTATTAAACACTGCAAGTAAAGTGGTCCTCTACGCTATTGCGACAATAATGGTTGTCGATGAACTTGGCATTAATACGGCGCCCCTTATTGCCAGTGCGGGTATCGTTGGAGTCGCCATTGGTATCGGTAGTCAGTCGCTCATTAGAGATTTCACAAACGGGCTATTCATTATATTAGAAAATCAATACCGGGTTGGAGATTCTGTATCTTTTGGTACAGCTTCAGGGTCAGTACAGGCTTCTGGTGTTGTTCAGGCAATTACCGTACGAACAACGGTTTTACGTGACCTTAACGGTAATATACATCACGTACCAAATGGATCTATCGTTGTGACAACAAATAAAACTTTTGACCTGTCTGGCATTAACGAAGATATTACCGTACGATTTAAAACTGATATTCCTAAGTTAGAGACTGTAATTAATAAAATAGGCAAAGATCTAGCTGAAGATGACGTGTATGGTAAGAAAATTAAGAAAGCTCCGTACATGGCTCAAGTTGCAAAATTTAGTGAACAGGGTATTGTTATCAAGATATTAGGTGACACGACTCCCGGCACTAATATGGTTGTACGAACTGAATTTCTAAAAAGACTACAAGAAGCATTTATTAAAAATAATATTACACCGTTTTTACTTGAGAGCGACACGGCTAAACAATAACGACTGGTTTCCCAGTCGCTCTGTACAATATTTCAACTTAGACTTTATAGGCCGAGCGATGTATCAGATATATCAGTAGCTTGAAATTCTTTTGTGTCGTCAATCTTATTAAGTTCAGAGTCAATATCGTCACTAGCTGATTGCACTGTTTCTGAGACACTCACTGTAGTTTCAACGGTTTCAGTTTTTTCAGTCTTCTTGTCCTGATTATTCTTCCAGAATGCATAGCTTGCGCCCGCTATAAGGCCAAGTGCAATAATGACTGCGATTACTATTGCAACGCCCTTACCTTTCTTTTTTGGTTTCCGGGCCATTGAGGACGTTATTTTGGGTCCTCCCGCGCTCAGACTTGCTGGGGTTTCGGGAGCTTCTTTTGAATCTTCTTCTGCCATTGCCGCTTCTGCTGCTTTAGCATCAAACGTAATACTTGGTTTAATAGGTGCTTCGGGAGCTGGAGTAACAGGTACATTCATTGGCTCAGCCGGAGTTTCATCAGGCTTAGTTGCACTGCCAACTGAAACAGCCACTGGAGTGCTCGTTGACCCATCTGTATCGGTTGTTGTCATCACTGGATCAGCAGCAAGGTCTATACCATCTAGTTTATTAACATCAATAGGAGCAGAAGGGACATTTGCAGGGGATGCGCTTGCCGCTGGAGTCGGCGGTTTGACTCCAGGAGTCATGCCGTCAATAGACTTTGTTGGTGTTGGAGTTGGTGTGGTTTGGTCATCCATTATTGTGCACTCCCGTTCGCATTATTGTTTTTTAGATCAACAAGTGTAGGTTTAATTGTGTCATTCACATATGTACGAATAGCTTTAATATCTTTTAAGACAATGGCTTGTGAAGAGCGGGCCGCTTCGAGCGCCGCCTTAAAGCCAACTGGATCCGTAACACAATCAATAGCATTCATATCAGCAATATTTTCTTGGTATGTTTTTAAGTCTGTACCATAGGTTGTAATAAGCTTTTGAAGGGCGTCGCGCTGCGTTTCTAATGCTGCAGCATCAACGTTTGACGCTTTTAAGTCAGTTACGAGCGTATTTAGTTTATTTGTAATACTTACATATACCGCAGAACGAATGACAATTTTTTGGCTAATTTGAGTTGAAAGCACCCTACCTTTTACTTGGGCCGCTTTACAGTTGAGTTTTATTTTTGCCTGTTCTGCAGCTGTAGGTTGATTTTTGAGTGTTTGCTTATATTTGCCCACACGCTGTGTGATAGTCTCGGTCGTTGTTGTGGTGGTAGTCGTCGTAGTTGTATTAGGAGTAGTAGTTTCAGCACGCACTGCAACAGGTATGAGCATCGCTGACCCTGCAATTAACGAGCTTAGTATTACTTGGATTTTTTTCATGTATATATGCCTATAATGTTATGTTACTATCGCTTGATCGTATTTTAGCATAAGCACATAAAATTACACCAATTCATACCAGTTATTATGTTTTTTAATGAATCCTTCTTTTTCAAGGGATTGCATGACCGACATGAGTCTTGCGTCAGCTATGATGCTTTGGATTGAACCTAAACTATGACCACTTTGACTGAGTAGCGAAAGTACCTGCCCCCTTATTTGCCTAAGAGAACCCTCGAATGCAGATTGTACTGTATATGATTTACTTTGGCGTGACTTATTTCCAACCGTATTCTTGAGAAATGCGCCGTAGTCCATAAGAGCCCAATACCAGTTTCTTGGGTCGTGCCTATCACATGTTTTCTCAACAAGTGCGAGTATAGCGGCGTCATCCACATCATAGCAGTCATCAAAAAACGCGTGAATATACACCGTTCGTATGTTTGTTTCAATAAAAGTAACCGGGGTGTTGTGAGCGTAACAGAGGATTGCTGCCGCAGTGTTTTTACCTATACCTGGTAGAGCGACAAGCTCTTTTTCTTTACTCGGAACCTTGCCTGCATATCTATCAGAAATGATGCGTGCTGATTCCCATAGAAACTTAGCACGTCTATTATAACCAAGTCCCTGCCATTGCCGAACAACATCACCCAGACTTGCACGTGCAAGATCATGTATTGTTGGGAAAACTGAAATAAATAATTCAAATTTAGGTATAACTCTTTGCACCTGAGTTTGTTGTAGCATGACTTCACTAACAAACACATGGTAGGCATTGACCGTGCCGTCCATATCTATAGTACGCCAGGGCATGACTCTCGCATGACATGCGTAATAATCCCACACATCCTCACTAAACTGTCGGATTTTTTCTTCCATGAGTACAATTAGTTATGTTTTTCGGCGCGCAACGTAGAGCATTACGACTACTGCGCTGACCCAGTAGGGCACCAGGCGAAGTGGTATTTCATATATTTGATCTCTTGTTGCATACACGTACCACATTGATCCTATGAGAAAACCTGTATACGGTATATAGGTTAACCATCCCTGCCAAGATGCTGGAATATAGTTCCCATGATACGCAACATACCGTGCACCTTTTTTCGCAACTGGTCTTTTCTTTTTCATGTTCATTATTTTGCACTGCTCCTATATCTATATATTGCTAATGGAATAAATATTGCAAGTATAGCCAATCCCCAGACAACGGTTTTCCATATAGCGCCACCTGAAGGAATTCCTAGAGCAAGCTCTCGTGCAGCCAAAACAACGTGTGTAACGGGCTGATTGCGCGCAAAAACCTGCAACCAAGATGGCATTGTCTGGATGGGAACAAATGCTGCACTTGCAAAAGTTAGTGGAAAGATCATTAAGAAACCAGCAATTTGTGCTGTCTCGGCATCTCCTACCGATAGCCCCATGAATGCAGCAATCCAAGATATAGCGAAACTAAAGAATAAAAGAATAAGTACCATGCCAACCGCATCAATAAAGCCGTTTTGAAACCTAAACCCTAATATCGAACCGACGGTTAGCATAATACCGGCAACGGTAATATTACGAATAAGATCAGAAAATGTCCTGCCGGCCATGACTGCCCCGCGAGACATAGGAAGGCTACGGAAGCGATCAATAATGCCCCGTCCCATGTCTTCTGCAAGACCTATGCCGGTTTGTAATCCCCCAAAAAGCATAGTTTGTGCAAGAATGCCTGGCAATAAATAGTTTATATATTTTCCCCCGGGTACACCACTGCCGGCATCAATTGCTCCACCAAATACATAGTTAAATAGTACAAGAAACATTATTGGTTGAATTGAACTAAAGACCACCAATTGAGGCAGCCGAAGATAACGTAGAACATTTCTACGCGTAATAACAACAGTATCATTTACTTGAAAATAGGCACGCCTACATAGAGTCATAAACATAATTACTTCTTCCGCCGTTTCTTGTCATGAGGCTTAACTTCCACAGTCTTTTTACCTGTTAGGGCAAGAAAAACATCGTCTAAAGAAGGTCGGTGCAAAGAAAGACTTACTGGTGCTATGTGGGCCTTATTAAGTTTTTCAACGACGCTTAGCAATGCCTGAGAGCCATTTTTAACGGGAACAGTAATTGTGACACCGTCATCATCAAGAGCAGGTTTTTGTGTACCAAGTCCAACTACTGCCTGCAATGCAGCGTCAGATTCGGATGTACTACTTAGTGAAAATTCAACGACATCGCCTCCCAAACGGGTCTTCAGTTCATCACTTGTTCCTTCTGCAATAAGCTTTCCCCTATCAATGACTGCAATGTGATCAGCTAATTCATCAGCTTCTTCCATGTACTGTGTGGTTAATAGCAGGGTAGTTCCTTCATTCACAAGATCCCGCATTATATGCCAAAGCTCTTGCCGTATCCTGGGATCGAGTCCGGTAGTAGGTTCATCAAGAAAAAGAATTCTAGGATGTCCTACAAGACTCGCACCTAAATCGAGCCTGCGTCGCATCCCTCCAGAATAAGTCTTAACTTGTCTATCTGCAGCGTCCGTAAGATTCAAACGCTCTAATATACTTTCTGTACGTTTTTTAGACTCTGACTTTGATAAGTGATAGAGTCGTCCAGCCATTTGAATATTTTCACGACCTGTTAAAAACTCATCAACTGCAGCATATTGGCCGGCGAGTCCAATTATCTCTCTTACATCATGGGCGTCAGACACTACGTCCTTTCCCATTACCATAACACTGCCTGCAGTAGGAGTAAGTAGTGTGCTCAGCATGCGAACAATAGTCGTTTTTCCTGCACCGTTAGGTCCGAGCAACGCGAAAACTTTACCGTGCTCTGCTTTAATAGTCACACCATCCAGGGCTTTAACTTTTCCGTCACCGTAATATTTTTTAACATTTTTTGTTTCGAATGCATATTTGCTCATCTTCTCTACTATATATGAGAGAGCTATTCGAACCAAGGACTGACTTGCTAATTGCGTACCTGGATTGGTAAGGTAAACAAATGCAGAATAACGAGTCGCTAGAGCTTAAAAATCAAATAGAGCGATACCAATATGCCGCAGATGCTCTGTGTGATTTGCGAACCTCAATTGCACCTATACTTGCAAAGGAAATACTGCAAGAAGCACACTACCAATCATGGGGTATGGTGGGGTTGCTTGGAACTTTATATGCAACCGACAAAGTAGATGGCTATCTAGCAGGTAGGCGTGCAGCGCTCGTCCGATCAGCAGATGAAACTACCAAACAGCTTATAGCATCGGATGGTCAACTATCTGATGCTATAGCGCAAGGCGGTCGAAAAGATGAAAGAGCAGATAAAGTACTAACCCATACAATTTTTTTTTGCATAGCTGCTCGTGAAGCCTTAAATAAAAATATTACATATGGTGCGCTTATTGGAGGATCGGATACAATAATGTTTGTTCGCGATAGACTAGTGGGCAAGGCACGGGATAGGGCGGTTACGATTGGTAAAAAAGGTGACGCCCGTAAGCTCGGCAAATATAAGCAAGGCTTACTTGTAATGACCGCTATGGCTGCTGTAGCACCGCTGAAAGAATCAAATTTTCAGAAATCAGTCAGTCGAAGCATTGTTTGCACAGGAATGATAGGTGGAGTAGCACTATCAATTATAAGTGGCATAGATCAAATGAGACATTTGCGTACATGATTACGGACGCAACAATTGGTACACTATCAAGCTTGCTGCTGAAACCGCGCCAAGAACTGGAACAAACATTGGCACAGTAATGTACCCTGCATGGTTTTTATGCTTTTGCTTAACTGCTATCAACGAGGCATTCACGAGTACAAAAATACAAAGAAGTAACAAACTGGTTGTTTTTGCTAACGATACAATAGGTAGCAAAAGTGTTGATACTATCATGATCGTTACGATAAAAACGGTGGCAAATGCTGGTGTTTGATTTTTGGTGTGCAGTTGAGTGAACCTACGATGTATCCATCCTTGTTTTGACAATCCGTACAGCACACGGGATCCCATAATTATTTGCACAATAATGCCATTAACAGCAGCAATTAATCCAATTGCTGTCAGACCAATAACACCACGAGAGCCAGTTCGCTCGTAGACAAGTGCAAGAGGTGCTGAGCTTGCACTGAGCTCTTGAGGAGAGACAACTGAAATGGCGATTACAACGACTAAAATATAGAGAACGGTTGATATCAACAGCGACAGAAGGATGGCAAGGGGCATTGTTTTTCTTGGATTCTTTACTTCTTCTGAAACGTTGACCATATCCTCAAACCCAATGAATGCATAAAATGCCAAAAAAGCTCCAGCTATAACACCGCCAACACCTAGTATTGGGTCAACACGCAAGACATCGCTCACTCCGATCTGTGTTAAAGAACTTTTTCCCACCCAAATAATTAAAATAAGTCCCAGTATTTCAATGAGCGTGAAGGCTGCTGCAACGAATGCAGATTCTTTGATTCCCTTTATCGCAATAAGCCCTATGGCCAGTAAAATTCCGGCGCTCGCTATAGGTGCAGGTACATCGATATAAAAGCGTAAATATCCTGCGAATCCTTGTGAAAGAGCGGCAGCAGATGCGACGCCCCCTATAATCATTGCTACTCCTATGAGAACAGAAAGCCATCTTCTACCAAATGCCTCGTGTAAATATACTGAGATACTCGCACTTACGGGATATCTACCAGATAGTTCCATATATGAAAACGCTGTAAGGCCAGCAACGAACATAGCTATCAGAAAAGCGAGTGCCGTACCAAGGCCAGCTAAACCAGCTACCTTTCCAACCAATACGTATATACCAGCGCCAAGAATATTGCCTAGTCCATAAAGCGTTAGTAAAGGAAGCGTTATGTTACGTTTTAATTGCCCACTTTTTGCCATTACTACTATAGTATACCCTTACTTAATACTCCGACATTGGCCCTATGGGGCAAGGCGGTTAATGTCGCGTGGGAACAGGGATGCCTCTTTCACATTGTTGAGTTTAAAGAGTTTTTCTACCAGTCTCTCTAAGCCAAGGCCGAAGCCACCATGTGGTGGCATACCATACTTGAATGCACTGAGGTAGGCAGCATAACCAGCAGCTTCAGGGTTACCCCCCATGTCCTTGAGCTGCTCTACAAGCTTTTTATACTCATGCTGACGCATAGAAAGTGTGACAATTTCAACACCACGGAAGAGTAGATCTACTCGCTCTGCAATGTCAGGGTTAGATGAATCGGCTTTATGGTAGAACTTGAATGTCTTACTTTTTGCAGACCAGCCCGTAACAAACACCGCATCACTGCCCTTGTTCTTTTTGGACCATTCACAAATCCAGCGTTCTTCTTCTGGACGGGTATCTTCTTCACCACGATAATCAATTTTTGTTGCCTTAAAGTACATCTCATGAATGTCATCGATTGTAATACGTGGAATATCTTCAGCTTTATCAGGAAGCTGCGCTTTTGTGACATTCCAGGATTTAAAGTGCGGCTCGCATCGATCCCACGATTCGTTGACGACTGTTATAATCAAATCGCCAAGTCGATTTTGTAATTCTTCGAAAGTTACAAATCCCATTTCACAGTCAATGGTAATGAATTCGCTCATATGGCGCGTTGTTGCACTTGGCTCAGCACGATAGGTGGAACCAATTTCGTAAACTCGCTCAAAAACACCTACCATCATTTGCTTATAAAACTGTGCACTTTGGGCTAGTGTTGCTTGCTTCCCAAAATAATCAAGCGTAAATGTTTCGGCTCCACCTTCGGTGGCTTCTGCTAGAAGTTTGGGTGTATGAATCTCAGTAAAATTATGGTGCGTAAAATAAGATCGTACGATCTGACATACAACATCCTTAGTCTTAAATATTGCCTGCTCATGAATATTGCGCAGACTTATTGGTCGATGATCAAAGAGCGTGTCCAAATGCTCACTTTTATGACTAATTGGTTTATCAATTTCGATTGGAGGTTCATCGGCAACTTCAACTATAACAGTCATTGCAGGATCATGGAGTTCGGCACCTCCCGGAGCTCTCTCGTCTTTTGCGACCTGTCCACTAACTGATAAAACGGTTCCAATTTGTAAACCACGGAGCTTTTCTAACTCTTCGCTCTTTTCTACAAGGATTTGAACTAGTCCGCTTCGATCTCTAAGTGTAATAAAGTTCAATCCACCAAGTAATCTTTTTTTATGCAACCAACCTTTAATAGTAATCTCGCTGCCGATGTGTTTGGCAATGTCTTTTGCGAGTGTTCTCATGCTCTTCCTTATTTCATTCAATTTATTGTTTTTCTAAGACCATATAGTGTTCGGGTCGGTTGCGCAGTAAAATCGCTAGGTCAAGACTACTGCCGACCTATATATTAATATTGCGATTGAGCACCGAAGTAATCATACGATTAGTATAGCATACTAGACTATGATTTTGGGATATTGTCTTGTTCTTTTTTAGATGTTTCTGGACTTTCGGGTGCATGTGTACGAACTTTGGAATCTTTTTGTGCCTGAAGCGCTGCGACTGCACGCAAATCTTCATATTGGTCAAACTCATCAACAATCTCTTTTCCTACTATTTCTTCCAGTACGTCTTCAATGGTTAGTATGCCGACAATTTCTTCGAAACTATTCACGACAATAAATAAGTGGTGTTTTGTCTTTAGAAAAGCTTGCAGGGCATGATCTAGCTGCTTTTCTTCATTGACATAATAGACTGCTTTTTTCATGTGCGTAGCGACGCTACCACCATGTTTAGCTTCAACAAGATCGTGAAGATATAGCGTACCAACTATATCGTTAGGTGCCTCACCAGTCACAGGAAACCTCGAAAATCCACTTGCGTGCAATTCATCTAGTAATATGGGGCCGATTGAATCATGCATGTTCACCGTCTTCACGACTCTAACAGGAGTCATTATGTCCCTGATAATCTTTTCGCTAAACGATAATGCGCTCTTTACAATACCCAGTTCATACGCCGTCATTCGGTTATCAGGCTGGCCTTTCTGCTTTTCAAGTAACTCAATGAGGTCTTCTTTTTGGTATAGTCCACTGTGTATCGTAATCTTGCTATGCTTTTTAACCCAATCGCCTACAGTATTGAAAAAAGGGTAGATAAAAGACAGCACCCATGCTACTGCTGGCGCTGCTCTCTTGGCAAGAGCATGGCTAAAAGCTGTAACTCGAGCATTCGGTAACCATGCAAAACCTACCCAAAGAATTGCGGCACACCCAAAAACAGCAACCCAGGAAGGAAGCGAGGTCGTCAGCACAAGGAAAAATAGCGAGGTCGTAATGCCAATAACTATCCAAAGAAGTATTGGTAGGCTAATGCCATATTCAACAGCCGAATATAATGCTTTAGCGAGCTCATCGTTACGCTGTGCGCGCCTTTTTAGCTCTTTGATAGGTATGTTTTGATACGTTTTTAATAAAGAAACGCTCGCGAACATCGAGGCTGCAAGCACCACAGCAAGAATAAACATAATCATATGTATAGATTACTGATTTCGGCACTGAATGTCGAGAGAAAGCTGCATTCAAAGGGTCGACAAGAGTTGCCAACACCTGTAAAATAAAGCATATGAGCAAAAATTTTATCATCACACTTACAGTAGTTGTATTAGGTCTTTTCGGAATCTATTTTATTACATCAAACAATAGCTCTAATAAAAGCACACCTTCCACAAACACGTCTAAACTAAGCAACAACGTCATTGGAGAAAATAAGAAGAACGTCGTTCTTGTAGAGTATGGGGATTACCAATGTCCTGCGTGTGCAGCATATTACCCAATAATCAAGCAATTGGTTGAAGAATATAAATCGGATATTCAGTTCCAGTTTAGAAATTTCCCGTTGCAACAAATTCACCAAAACGCACGTGCTGCATCTAGGGCCGCAGAAGCAGCTGGTAAACAAAATAAATTTTGGGAAATGCATGACCTTTTATATGAACAACAGAGTGCATGGGAGCAATCTACATCTGCCAATGTTATATTTGAGCAATATGCAAAACAGCTTGGACTAAACGTTGAAACCTATAAAACTGATTTCGCAAGCAATGAAATTAACGAGATTATTAATGCTGATTTCAATGAAGGAACTCGACTGGGAGTTGAATCAACTCCAACATTTTTCCTACAAGGTAAGAAACTAGACAATCCTCCACGTGATCTAGATGGCTGGAAAAAACTCATCAACGAACAAATTAAGACTGCTAATTAAGTTTTCTAGAAGACTAGAATCGTGCGACTAATTTACTGAATTCATTGTGCCAAGTACAAGTATCCAGGCAAGTGCAGATTTTGCTACTAGACTTAAGACTATGTAGGCTTTTTCTCCATATAC
>Ga0172367_10007416_pt1 | contig 12582 bp, 17 predicted proteins | sample Lak10m_FD_114542 | JGI IMG/M metagenome (GOLD analysis project Ga0172367, IMG submission 114542) | Freshwater microbial communities from Kabuno Bay, South-Kivu, Congo - kab_022012_10m | ecosystem: Environmental > Aquatic > Freshwater > Lake | place: Democratic Republic of the Congo: South-Kivu...
GAACAGGGCATGCTCCTGCGTCGAGCCGGTCAGCGCATAGCCCACCATCCGCTGCAGGTAAGCCTGCAACTCCACATCCCCCCCGGTGACCTCATCGAGGAACCGTCGCCAGGTCGGGCAGTCACCTCCTGGCGTGGCCGTGGTGATCTTGGTCATCCGGTCGGCACGGTCATGCGGGCGCTGGCGGCCGGTTTTCAGATCGACCACACCACCCGGGGTGTTGAGCAGCCACGGATCGGCATCCCATTCCTCCGTGGTGGCCGCATGCCTGCGATCCGCCCTGGCCAGCCGTTCCACACCGCCGACTGTGCTCGAACTGGCGAGCTTGGCCGCCACCTTGGGATTCTCGGCTCGGACGGCGGCGTGGCGACAAACGCTGCGGATCAGATCGGTGGCGGCCAGCGTGTCCTCGGTGCGCCAGCGATTGCCGTCCCACACCAGCCAGCGCCCCCAGCCGGCGACGTAGCGCCAGTCGCGGTGATAGCGCCGGGTAAAGGCCAGGGCCAGAGCATCCTCGGTGCCCCACACCGACTCGTCACTGCTGACGACCGGCTCAGCCTCGTCGGCCACGTCGTGCATCTGCAGACGCGGGCCATGGGCGAGGAAGGCGGCAACATCGAAGCCCTCGACAATGGCGTCGGCGGCATCCCAGCCTTCCGCCGCCTCCTCGGGCGGGTACAAGATGTAGCACGACTTCGCACCCGCCGACAGGATGGCTTGTGCCGCCTGTGTCGCGTACTCCCAGCCCGGTTTGTCACGGTCGGGCCAGATCAGCACGGACTTACCGGCCAAGGGCGACCAGTCGGTCTTCTCCACCGGGGCATTCGCGCCGTGCATCGCCGTGGTCGCCACGATGCCGACATCGATCAAGGCCTGCGCGCACTTCTCGCCCTCGACCAGCACGACCTGCGCGGCATCCTTCATCCCCGGCTGGTTGTAGAGTGGGCGCGGGTCAGGAGGAGCCATCTTGCGGCGCTTGGCGTCCCACGGCCGGAACTGCTTCTTTTGTCCGGGCGGGTCGTAGCGATAGACGACGGCAAGGAGGTGCCCCTCCGCGTCGAGGTAGTCCCACTTGGCCGTGGCCGGGCCCAGATCATCGACCGGGGCTTCCTTCTTGGCTTTGCGCACCGGCACCGAGCGCGAACGACCGAGCAAATCGGCGGCCTCGTCGAGCACGCGGATAAAGTCGGTGTGGACGTTGGCTCCGAGATAGGACGCGATCAATGCGAAGATGTCGCCGCCATCACCCGTGGCACGATCCGTCCAGAGTCCTGTCTTCTCGCCGTCGAGCACCACCTCGAGACTGTCGCCGGGACTGCCCAGCACGTCGCCGATCAGGAACTTGCCCTTGCGCTTTTTCCCTGCCGGGAACATCGTGGTCAGCACCGACTCGATGCGTGCGAGCAACTCGACTCGAAGCGCGTCGCGATCCGACTCCCGACTGTGCTCTGCCGTTTGATTTGTGTCGTTGAAGTCGATCATTCGGCATCCTCGACAGTCGCGGCAGCATCCTGTGCATCACGATCCTGTACGGCTGCGCTGCGCGCGGCCCAAGCCGAGAGTTCAGAAAGGCGATAGCGCACTAGGCCGCCCATCAGGTAGTGCGGAATCCGGTACTTCGTGCGCATCGCATGGTCGGCGAACCAGTAATACGGCAGGCGTAGTGCGGCGGCCGCCTGCTTGGCATCGATCATCGGCTCGATGCCGTTTTCGGATGTGTTGTTGTCAGTCATGGTTGCATCCTCCAGCAGCGGTCTTGCCATGCGCACATCCGGCATTCGAAGTGGGTTGAGTCATTGAAGGCACGCGGAAGAAGTTCTCCTGCATCAGTCGCCGTGATGACTTTCACCGCCCGATCCGACATGCGCTGGGCCAGAGCTGCGTCAAATGGCACGGCCTCGGTGTAGATCTCCATCGAGTCGGCGTTGAGCGCCGTGAAGATCGCCGGGTATTCGTGCAGTTCGAGATAGGCTTGGTAGATCGCCACTTGCGCGGCGTAGACGGGCTTGGCGACAGCCAGACCGCTTTTCTCCAGATCGCGCCAGGACTTGTTGCCCAGGCACTTGCATTCCCAGAGCGCGGGATAGGCGAAGCCCTCGGGGCCCCCGACGATGACGCCGTCGATGTGGCCCTGCAGGCGTCCATCGGCCACCGAGAACCCGAACTGCTCGCCATCGGCCTTGCGGGTGCGCAGATCGAACCCTGCATCCCGCAGCCACGCGACCATGCAGTCCTCCATGACGTGGCCGCGCTCGAAGATGCGCAGCATCCGTCCGGGGACGTCGCGCCCAAGGTCAACGGGCGCCTTGGCGTACTCGAACTGCAGTGCGCGCTCGCATGCCACCCCGAGTCGCGATGCTCCAAGGTACTGGCGCTCGGACTGGCGGGCACGCGCCTGCAGCATCCCGGCATCGACCAAAGCAGTGAGTTGCCCGGAGACGCTCGAAGAGGAGTTGAAGTCCATCATGACTTCCCTCCCCTCGGCTCTTCCCACGGCAGGTCATCCTTCAGATCGGCGAACGGATCACGGACAATCTCGGCTGCAGACACGCCGCGCAGCGGCGGCGTGCTTGCCCGTTCGTGATGCTCGGTCAGCGCCTCGGTGTAGCGAGTAACGATGGCATCGATCACCGCCATCGCCTCCGCTTCCGAATACGTCCCGAGCGGCTTGTCGAAGCCGATGTGCCCGGCCGCCGCTCCGAAGGCCTTGAGGCAATCGCGCATCGCCGCGATTTCGATATCGCTCGCATCAACCATGAGTGCCTCCCCGCGCTCCTCGGCCGCCAGTCGCCGGCCGTAGAGTGTGTGAAAGATGTCCTGGCAGCGACGACTGCAGAACACCCAGTCGAGGGGATAGCGCCGGGGGTCGGCGATCTTGAAGCGACCATCCGAATGGCCGAACCCTCGCGCCTGCCGTTTGCATACCCAGCATTTGCCGCTCATGCATGGCAGCCTCCCGGCTGCGCGCCCTGCCGGGCACGGACTACGTGCCCGGCGCAGCAAGCATTGAGATCGACGTAGTCGTTGCGGATAGCGGTCGCGCCGATCCTCGCTCCCTTCGGATGGCGGCAGCGGGCGATGCGCAAGCCGCCGATGTCGCTGGCGCTCGAGCGGTCGAGATGGCGGCAGTTGCTGCAGCGTTTTCCTGTCATAACCGGCCTCCTCACTGCGCCCAGGCGGGCTTGCCGGGAACGGGCGGACGCTGCGTGGTCGCCTGCTGAGGTGCCGCCGTCGCGGGTGCTCCGGAATTGCCGCCGCCGGCCGGCGCCTTCGTGGCTGTGCCCATCAGGGCCGCGTAATCCTTGTGGTCGGGCTCGACGACGAGCTTCACCACGTTGCGGTCCTCGCCCTTGGCATCCTTCTCGACGTCGACGCGGGCCAGGAACTCGATGCCGTCAAGTTCCTGGAAACCCTGGATGCGCCGGGCAGACGCCGCCTGGGGGCTGTTGTCCTGGGGATGGACGTTGCGGGCCGAATTGAGGATGCCCCGGATCATGCTGCGGCCCATCTGGCCCCAGGTCGGGCCCTTCCGGGACTGCAGGCCGATGTTCGACCACATCTTGCGTTTGGCGAACGGCCCTTCCAGCACGACAAACTCACAGGCGAGATAGACGCTGCCGGTGTCGAAGCTCTCGGTGGCGTAGCCCCCTGTCCAGCCCTGCGCCGGATCGTCATGGCCACCCGGCTTGATGGTCATGCGCACCTTGACGGTGGTGCCCTTCGGGATGAGATCGAAGCCCTGCTGTTGTTCGGCGTCGTTGAAATCGGTCCAGGTGTTCATTACGTGTCCTTTCAGTGATGGATGGCGGCGTTGTCGCCAGCACATTTGCGGATGAGCTTCAAAAGGTTCGGCTCCTCGACGAGGTCGAGTCGGCCGGATCGGTCTTTGGCGGGATAGCCCCAAGGATTGAGCGTCTGGCAGACGAAGGCGCGGTAAAGCTCTCCCTCGTCGGTCTTGAGTTCGGCCAGCGTCACGACCTCATCGACGATGCCGGGCAGTTCCAGCGCGGTCTTTGAGCCCTCGATCTGCGGCACGAAGACCCTGCGGTTGAAATCGTCCAAGCGCTCGTCGAGGATGGCGACGAAGATGACGTTCTTGTCCCGCGCGTGCTGTAGATGGGTCAGCGCGGCGATCATCTCGGTGCCGAGCAGGCCGTAGGCACCCCGGGTATCGGGTTTGCCGGTGCGGTCGGAGAAGGCTTGCGGCTGCGCCTTGGCCCATGTCAGGCACAAGCGCGAGAGCACGGTGATCGAGTCGACGAAGTAGGTGTCGTACTTCGCCAGCCGGGCCGGGTCGCCGTATCCTTCACAGACGTGCCGGTAATGCGCATCGGAGAACGGCGCATCGGGCGGCAGCGCCGGATTCGGGCCGGCGAGGAACACCACCAGATCGCGGAACTCGGGCCAAGTGGCGGGCCGAACGCAGTCGCCACGCCAGGCCTTGACGGCGAGGTCGCCGGCCTCGAGATCGACAAACAGCGTCGAGGCCTCGGGCAGAGTGCGCAGCTGGCTGGTCTTGCCGATACCGCTCTTGCCGAGTAGCGTCAGCTTGGCACCGCTCTTTTCCGCGAACCGTTCGTCGGCAGTGATGATGCGAAGGGGCTTGTTCATCACGCCGCCCCCCGCAATACGTCACGCAGGGATTGCAACTTCAGCCCTGTCTGGCTCTCGATAACGGCAAGTGCGTTGAGCATGCTGTCCGTCTCGCCAAGCCCCGTCAGACGCCCAAGCTCTGTATGTGAATCCAGAATCCGCTTGGCGCGGTGCGTAATTTCCGGCGTGGGAGCAATACCCAATCGATCACCGATATCCCTCATCAGTCCGGCGACATAGGCATGTGCGGCCTGTTGCTCAACCACATAATCGTCAGGAGCAATCAAAGCCAAATGCTGTGCGGCCACTGCTTCGCAAACTCTCTCGTGAGGATCGGACAGAATCTCCTTTGCGGTAACCGAATTGAGCCAATGCAGTGCATTGCGTTCGACTGCCCTGAAATTGAAGTGCGGACGCGAGACGCTGCAAAATTGAATCTCGACGCCATAGCGAGACATTTCGGTTTGATGCGCAAGCAGGCGTTGATGCAGCTTCGTCGAGCACCCAAGCTTTCTGGTGTCGTTCGACAGGCTGAGGACATATACAAAACCCAAGCCATCAGCTTCCGGCAATGCACTGGCATATTCAATAACGTCGGTCGCACTGCCGTGAAGCAGCCATGTACTGTGAATAATCATGTTCATGCCTCCTGACCCAAAGACAGATCGAAGGCGGCCTTGCCGGCCTCGACCGTGCGGGCATCGGCGAACTGCTGCTGTAGCGCCGGTGGCCAGTTGGTGTAGCGGGACTCGGACACCACGAGCTTCACGTCCAGATAGCTCTCGACGGCCTCACCAGAAGCGACGATGCGCTCGGCGATGGCCTTCAGCTTTTTTTGGTCCCAGGACACCTTCTTAGGCAGCTCGAACTTGAGGTGCAGCGGGCCGTCGCTGATGTGGGCGGTGCCGAAGTCGCGGCCGGATTCACGCAGCGCGGCGCGTGCCTGTTCGCCGTAGCACTTATCCAGCGCCGCATCGAACTTGGCACGGGCCTTCTTCAGCCAGTCGAGTGCCTCGTCGAGGTTTTTGTCGACTTCACGCTTCTGCTCGGGCGGCAACGCAGCCAGTTGGGTTTCGGACATCTCGGCGATGTCGGCAGGGAAGATGGTCAGATCGTTCATGGCCGCCCTCCTCACAGGTAAGCCCGAGCGGAGGTCGAGTAGCGCGAAACGCGCCGCTCGAAGGCCTCGATTTCGGAGATGAGATAGGTAACGCGGGCCCCAAGCTTGCAGAAGACGGGGCCGAGCTGCTCCTGCCGCCAGCGGCGCAGGGTCTTGACTGAGAGCCCCCAGCGGGTGGCGAGCTCGTGTTCGTCGAGAGCGATGCGCACGGCACCGCTCGGGAGTTGCCGGATAGCGTTCCGGCCGGGTTGAACGGATGGGGTTTGGTTTTGCATTGCGGAACTCCTTTTGTTTGGGAGTTCCTATTGAATTGCTCCATGCCTTGGGCTTGGGCGAGTGCGTTTTCGGCTTTCGTGAGCAGCCACCAACATCAGACCTGCCAATGCGATCTCATTAACTCATTGATCTATATGGATACGTGCTCGCCGTTTCGGTTATTGCGATTTCGCTTATTTCGTTTATAATGACCCCAGTTGAACTTTGATCCGACGAGGAGACCTCCATGAACGCTCCCGCTATCCCCAAAACACTGCCCTCAGCAGAGGACATCGCGCTCGCCCGGGAGTCGGGCCGCGCGCTGTCGACCGTGCTCCAGACCCGTGCCGAAACCCAGCAGATCGACTTCCATGACGACAAGGGTGCGGTGCGTGCCGTGCGCATCCCGACGTCGGCGCTGCGCCTGTTGCTGGAAGTCCTGACCGAGATCGGCCAGGGCAACGCCGTATCGATCATTCCGATCCACGCAGAACTGACAACGCAGGAAGCCGCCGACGTGCTCAACGTCTCGCGCCCCTTCCTTGTCCAGTTGCTGGAGAAGGGCGACATGCCGTTCCACAAGATCGGCACGCATCGCCGCGTACGCTACCAGGACGTCATCGCCTACAAGAAGCGCATCGATGCCGAGCGTCGCAAAGCTCTGGATGAACTGGCCGCACAGGCCCAGGAACTCGGCATGGGATACTGATCGGATGAGCTCGCACTTCACCGTCGTCTATGACGCCTGCGTGCTCTACCCGGCACCGCTGCGCGATTTGCTGATGCATCTGGCGCTGTCGGATTTGTACCGGGCACGATGGAGCGATCTGATCCACGACGAGTGGACGCGCAATGTCCTGGCCAACCGCCCTGACTTGACCCAAGACCAGCTGAACCGGACACGCCATCTGATGAATGCCCATGTCCGGGACAGTCTGGTCACCGGATTCGAGTACCTGATTCCGTCGATCGACCTCCCCGATCCGAACGACCGCCACGTGGCGGCGGCCGCCATCCACTCCGGGGCCAGCCTGATCGTGACCTTCAACCTCAAGGACTTCCCGGCAGAGGCACTCAGGCCCTACAACCTCGCGGCCCAGCATCCGGACGACTTCATCGTCGATCTGCTGGATCTGCATCCCGCAGGCGTGCTGGAGGCCGCAGCCTGCCATCGGCGCTCGCTGAAAAACCCGCCCAAGACGGCAGACGAATACCTCGACACCCTGCTGGCGCAGGGTCTGACTCAATCGGTGGCGGTCATGCGCCAATGGACTGTGGCCATGTGAACGGCCAAAGGGAGAATGCATGGGCAAGAAGACCCTGACCAACGCGCACTGCCTGCTTGACCTGATCGAGAAGGCTCCAATTCAGACTCTCAAGGCTTTTTCCGGGCTCCCCGAATGCCAGGCGCTGACTCGTGGCTTCGACTGGTCACAGGATGCTGCTGCGCGCCCCTCCGCCCTGATCGAACACATCAGACATCTCCGAAAAGATCAGCGTGACCCTGCCGAGCGTGAGGCACTGCGCGTACTGCGTCTGGCATCCCCGCGCGGCGCGCAAATCCTCACGACCGTCGCCGACCAGCTCAACGACAATGATCTGATCGCCGCTTTCACGAACCAGGACGGCGGCGAGATCGGCCGCGCGGTCTGGATGCGCACCCATTCCGACGAGGCGGCACGGCTATTCGACGTTGCCGAGTCGATCCTGAATACCGGTGACATCCGGGGCAACAAGCGCCTCTACGATGCCTTCGATGTGCCATGCGACGAGGCACCACCCTTCATCTGGAACGACTCCGTCAAGAAGGAACTGGAAGCGCAACTCACCAGCGCGATGCGCCTCGGCGAACCCTGCGAAGTGGTCTACGTGCCGCTGGCCGACGAGAAGAAGAACGGCGACACGAAGACCATTCATTACCTCGTTGTCCGGTTTGCCGGAGATCAGGTGACGGCGGTGCAAGTGGTAAACCGCAACCGGAAGAGTTTCTGCTACTTCCCGGCACGCGACGCGACACTGGTTTACGCGCCGGATCGCAAGGTAGTGGAGGTCTATGCACACACCCTGTCGACGCGCGCTCCTCTGGCTAATGTTCTGTCCAAGCACGGTTTCAAGGCTCCGCTATCGAACCGTCCCCTGAACCGGTCACGTTACGACCTGTCCCGGTTCGCGTTGCCCCTGCGGGACGAGAAACCGCAATTGGATGGCGTGAAGGTCGAGCGTCTATATCTGACGGAGGCCAAGGCATTGCTCGGACATTCGACGGACGCCGTGTCTCTGCACATAGACAGCGGCGCGGAACTGCACGAGGTCATCAATGAACGTTGGAGCAACCATCCGTTCTCGCAACCCGGAGCCATCCTCGGCGTGACGCTGTTGGCCGATCTGGTGTTCGATGGCGAAACCGGCGAAACGCCGCTGTCCATTGTGCTGGCGGAACCTGGCCGATGCAGCCTGCAAGGCGAGAAGGACCTCCGGCTGCGGCAGGCCGGGACGCAATTGCTCGAAGCGTTGGGCGTTCTGAAGCCGTTGCACCCGGGCTCGGGTGTCGACGACCCGAACCTTGTCGTTCAGGTGGCTCGGCTGCTCGAATCCGCATCCAGCCCGATGGACGGCTTCGCACTGGCACAAATGGGAATCGACATCGACCGCTTCGAGGATGAAGGCATCATCACCGAGGGCGACCGGATCACCGAGAGGGTGGTCGATCTGGCCGACGGCGAGCGGTTCACGGTCAAGTTGGAGCGCTGCACCGACGCCAATCAGGTGCGCTACCGCGATCCGTTCACAGGCACCGACGTGATCCTGCCTGCCAAACATGCGCGGCGCTGGAAAGTGCATCTGAACTGGCTGCGCGAGGAGATCATCACGGCCTTGGGCACCGCGCTGCAGGGGGTACGTGGCAAGTACGTTGATGAAGAGCCGGTGTTCCTGGGCGAAATCGACATCGACGGGCATGCCGTCGCGCTCTACTTCGCCGCGAAGATGTCCAGCGAGCGGCATTACGCCCGCGTCGATACCGCCTTGCGGCTGCGTCCTCGCCCCGTTCCCGGCATCGTGCTGACAACGGCATCAATTCCATTCCCGTTCGCCGGGACGAATGTGGTGATCCCCATCGAGGACGTGGTGTCGTCTGCCGGCGCGACAACGGCCATCGACACGGCTCGTCTCATGGTCGCGTACCGGCACGGACAGTTGGCTGCCATGGGTGGCACCTCGGTGAGCCTGAAGGTATCCGCCGACGGGTATGCGGCCGTGTTGTATCTCCCCGGCAAGGCACCTTGGCGGGTCACGGGCAAGGGCAAGATCACCGTGCTGCAGCGCTTGGTCGATGCCTACGCGGCAGGCACGCATGTGAATACCAAGAAGCTGATGGAGGACACCGGATGTCTATCCCCTGCCAATCTGTTCTCGAAGACGTCGCCCTGGAAAAGCTACCTGGCCAAGGTCAAAGGAACACACGGATGGCAGTTGAACCTGCCGATCCTCGACGCTCCGGTCGATGATGACGAAGAAAAGATCGAGACGGAAGAAGTCGCACTGATCGGCTGACGTTCAAACGCCCATTACCCTGCGTTGCCATCCTCTTCAGAGGATCAGGCCCACTATCTGTGACGGTTGCTATTCCCCGGAGCCGTCATGAAGAACCTCGAACTCGCATCTCCCTCGGAGATGTCCGCCAGCGCTCGTGCTGGCGAAATCACCGCCATCCTTGCGGCCGCCATCGTTCGCACACTCGTCGCGGATAAGCCAAAACAGAGAGAAGTTGGACTTGGCTTACTGCCCGACCAGCGCGTTCATACAACCCCCTATCAACAGGAGAAGTTGTGATGAACGAGAAACAAGCATCCGTCGCCGCCCGGATCTCCGAGCTGGCCTGCCTGCCGATGTCCGAACTCTGGTCGCTCTGGGATCGGTACTTTCCCCGCCGCCCGGATTATCCGAATCGCACGCACGTCGAGTCGCGCATTGCCTACAAGCTGCAGGAAGAAGCCTTCGGCGGCCTCGCCCCCGAGACAAAGCAGCGGCTGGAAGCCATCGGCGCAAAGCACTCCAAGATCAAGCTGCGCGCCAGCAAGCGTGAATTCAATTTCGCGCCGGGCACAGTGATTCTGCGCGAATGGGGTGAGCGCGAGCACCGGGTAACGGTCAATGCCGAGGGCCGTTTCGAGTACGAGGGCCATACCTTCAAGAGCTTGACGGCGGTGGCCCGGCACATCACCGGCCAGCACTGGAGCGGGCCGCTGTTCTTTGGCTTCGGCAAGGGAGGTGCGCGATGAACGAAATCGCCAGCACCAAGACCCGCAAGCGCTGTGCCGTCTATTGCCGGGTATCCACGGACGAACGTCTCGATCAGGAATTCAACTCCATCGACGCACAGAAGGAGGCGGGCCACGCGTACATCGCCAGCCAGCGAACCGAGGGCTGGATTTCGGTCGCGGACGACTACGACGACCCAGGCTTCTCCGGCGGCAACACGGATCGGCCCGCATTAAAACGGCTGCTGGCGGACATCGAGCGTGGCCTGATCGACATCGTCGTTGTCTACAAGATCGACCGCCTGACACGCAGCCTCGCCGACTTCGCCAAGATGGTGGAGTTGTTCGACCAGCGCGATGTAAGTTTCAGCGCCGTCACGCAGCAGATCAACTCGGCCACCTCAATGGGCAGGCTGATGCTCAACGTCCTGCTGTCCTTCGCCCAATTTGAACGCGAGGTCACCGGTGAGAGAATCCGCGACAAGATCGCGGCTGCCAAGCGCAAGGGAATGTGGATGGGCGGTGTGCCGTCCATCGGCTACGACGTCGTGAACCGGCAGTTGGTTATCAACGAGGCCGAGGCGGCAGTAGTGCGCCGCATCTTCGAGGAGATGCTGACCATCGGCTCACCGACGCAGATCGCCGCCAACCTAACCGCCGAGGGCATCACCACCAAGGCCTGGACGACGCAGGAGGGCCAGACCCGCAGCGGCACGCGCATCGACAAGAAGTACCTGCACAAGCTGCTGCGCAACCGCATCTATCTGGGCGAGCTGTCGCACAAGGGAAACTGGTACCCCGGCGCGCATCCGCCGATCATCGACCAGGCGCTCTGGGACAAGGTTCACGCGGTGCTGGCCAAGAGCGGCCATGCCCGGTCGGTGGAAACCAAGATCCGGTCACGCACTGACGCCTTGCTGCGTGGCCTGCTGTACGCCCCCTCGGGTGAGCGGATGTACCCGACCTACTCGAACAAGAGGGGGCACAAGTACCACTACTACGTGTCCAAGTCGGAAAGCCGCTTCGGCGCACCGGGCAAGAGCTACGAACGCCTGCCCGCGCCGGAGATCGAGGCGGCGGTCGTGGCCCAGATCCGCACGGTGCTGACCAGCCCCGAGTCCATCGCATCGGTGGTGCGCCACATCCAGCGCAACGGTGCACAGATCGACGAGTCCTCCACGGTGATGGCGATGGGGCGGCTCAACGACGTGTGGGATCAATTGTTCCCGGTCGAGCGCCACCGCATTGCCAATCTGATGATCGACCGCATCGACCTCGTCCACGTCGGTGAGGTGCAGGGTATCAAGGTGAAGTGGCGAGAGTTGGGCTGGGACAAGCTGATCGGCGAATTCGCTCCGAGGGAGATCGGCGCGGAACTGATGGAGGTCGAGGCCTGATGAACAGCTCGCTGGAAACTTTCGTGCCCCTCCAGTTCAAGCGGAAGAAGGGAAAGCTTCTGGTCGACGGGAGGGAGGGGGGGCACGATGTCCGCATCATCGAGGCTGTGGCCCGGGCGATGCACTGGCACGCCCTGCTCGACACGGGCGCGTTCAAGAGCGTGGTCGAAATCGCCCGGGCCGAAGGGTTGATGCCTACCACGGTGGGCCGGCTGCTGCGACTGGCGCGGTTGGCCCCCGACATCGTTGAACAGTTCATGAGGGGGTGCCAGCCCCGCAGGCTGACCCTGCTGTGGCTAATGCGTAACGACATCCCTGCGCTCTGGCCAGAGCAGCGCCAGATGCTTGAACGATTCCGGTAGGAGGCGAAATGACCAGCAAGAAGCACTATGGCAAGCAGACAGGCCGCCCCATCACCCATGAACTCCCAACCCCCGCCGGTGGCGTGCGGCTGGAAACCTTTGTCCCCTGGACACTAGTGAGACGAGGGCTGAAGAAGCGGGTCATCACACCATTGGACGCGCCGCAGGAGTTCTTGGCAGAGGCCAAGCAGGAGCGCGCGGTTCAGGCGGCGGCGCAGGACAGCGCGTTGATGCGGGCGCTTGGACTGGCGCACCATTGGCAGCGGCTGCTGGATGAGGAGCGGGCGGCGTCGGTGACCGAAATCGCCAAGGCCGAGGGCATGGACGTGACGCAGGTGCGCCGGATCATGCGGCTGACCTTGCTCGCCCCCGAGGTCATCGAGCATCTGGTCGTCACGCCTGGCATGACGCTGGAGCAGGTTATGAGGAGGTCGTGGCCCAACGGCTGGGACGAGCAGAAGCAGGTCATAGCGCTCGCGGCTCGAGATTGAGCTGCGGCTTGCGCCCCGCTGTACCTTGTTGCTTCGGTGGTTCAACGGCAGGTTCCAGAGACGAGCAGCCGATCCAGACAATCGCCCACGGGCAAGTCGTCGGCC
>Ga0172367_10007417_pt1 | contig 12577 bp, 10 predicted proteins | sample Lak10m_FD_114542 | JGI IMG/M metagenome (GOLD analysis project Ga0172367, IMG submission 114542) | Freshwater microbial communities from Kabuno Bay, South-Kivu, Congo - kab_022012_10m | ecosystem: Environmental > Aquatic > Freshwater > Lake | place: Democratic Republic of the Congo: South-Kivu...
GTGCCGTTGTACGTGTTGAAATCGCCCCCGATGAGGACTTTGCCATCGGGCTGTAGCACGATGGTACTGACAGTACCATTCGCCCCCGAACCCACGTTGAAGGTGGCATCCAGGCTGCCATCGGCATTCAGCCGGGCAATGCGGTTGCTTGCCGTGCCGTTGTAGGTGGTGAATTGGCCCCCGATGATGACCTTGCCATCGGGCTGCAGGGTGGTGGTCCAGACCAGATTACTCGCCCCTGAGCCATCCCCGTACGTGCCATCATCAAACGTATTGAAGGAGGGGTCGTTGGCACCTGCCTGTGCGTGGAGCCCCTGCGGGGCAAATGAGAAAAGAATCCCGATAGCAATCGGGAGGAAAAAGGTGAACAGTTGTTTCATGGAACTCCGTTTGTTGCTAATCCGGCAAAATTGAACTGTCAATCGGAGCACGTCAATACTCAGGTCTGAGTATTTTTCACACGATCGGAATGGTAATGAAGTTATCTATTCCTGTTCCAGTTCATTTCGGTTTTGCGGTTTGAGAAGCTGTAACCGCAAGTGCCGGCACGGCACACTCACTCTTTTATGCGTTCGCCAAGAATCACCGTTCTGCCTCGGTATTCTTCGCTGAGAGTAGGATCATCACCGAAGACCGTTAACGACACCCTGTCGAAACTGCCTTTGGGATAATTACCATCGCTCCCCTCCTCATAGCGCATTACCAGGATGTAGTAGTCGCCCCTATCGTTGTGGCGTACACTTATATTTCCCTTGCAATCCGATTCCAGCCACCACGAAATGGCCAATGACGGAACCCCATGGGGCTGAAAACGGCCTTTCTGTCCGGCCTCCAACTTCACGATCGGTTCGCCTTGCGCATACTCCCAAAAGCGTGGTTCCTTGCCCGGATACTTGTACAGGCCGAAAAAACGGTCATCGGGTGCCTCTACCGCGCAGAAGCTGTCCTGACCTATGGTGTACTTTATCTCACGATCCAACGCCTGAGAGGTAACCGCAGTACCGGAAGTACCAGAACCGCTGCCGTTTACAGCAGGTTGGGACGCAGGGCTGCCTGAACCTTGCTGCGCTGAGACATGGTAGGCAAGCAAGACCTGCAGTGAGATGAGAATTACGGAAAGCATCTGTTTTTTCATGTTTGATGTATTTGGTGTCATGTAACATGTGTTTCTGGTACTGCAAGCCCTTCTTTCACCAGCCGCTTCACAAAAGTGACCTTGCCTTGTTCATCCACGCAATCGGGCAGATCGGATACGATGAATGCCCCATGCGCTCTCACATGGTGCAGGGCAGGCAGCATGAAGGCAGGGAATTCGATGATGGAACCACGTCCTCATTAAACATGTCACCTTTCGAATTCGTTGCTGATCAGAAATTATTGAACACGTGAGGGTAGCTCAGTTACAAGTGGTGCGTATTTACGCAACACGCGGTCCCACTCTTTGAACGACTGATCCTCCTTAGGGCTGACGCCTGGTTTGTCCGCTATTTCGCTAATCAATTTCATCTTGTAAGACAGCGGGTCGCGCGCTCCCATTTTTATGATGACTCTAGTGCGAATGGTGGCCTTGGAGAAGTTCTGAACCTGCCATGCGGTACGAAGGTAAGATGTCTCCTTGTCAGTAACTTCTATCACATCGATGTAGTTGAGCACCACCGAATTGATGATGAGCCATGCATCGTCTTCACGTTTCGTGGTCTTCAGCTCCAAGTCGAGGTTGGCAATGTCGGTTTGCGTGGATGCTTCGTAAGCATCATCCACAAACATTTTGACATGAAAAGCCTTAGGCGGGTCAGGATTTCCTGGAGTATTGTAGAACGTTATCGTTTCGGTGAAATATCCCGTTTTCTTTACATTGACCGTGGCATTGGTATATGATGGAATCTCCAAAAGCAGACTACCACGACCCATGGGCTCCCCATTGACGAAAATCTCAGCATCAGCCTCTGATACGGTGAGGCGTACTTTCTTTCGCCCAGCCTCTGCATTCAGAGAGGTAAAAAAGATAAGGACACCCATTAATACTATTTGGGAGAAGTGTCGGAAGGAACTACTAACTGTGGACATGTGCTAAGCTAAGATTGAGTTATCGGGCAAATTTCCGACTGGAATTCAGCACGGTCAATACTCAGGTCTGAGTATTTTTCACTCAATCGGAATGGTAATGAAGATCTCTGTTCCTGCACCAATACCGCTATCGACTACTAAGGCCCCCTTATATCTGGTCAATCGAGCGTGAATATCTGTCAAGCCGGTTCCTGCGCGGGTTTGCGCGCTATCAAATCCAACTCCATCGTCTGAATAATGGATGAGATAGTGGTCAGGGTAACGGTAATATTCGAATGTGGTGGTATTAGCGCTACTGTGCTTAAACGAGTTTGTGCAGAGTTCAATGCACATCAAAAAGAGGTCGTAAACCCATGGTGCATCTATTTTCTCGGGAAAGTCATAAAAGTGTAGTTTGAATTTTTCTTCTCCATGCAACTGGTTAAGATGTTCAACGTGCTGCCTGAATGCATCCGCTAATCGACCTTCCTCCAAAGAAGCGGGCATGATACGATGAGACAGGTTCCTCAATTCTCCGCTCAGCAGGCCGATCTCCGTCTCCAACTCAGCATCTTTACTCCGTTTGGCCAGTACTCCCAATGTCACAAGGCGGCCTCCGAAGTGGTCGTGTAGTAGGGTCGCCAACCGCTTCCGTTCGTTCTGTTCACCCCGGGAAAGATTATTCAAGTTTTCTTCTTTGGCCTTTACAAGTTCTTGTAGTAGCAGGTTATTCTCAGAAAAGGTTTTAAAGTACATCCGGGCCACGGCTATCCCGAAAAGCACTACCTCATAGCCGACTATAATGTAAAAAGCATCTCGTGGCACTTCCACACTGATGAGCTGAACCTCAGATAGTACTAGTACGATGATGGCTAAGATGAAAAGTACAAATGTGGAGAGCACAAATAAGGCCCTGCTCCGTTGGTACCTGACCTCACTGAGAACATGAAGAACTGTGGTCAGCATTAATGTGATGATGAGAAAATAGCCAATACTGCTAAACTGCTGTACCCATTGAAACCTCATTATCGGAACATAGAGCACCGCAGATGCCAAGATCACAATGAATAAGAGCCATCCCTGCAATCGCATGGACTTGGTGAGCCAAGAATCGGTACTTGGAGAGACGAAATGATAAAGGAATCCACAGAATACCATTGGGTCTAAAAAAGCGCTGTATATACGTATGTGCCCAACATGTACGAAACTTGGTAGTGCAACAGATTTGAGTACCCCTGTAGAGCTGCTGATATAGCAAAGGTTCAGGAAAACTGAAAAAACATACCATGCATACACAGGCCTTCGAGAAAATACAGTTAGGAAAAAGTTGAATAGAAAAAAGAGTATCAAAACACCAATAACGAACGAGGACATGACAAGATGGAACGCCTCCGTATGGAAAAACAGATCCGATTCGACCACACGTGGTTTTACCCTCAAATAGGCTGTAACCTTCTTTAACCGAATCAGAACCGTGGCGGTCGTACCCCCTTCCAGTGTGACGGAAGCGTAAGGGACCAAAGCAGGTAGCCAGCTACCCTCCACACGGTCTCCCATCAACTTCCTACTATCTTCATAAAAGACCTCAACGGTATCCAGATTCGGGTCTTGAAGGTCTATGACAAGCGATACAGTCTTGGATGTGCCGTTATGCACTTGGTACTTCAACCAGATTGCTGTATTGTTATTGAAGCCGATGGAAATAGGTACCTCATCAGCATGGTCTTTCCACTTCAAGGAAGTGTCCTGCGACACCTGTGATTTATGAAAAATGCTGTTATCATCTACAAGGTATTTTGCATTGACCAAGACAGAAGGCTCAGCGGCAACTGCCGAAATCACTGCCAGTAGCAATGAACATAGCATGAAGAGCAGCCGCATGATTCTTATCTCAATTAATTGCCGTGAAGTAGCGCCCTACTTGCCTGTCAGCCAACCATGCTTCAAGGCAATTCTCGATAGCTCCATTATATTGGTTGCCTTTGTCTTCCGGTAAATGTTTCTTCGATGCGTTTCTATGGTGACTCGACTGGTAAAAAGTCGCTCTCCTATCTGGCTGCTCGAAAGACCATCAATAACAAGGCTCAATACCTCGAGTTCGCGTTTTGACAGGCGTATAACTTCACTTTGCTCATCAACCCTGTCCAAATGGTCTTCCGGTAAGCCTGGTGCAATTACCCTGAAGCCATCGGTCCTGTCATCATGCAAAACCGTGACAAAGGCCTCCATCGAAGCGTCCTTCCGCACATATGCCCAGGCCCCCAATTCCCTTGCCCTGCGCATCAGAAAAATCTCGTCATAGGCAGTTAGGATAACTATCCTACCGAAGCTATTCGGTTGGGACAGGTTTTCAACTAATGAAAAGCCAGCCCGGTCAGAACCCAAGTTGACATCACACACAAGCACATCTGCTCCTTCCATACTGCAATCCCACTCCTCCAAACTGGTACAGGTTGCCTTGATATGGAATTTTCCGGATTCCACTAAGACGCTTTTCAGACCAGCCAAGAATATAGGGTGGTCGTCACAGATCACAACGGTTTGTTTGCAGGTAGTTGCCACGATAAAACTTTCCATGGTAAAGTTGTCGGCAAGCAACCGATTGCAGCAATAGCCATTTAAGGTGTTTTTAAACGTTATATGTGATCACAATTAGCCATGCAACTAGGTTCAAACAATACTTTGTCAACCACGGAGAAACTGTTTCAACGAGTTGTCACTACTTGGTGCTAACGACAATAAAGGAGGAGGCACAAAGCAACTGTCCCGTGTCACCGTCAATAAAGGAGGTGAGGCAAAGGAACTCCTTGTTGTCAACACGAAGCTCGATGTTGCCTCCGAGCAACTGCTTTATGAAGGTGGCATAGGTCCGTGTTTCCATATCTTCGCGGGCATGAATCTGAGGAAGTTCGTTTTCAATCCGTTTCAAGAGAACACTTACGTCATTTGGGACGAGGAGAAAAACTGCGCCATCATCGATCCGGGTTGTTCTGACGAACATGAGCGCATGGAACTGACCAACTTCATCGAAAAGGAAGGGCTGAACCCCGTGAAACTGCTCAATACGCACTGCCACATCGACCACGTGTTGGGCAATCGGTTCATGGCAGAGAAATACAACTTGGGGCTTGAAATGCACAAGTTGGACCTACCCGTTCTGAATGCAGTGCCGAACTACGGGGCCACCTTCGGATTTGACACAGGACCCATGATACAACCGAGCACTTTCCTTGAGGCTGGACAAGTGATCCATGTAGGCGACATTGACCTGAAGATCATTCACGTTCCTGGCCATTCGCCCGGTAGCATCTGCTTTTACCACGAGGCAAGCAAACAGGTCATTTCGGGTGATGCGCTTTTTTACGGCAGCATTGGCCGCACCGACCTTCCGGGAGGCAATCATCATCAATTGATAGCGGCCATCAAAGACCGGCTTTTCACTTTGCCCAATGACGTAAAGGTCCATTCGGGTCATGGCCCTGCCACCACAATAGGGTTCGAAAAAGCACACAACCCGTTTTTGCAATGAGGACATTGATGTTTCTACTGTCCTTGCTGTTCGTTGAAAACTGCTGGGGTCAAGAAACCACTGAGGCAAACTCCCCTCCCTTTCGGGGAGGTGTCGGGGGTGGGGTGTCCATTCATGTTCTGAGTTGGAACATTTACATGCGGCCACATTCGGTCACGTTCGATGGTCAGTTCAGGCGGGCAAAGGCCATTGGTGAAGTGCTGAAGGATGAGAACTACGATATCATTCTGTTTCAGGAAGCTTTCGGAAAAACCAGCAGGAAACGACTTCGGAAGGCGTTGGGCGGTGCTTTTCCGTACGAGATAGAACCGAAGAACAACGGTAAAACCGTGAACAGCGGCCTTTGGATATTGAGCAAACACAAGATCGAACATTCAGACTTCATCTTCTTTGACAACTGTTTGGTGAGCGATTGCCAATCGAGCAAAGGCGCAGTGCTCATTGAACTTGAAATGGATGGGCAGCGGTATCAACTAGTGAGTACGCACGTGCAGGCCGAGGACGGGAAGAAGTTTGCCGAGGTGCGCAACGGTCAGTTTGTCATGATACGCGACCTGCTTAACAAGAACGCCAAAGACCGCGTGCCTCAATTCATTCTGGGCGACCTGAACACGCCTTTCGATTCGGTTGCCGACTACCAGGCCATGCTGCAACTGCTGAACGCATCAGACGGCACGGTTTCTGTTACCGAGGCCAACGAACTGAGCACACAGAACCCGATAACATGGGGTTGCAAGAACAACGACCTCATCAAAAACAAATGGAAAGGCCACGTACAATTGCTCGACTACGCGCTGCAATGCGAAACAGGATATCCATTCAAACTGAGACGCGAACTGAGAACCTACACCAAAAAATGGTCGGGAAAACACAAACATCTGTCAGACCACTATGCCATATCACTCACCATACTTCCATAACTTTGCATCCCTCTATTAGCACTATGAAAAAACTGATCCTTTCGTTCGTTGTAACCAGCCTCATCATCACCACCGCGTTCTCGCAAGACGTTGACAAACACGAGATGTTCCGCAAGATGATGGGCACCATCAACACCATCAATACACTGAGTTTCAAACTCGATAAAACAGAACGCATCAAGGGCAAGATGATGCCCGGTTCGCAGGATGTGAAGTTGAACGTAAAGCCGTTCAAAGTGTATTTGAAAGTGCACGTGCCGAACAAAGGTGCCGAGGTGCTTTACATTGAAGGGCAGAACAACGGAAACGCCAAGGTGAATCCGAACACATTCCCATACATGACCCTCAATTTGGACCCTGACGGTGACATCCTGCGCAAGGATCAGCACCACAGCGTGAAGGAACTCGGATTCGGCTACACGGGCGACCTTTTGAACCACGTTTACACCAAGTATAAGGACAAGATAAACGACTACGTGAAGATCAATGGCGACATCACTTATGATGGCCGCAAATGCTGGAACGTGACGCTTTCCAATCAGGAATATAAGATCGAGAACTACACGGTACAAGCAGGCGAAAACGTGCTGAAGATTGCCCGAAAACTGCGTTTGGATGAATATGCGCTTCTGGAACTGAACAACATCAAAGGATTCGATGATGTGAAATCGGGGCAGACCATAAAGGTGCCGAACACGCTTTGCAAACAGATCGAAATGTACATTGATAAGGAAACCTACCTGCCTCTGTATCAGAAGCTGTACGATGAGAAAGGGCTGATGGCGGTTTATGAATACTCGAACCTGAAGATCAATCCGAAATTCAAACCAGAGGAGTTCACTGAAGATTACAGCGATTACAAGTTCTAATGCTTGCGCGAAACGCGTAGCCGCGTATCTTTGCGCCTCGTTCTTTATTTAATTCTTATCAAGAAAGACGGAGGGATAAGGCCCTACGAAGTCTTGGCAACCCCTTAAAAGGAAGGTGCCAAATCCTATCCCGTCCCGATAACTATCGGGAGCAGCGGGAAGAGATAAGTTGAAAGTGAGAACCTTTGACAAAGACAAACAGGGCCTTCAATGAGAGATCGTTGAAGGCCTTTTTTATTTGCGATTGACGATTGGCATCCCGATAATTATCGGGAGACGATCTGCGATTTGAACCAACCTCGGTGTTCTCTGTGATCTCTCAGTGAACTCCGTGGTTAATCTCAAACAAGAATGAACAGAACTGAACAATTAGAAAAAGCAGTTAAAGAACGGATACTCGTTCTGGATGGCGCGATGGGAACCATGATCCAACGCTACAAGTTGGAGGAAGAGGATTACCGTGGCGAACGTTTCAAGGACGCGCCAAAACCTTTGAAGGGGAACAACGATCTGCTTTCCATCACGCGGCCAGAGATCATCAAGGAGATACATCGAAAGTATTTCGAAGCAGGCGCAGACATTGCAGAAACCAACACCTTCAGCGGAACCACCATTGCGCAAGCGGATTATGGATTGGAAGATGCGGTTTACGACATCAATTACTATTCGGCCAAAATTGCCCGTGAGGTGGCGGACGAATTCACGGCAAAAGAGCCGAACAAACCACGATTCGTAGCAGGCTCCATCGGCCCAACGAACAGAACCGCTTCGCTTTCACCCGATGTGAACGATCCCGGTTTCAGAAGCGTGACCTTCGACCAACTGCGCATCGCCTACCGTGAACAGACTCAGGCGCTTATCGATGGTGGCGTGGATATTCTGCTGGTTGAAACCGTGTTTGACACGCTCAACGCAAAGGCTGCACTATTCGCCATAGACGAACTGTTCGATGAACTCGGCTACCGATTGCCTATCATGGTTTCAGGAACAATAACGGATGCCAGTGGTAGAACGCTTTCGGGTCAGACGACCGAGGCATTTCTCATTTCGGTATCACATATTCCGCTATTCAGCGTTGGTCTCAACTGCGCGTTGGGTGCAGCTCAGCTTCGTCCTTATCTGCAAGTATTGGCACACAAAGCTCCATTCGGTGTCAGTGCCCACCCGAATGCAGGTCTGCCAAACGAATTCGGTGAGTATGATGAAACGCCCGAAATGATGGCAAAGCAGATCGAGGAGTTCCTGAAAGAGAATTTGGTGAACGTTATCGGTGGCTGTTGTGGAACTACGCCTCCGCACATCAAAGCGATTGCGGAAGTGGCCGCGAAATACGCACCCCGAAAACTGGAATTGGTAGAACAGGTTTAACCGCAAAGACGCAGAGAATTCACAGAGTTCACAAAGATTTCTTGTTGGCGCTCTTCGCGCTGTCTTTGCGTCTCTGCGGTTCAAATACCCGAACGAATAAATGAAAATCCCTCCATTACAACTCAGCGGCCTCGAGCCGCTATTGATCTACGAAGGTTCCAACTTCATTAATGTTGGTGAACGAACCAACGTCACGGGTTCACGCATGTTCCTGCGGCTTATCAAAGAGGAAAAGTTTGATGAAGCATTGGCCGTGGCCCGCGACCAGGTGGAAGGTGGCGCGCAGGTGCTGGACGTGAATATGGACGAAGGAATGATCGATGGCAAGGAGGCCATGGTCCGTTTCCTGAATCTGTTGGCAGCTGAACCGGATATTGCCCGCATTCCGATCATGATCGACAGCTCCAAGTGGGAGATCATTGAAGCAGGGTTGCAATGCGTTCAGGGAAAATCGGTGGTCAATTCCATCAGTTTGAAAGAAGGTGAAGAACAGTTCATTGACCACGCCAAGAAGGTGAAGCGCTATGGCGCTGCGGTCATTGTGATGGCATTTGATGAAAACGGTCAGGCCGATAGCTACGAACGTAGAATAGAGATCTGCAAGCGTTCGTACGACATATTGGTGAACAAGGTCGGTTTTCCTCCACAGGACATCATTTTCGACCCGAACATTTTCCCTGTGGCAACGGGAATGGAAGAGCACAACAATAATGCGCTTGACTTTTTCAATGCCACCAAATGGCTAAAGGAAAACCTGCCTGGTGCGAAAGTGAGCGGTGGCGTGAGCAACGTTTCGTTCTCATTCCGTGGCAATGATCCCGTTCGCGAGGCCATGCATTCGGTCTTTCTCTATCACGCCATCCGGCATGGAATGGACATGGGAATTGTGAACCCTACCATGTTGGAGGTGTATGACGAGATACCGAAAGACCTGTTGGAGCACGTGGAAGATGTGCTGCTGAACCGCAGACCGGATGCCACGGAACGCCTCTTATCCTTTGCGGAAACGGTTGTCGGAAAGGAGAAGGAAAAGAAGGAAGACCTCACATGGCGACAAGCGCCTGTGGAAGAACGCCTCTCGCACGCCTTGGTCAAAGGCATAGCCGATTTTGTGGAGGAAGATGTGGAAGAAGCCCGTCTGAAAGCAGAACGTCCGCTGCACGTCATTGAAGGCCCTCTGATGGACGGCATGAATGTGGTCGGTGACCTGTTCGGTGCTGGAAAAATGTTTTTGCCGCAGGTCGTGAAATCTGCAAGGGTGATGAAAAAGGCCGTTGCTTATCTCCTTCCCTACATGGAACAAGAGGCCGATGGAACTGCTTCAAAAGCTGGAAAAGTTTTGATGGCTACGGTTAAGGGTGATGTACATGACATCGGCAAGAACATCGTTGGGGTTGTGCTGGCCTGCAATAACTATGAGGTCATCGACCTTGGTGTGATGGTTCCTGCGGAGAAAATTCTGACGGAAGCCAAAAAGCAGAAGGTGGATGTCATTGGTCTAAGCGGACTGATAACACCTTCTTTGGATGAAATGGTGCACTTGGCCAAAGAAATGGAGCACGATGGGTTTGATATTCCGTTGCTGATCGGTGGGGCAACCACTTCCCGTGTTCACACGGCCGTGAAGATCGACCCGCAGTACAAGAAGGGGCAAACGGTGCACGTGCTGGATGCTTCGCGCTCGGTAACGGTGGTGGAAAGTCTGCTCGGACAGAAGAAGCAAGCGTTCGTAGAGAACATCCAAGCGGAGTACGCCAACATGCGCGAAATGCATGCCCGTAAGCGGGCGGATAAAGAGGTGGTCACGCTGACGGAAGCCCGCGCCAATAGGTTCAAGATCGATTGGAAGCCTGAAGACCTTGTCCAACCGAAGAAACTCGGCATCACACAGTTCAAGGATTTCCCGCTGAGCGAGTTGGTGGATTACATCGACTGGACGCCTTTCTTCCAAACATGGGAATTGGCGGGGCGTTATCCGAAGATCTTGGAAGATGAAGTTGTGGGAACGGAAGCCACCAAGCTTTTCAATGATGCGCAGGCCATGCTTCAGAAAATTGTTTCTGAGAAGTGGTTGCAGGCAAGCGGTGTAGTCGGACTTTGGCCTGCGAATGCCATTGGCGATGACGTGGAACTCTACACCGATGAGAGCCGTGCAACGCTTCTATCCACCGTTCATTCATTACGCCAACAATCCAAGAAAGCCGAGGGCGTTGCCAATTTCGCGCTGGCTGATTTTGTTGCTCCGAAAGAAACTGGCTTGAACGATCACATGGGCGGCTTTGCCGTTACCGCAGGATTGGGCATTGAAGCGAAACTGGCCGAATTCGCTGCCGACCACGATGATTACAGCAGCATCATGCTGAAAGCCTTGGCCGACCGCTTGGCCGAAGCGTTTGCGGAAAAACTGCACGAGATCGTGCGAAAGGAACTTTGGGGTTACGAGCCCAACGAATCGCTTTCTAACGAAGAACTGATAAGAGAAAAGTACCGTGGTATCCGTCCAGCTCCTGGCTATCCTGCCTGCCCCGACCATACCGAAAAGCCCGAGTTGTTCCGATTGCTGAACGCCACAGAGATCACGGGCGTTAGCCTGACCGAAAGTTTGGCCATGATGCCCGCAGCCTCCGTCAGCGGTTGGTATTTCGGGCATCCCGAAAGCAAGTATTTCGGACTTGGTAAGATCGAGAAGGACCAAGTGGAGGATTACGCTTCACGCAAGGGAATGGAACTGCGGCAAATGGAACGTTGGTTGAGTTCCAAGTTGAATTACGATTAAGATATTTTTCAATCAATCGTCTGCAGTCGACCACCTGTGTCTTCTGTGAAACTCACGGAGTTTTCTGGCAATTACCCGTGCCTTCCTGCAAGTTGCAGGAGCATCATTGCAATTACATCTGCCCTCTTGCAAGTTGCAGGGGTTTCTGGTCGAGGGCAGGTATCGTCAATGAAATATCCGATTGGTCAACAGAATGAACTGAAACAGCCTTAAGAATGCCACCATTTCATGGCTCAACGCTGGTTGGTTTCGGTCTGTTTCCTCTTCTTCAAACCCCTAAAGATCTCGGAGAAGAGAATATTGAAGCGGAACTGATAATAGGGTGAATTGAAATTCTCCTTCACCTTTTTGTTGCCCAATAGCATGACGCGGTACCCGAGGCCAACTCCGAAACCGACCCATTTGGTGAAGAGATAATCGACCGTCACGCCTGCTTCCATAGGCACAATGAGGCCATTTGCAAAGCGGTTGTTGCTCTCGCTTATATAGAAGGTCTCTCCAACGCCTATTTGCACCGGAACGGAAAGTGTCCAATCATCCTCTTCGTAGAAGCTGTAGTCTACATAACCGATGGCGTACCGCATACGCGGCTGCGCAATTGCATCGGTCTGGCCGAAATCGCCCGGTCTGTAAAACTTTGAGTTCAGATTCGTAAGCATCCAATAATATCCGATACCGCAACGGATTGGAAACTTGAATTCAAATCCCGCCCTTACGCCCAAGTACGTGGCATGATGCGTCTGCACAAATGAATTGCGCGATTCGACCTTGGCAAGGAACTTCACCTTGTCATTCTGTCGCTGGGCGAAGAGCATCCCAGGAAAAAGGCAGATCAACAGTATTTGGACGTGGCGATTCAAGGCAAAAAAAATGTCCTTAAGTACTTAAGGACATTTTCCTATTCAATATTGGGTTCTCAGTGAACTTCTTCCTCACCAGGTCTGATCGGAACGGTCTGCGGAATGAAATCATGCTCTGCGCCCGGCTTGCTGTAATCATAGGCCCAACGATGCACGGTTGGAATCTCTCCGGGCCAGTTGCCATGACCAACTTCCACTGGTGTGGTCCA
>Ga0172367_10007418_pt1 | contig 12577 bp, 10 predicted proteins | sample Lak10m_FD_114542 | JGI IMG/M metagenome (GOLD analysis project Ga0172367, IMG submission 114542) | Freshwater microbial communities from Kabuno Bay, South-Kivu, Congo - kab_022012_10m | ecosystem: Environmental > Aquatic > Freshwater > Lake | place: Democratic Republic of the Congo: South-Kivu...
ACCAGCCGCATGTTCTACGTCGGCGAGCCTTCCATCCAAGCCAGGCGCTTATGCGAAATCACTTACGAATGCATGTGGTTTGGCATTGCTCAAGTCATGCCGGATGCCACGCTGGGCGATATCGGCCACGCTATCCAGATCCATGCCGAGAAAAACGGCTACTCGGTGGTACGCGAATTCTGCGGACATGGCGTCGGCAAGAAATTCCACGAAGACCCGCAGGTATTGCATTACGGCAAGCCGGGCACCGGGCTCAAATTGCAGGCCGGCATGATCTTCACCATCGAGCCGATGATCAACGCCGGCAAACGCGACATCCGGCAACTCGGCGATGGCTGGACCATCGTCACCAAGGACCACAGCCTCTCCGCCCAGTGGGAACATACGGTGCTGGTCACCCCTGCTGGCTACGAGGTACTGACCGTTTCCAGCGATACTCCGCCCAAACCTGGCATTGTGAGCTAGCCTCCCATCCATAGTTCCGTGACAACAGCACTCGCCACCGCCGCTCCCCACGCTCGCTGGCGCGCGCAGTTCCAGCAGGGCCAACATATCCTGCGCCAGCGCTTCGAGCGCGACGTCGATACGGCCTGGCTGCTTCGTCAGCAGTGCAAGCTGGTGGACGATATACTGCGTGCGCTGTGGCAGGAAGCCGTCATGCCAGCGCACATCTGCCTGATTGCGGTCGGCGGCTACGGCCGCGGAGAACTTTTCCCCCATTCCGACGTGGATCTGCTGTTACTGCTGGAACATCCCGATCCTTCTGCCACGGCACAGATCGAACGGCTGATCGGAGCGTTCTGGGACATCGGCCTGACGGTGGGGCACAGCGTGCGCACCCTGGAACAATGCGTGGAAGAAGCCGCCAAGGACGTCACGGTGCGCACCAGCCTGCTCGAAGCACGGTCACTGGCAGGCAGCCGGACGCTGTTTAACCGTTTTACCAGCACCTTGGCACTGGCCATGGAGGGGCGGGCGTTCCTGCGCGACAAGCTGGTCGAACAGGCGCAACGGCACATGCGTTTCCACGACACCGCCTACAATCTGGAACCCAACATCAAGGAAAGTCCGGGCGGGCTACGCGACCTCCATAACGTGCTGTGGATCGCCCGCGCCCTGGATATTGCAGCAAGCTGGCATGGCCTGATGCGAACGGGGCTGCTCACAGCGGGAGAAGCCAGACAAATCCGCCGCCACGAACTGTTCCTGCAAACCCTGCGGGTTCATTTGCATTATCTGGCCAATCGACGCGAAGACCGCCTGCTGTTCGACTTTCAGGATGCCATCGCCCTAAGGTTCGACTTCACCGACAATAAGCACCGGCGCGCCAGCGAGCAGTTGATGCAGCGCTATTACCGCAGCGCCAGGATTATCAGCCTGATGAATGAAATTCTGCTGCAGGAACTGCGCGAGCAGGCTTTCCCGCAACATGGCGCCATCCACGACCTGAATGCCCATTTCCATGCCCGTGGCGGCCTGCTGGAAGTAAAATCCCCAGCCCTGCTGCAACGCAAGCCCGCAGCAATCCTGGAAGCTTTTCTGACATTGCAACGGCACCCCGAAGTAACAGACATGAGCGTAGGACTGGTACGTAACCTGTTGCGGGTCATTAAGCTGGTCAATGCCGATTTCCGCAACGAGCCCAGGCACAAACGCCTGTTCATGGATATCCTGCGCCAGCCTGCCGGCATCACATCGACGCTGCGACGTATGCATCGCTACGGCATCCTGGGCCGGTATTTGCCGGCATTTGGCCGCATCACCGGGCAAATGCAGCATGACCTGTTCCATGTCTACACAGTAGATGAACACACCCTAAATGTGCTGCGCAACCTGCGCCGTTTTACCCTGCCTGAACACGCCCACGAATTCCCGCTATGCAGCCGCCTGATCGATGGCTTCCCGCGCAAGGAAGTGCTTTACATCGCCATACTGTTCCACGATATCGCCAAGGGACGCGGCGGCGACCACTCCTCCGTGGGCGCGCTGGATGCTCGCCGTTTCTGCAAGGCGCACGGCCTGGCGCGGGAGGACACCACCCTGGTGGGTTGGCTGGTGGAAAACCACCTGTATATGTCCGGCACGTCGCAGAAATCCGATCTCAGCGACCCTGCGGTGATCGAAACATTTGCCCGAAGAATGGGCAACGAACGTCAGCTCACCGCGCTTTACCTGCTAACGGTCGCGGACATTCGCGGCACCAGCCCCACCGTGTGGAACGCATGGAAAAACAAGCTGCTGGAAAATCTGTTTATCGCGGCGCAACGCCTGCTGCGGGGCGACAGCGAATCTGCCGACATCAGGTTGAGCGAGCGTCAGCGTCAGGCAAGCAACATCCTCAGCCAATACGCGATTCTGGAGCCGTCCTACCGCGCCTTATGGGAAAAGTTCGGCGAAGCCTATTTTTTGCGCCACGACAGCCAGGAAATCGCCTGGCATACGCGTTTGCTGCTCACTCACCTCAACAGCACGAAGCCCATAGTCAGGGCGCGCCTATGTCCTGACGGTGCCGGTATCCAGGCGCTGATTTATACCCCGGATCGGGAAGGTCTGTTCGCCCGCATCTGCGGCTTCTTCGGGCGCATCGGCTACACCATAGCGGAAGCCAAGGTGCACACTACCCTCCACGGCTATGCGCTGGACAGCTTTCTGGTACTGGATGAGAGCGACAAAACGGTGCGCTACCGCGACCTGCTCTCCTACATCGAATTCGAGCTGACCCAACGGCTGGAAAGCGCACAGACAACGGAAGAACCGTCACATGGGAGAATCAGCCGCCAACTCAAGCATTTCCCGATCACGCCGGTCGTCTCCGTCACCCCTGCAGAGAATGGCAACAATCATGTACTCTCGATTGTGGCGGGGGATCGTCCGGGACTGCTCGCGCGCATCGCGCATACCTTCCTGCGGCTCGGGGTGAGCCTGCATACCGCTAAAATCAACACCCTCGGCAACCGGGCAGAAGACACCTTCCTGATTTCCGCGCAGAGCGGGGAACAGTTGCCCGCGACCGTTATCGAAGAACTTCAGGCAGAGCTCCTGGAACAGCTTTAATCCTGAATCCGGCGAAGGCCAGTGGTAGGATGGGTTGAGCGTAGCGATACCCATCATACACGGGCTGTTAGAGCGGCTTTGATGCCGGGGGCGGAATAGTTCCGCCGCGCTCCAACTGGTACAGCCAGGCCAGCAGTTCGGCGACGGCAAGATAGAGCTGGGGGGGAATGTTCTGATCCAGATCCACCTGCATCAGCATGGCCACCAACTCGCGGGACTCATGGACATAGACCCCCGCCTCCCTGGCGCGCTCGATGATCGCCTCCGCCAGCAGGCCGCGGCCCTTGGCCACCACCTTGGGAGTGCTCTTCCCGCCTAGGTAGGCAAGCGCCACAGCCATCTGCGATTGTTCAGGTTTGCTCGGCGTGTCCATCCTGATTGACGGTCATCCCTGTGAGATTCAACCCGGCGGCGGCGAAAGACTGTGCCAGCCCCCCCTGTTCGCGCTTTAACAGTGCAGCACTGTCAGTCTGCACTACCGAAAAATCAATGCGCACACCATCCCCGGCGAGGGCAATATTGGCCGTAACGCCGCCCATGCGCGGCAATTGCAGGCTGAGACGCGTTTTCCACGCAACCGGGGCATCCTGCTCACCGCGACGGCTGTTGCCGTCTTCCTCAACTTCCCAGTGCATCTCCTGCCCGGGCCAGACCTGTCCCTGCCAGACAATCTGCCGACTATCCAGCACCCCCAACTGCTGCTGGATCAGCGGCAAAGCCTGCGGATGCACCGGGCTGGACGGTGTATCAGCCATACGCCCTGTTGACGGTTGCTGACCAATATCCGTCAACCGCGGTGCCGCAACATCAGGATTCTGTACCATATCAATCCGGGTTGCAGGCGCAGCCACCTGCTGTGGCGCTGCGGTGAGGGGCGTCAGTTGAGCCTGCGGCTCCTGCATCAGAACAGTCAGCGGCCTTTCACCGGTGACCCATTGAGCCTGGTGCGATTCATAAAACAAACCGCCCTGCGACAAAGTGTTGCGTAAAGCCTCGGCCAGGGGCTTGCCGCCCTCGGGTGGCGCGCTCAGCACCGGCTGCGATTTGTTCAGTGCAGAGGCCTGAGCCGACTCCGGTTGCGATTTGTTCAGCGTGGCCGTCTGCGCCGGCTCCTGAGCAGTTTTCTGCACCAGGCTATCGACCAGTTTCGCAGCTTCGCTCAGGGAAACCGGGGCATACTGAACCGGCGTTGCCGGTTGCTCTGTAGTCAGCGCAAAAGTAAGGCGCGGGGAATTGCCGACATAGGTCAGCTCCAGTGTATCGCCCGGTTGCGTGTTGCGTGGCAGGTTCATGTCGAGAACCTGGTTCTCGATCTGCACCTGGAATCGGCCGTTGGGCTGGCTGGCCAGCACAACCGCCGGAAGTTTCTGGCCTACCGTCCATTCGGGCGTTTCGACCGGGCTTCTGGCCACCTCGATCAAAGGCTGTGCTGTGCCCTTGATCAGCAACTGCAACTGGTTCTGGATGTCGTTATGTATCATGCCGTCTTGCCGTGCATGGAAATGAGCAATTCCGCTTCGCCGCGGGAGATACCGCAGGTGGAAGCCATATATTCGGCGTCATGCCCCTGCCGGGCCAACTGGATAGCCCTCAGGTAAGGGCTGGGGGAAACGTCGGCATTCTCGGCATCCGATTGCGGTTGCGAAAACCGCGCCTCGATCGAGGCGATACGCTGTTGCAATAGTTCGATCTCGCGACGCAACTCCTGCTCGCTACGCAATGCGTCTTCCGCCTGTTTGCCCTGGATGATCGCCAGCCAGCGCGGCTTATGCAAAGGGCTGCTGCCGGAACGCATGAGTAACAGTAGTTCGGCAATGTACACGGCGAGCACCAACACAACCACGACAAGCAACTCGCGCCAGGTAACGACAATAGCTTCCAACTGACCGCTCCAATAGCTTTTGCGGTTGATATTAGCACATCAGGCATAGTCGTCCACGATATGGACCGAACCTGGCTGGTCGGGGTTGCCCGGCTGTTCACCCTCATCCGATTCATTTTCTACATTTCGTCTATCCGGAGGCTTCCTTCGGGAAGCATTCGGGTCGGAATGTTCCACGCGGGGATGGGTGGGGACTATGGGGGATATGTGATCGATGTGACCAAAGGAATCAGCCGCCAGAAAGTGTGGGCCATGCCGAGCTCTTTCCACCAGCCTCTCTGTTTGCCCTACCATAGCAGCCCTTTCGTCAGGTTATAGCTAGACGCCAGTTTGCCATTACTGCTCTTTATATGCTTGTTGCAGCACCTTGCTGGAACTTATGGAGCGCAAAATCTCTTGTAATTCGCCGGTCCATGCCCTGGTAAGACCGACCGTTAGTTCGTCGTTAAACTGAACCTGCTTGGTCAGGCGTGTAATCTCATCCACCTGTATTTCGCTCATGCCAACCTCGTCCTGCATCAGCGACATGAGTTGTGCCACCGCCTCTGCGCGTTTCTGTTCCGCCGCCAAAAGTTCGTCCCATTCCTCCTGGCGCGCGTACTCAAGCATTTCCTGGCTTATATTACTGATGTAGCGATAAACCTCCAGCACCTGCATCGCAATGCTCAGGCAGCGCCATAACTCATGGAGGGGCGCGGCGATGCCATACTGTTATCAGTACTGTTCTCGTTCACGGGCGGATTCGCGGGTTGAACGGGTTGCTTCCTGCTGGTATCCACCGCCGCCCAGGCGTTCCGCAGGCCCACCAGCAGCTTGCCTACTTCATCCAGCGGCTCGACCTGGTTCTGCACATTGGCCACCAGCAAACGTGTACACATATACTCGTATAAGTCATTGAGATTTTCTGCCAACACCCCCCCTACTTTCTTATCCAGGCTCAGTTGCAGTCCCTCATGAATAATCGCCATGGCCTGGGAGATCGCCTGGCATTTGGCCGGGATATTACCCTGCAACATGGCAAACCTCGCTTTCGCCACCGCTTTTACCGCACCATCAAACAGCATCAAAATCATCTTGTGCGCGGAGGCACCGTCCAGAGCAGACTGAACTTCGGTCTGTGCATAGACATTCAAGGCTTTACTGCTCGCATAACTCATTTTGGTTTACCCCGGTTATTCAGGTGGTCAATTATTTAGTCGAATTAGACAACGCCGCCAATTGCTGGGCCAGTGCGTCGCTGGTTGACTGCATGCTGGACAACATGACGTTCAATGCCGAGAACTGTTTTGTATATTGCGCCTGCTTATCCGCAAGACGCTGGGTTAAGGTATCGCGCTGGGTGCTGATATTCCTGACGCTCTGGTTCAAGCTGCTGATACCGCTGGCAACCATACCATCAGTGGCAAGAAACGAGTCGAGCAGGGTACTGAGCCGGTCGGCGTAACCGCGACTGAAACTCACCGTCCCGCGATCACCGGTCGAACCGCCGTTAATCTGAATTTTCAGGCCGCTGGCGCCAGTGGTGACGGCACCCGCCAAGGTTTGGCCGGAGCCATCGGCTGCAACACCATCCAGAGAACCTGCGGCAGTTCCACCATTTAAGCCGAGATTTGTCACATTGAGTGCATAGATGCCGGTCAGGGTGCTCGCAGTAGAGGATACAAAACTGATCTGGCTGTCGGAAGGTTTGCCTATGGAGGTAAAAATTGCCGCAATATCATTAGGGTAGGTATCAATCGCCGACTGCAACTTGATAGGGTTAAGCGTCATGGAGCCATCTTTTTGCATCGTGACACCTACCTGGAACATGGATGTCAGGGTGCCATTCAGGCCATCGATGGGAGTCGCCAGCATGTTGCTTATCTGGCTCTGGATAACACGCACCCTGGAATCCCCTATCAATACGCCACCCTTTTTGGTAGAGGCGTTATAGGCGGTAAGGTCAGCGATGGTCTTGTTCAAGTCATTGAATGCAGTCACGAAACTTTGCACCGACGTCTTGATGGAAGTCAAGTCGCGCGCGACGCTCACAGACGCGGTACCAGCCTTATGCAAGTTCAAGGTAACCCCATCCAGCACATCGGTCACCTGGTTGGTGGCTTTACTGACGAAAACTCCGTCTACCGTCAGTTCCGCATTCTGCCCAATGGCAATCTGCGACATATTCTGCGTGTTCGTGTGGGTCGGATCGTAACCGAGAAGATCGGATAGTGCCTGGTCGCCACTGACGCTGATGGTCATGCTGTTCGCCTTGCCGCTGGTATTGGAACTAAGCACCAGACGATAAGGATTGGCGCCGCCATCATTGACGATGGACGCGGTCACTCCTATCTGCGCGTTATTGATGGCATCGCGTATGCCGGCAAGCGTGTTGTTGCTGCTATCGATGGTGATGGTTTCTGACGTGTTGTTACTGACAAACGTCGTACCCACCCCGTATTTCCCGGTGACAGGATCGAATGTGGCAGAGGTGATGGTGCCGAAATCTATGGTCAAGGTGCCGCTGCCTATCGCCGTGGTGGTATCGGCCTTACCGGTCGCCTCCAGTTTCTGGGCCTGGGCCAGCGCCGTGACCTCTACCGAGTGTGTGCCTATCGCCGCCGACGCGGAGGTGCTAACGCCCAACACGCTGGTATCGGTCGACGTTGCTGCATTGGAGGAAAATTTACCGGGGTCGTTGAGATCTGCGACGGCTGTCTGGAACGTGGAAATTGCACCCTTGATGCTGCCCCAGGCGGTTATTTTTGCCTGGTAGGCAGCCTCCTTCGTGTTAAGGGCGGTTAACGGCTGCTGTTCGACCTGCATCAACTGGCTGACTATGCTCGCCACATCGATGGCCGAGGCGGTACCGCCAGATGACGAACTTGTACCAGAAACAGCCATGTCTAACTCCTGTCTGAGAACGTTTCCTGCCTGAATACCAGAACGAGAAGACGTGTCACGTTAATCTTTTGAAAATTATACTCCGCTTGCCGATCATGCCTTCTGACGAATGATCATGCCTTGCAACTTGTCGAGCGCCTTGGCGATTTCGAGCATTTCCGGCGAAGGAATTTGCCGGATAACTTCCTTGGTACTTGTGTCGATCACCGTAACTATATTAGCGCCGGTATCCTCATCCACGGAAAATTCCAAATCCCTTGATGCCTGGCTGATAAAATTGTTGGCCCGTTCTGCAGCTTTTTTTACCTCAGAAATATCGACTGTACCACTCACGGATTTTACCGCACTACTGGACGAATCCACCGATGCCGTCCCCTGCGGTCTGATATTACCGGTCGTGCCGGAATAATCCATGCCGGATGTCACCGGTGTAAAGTTTGCAACCTGAGAGATGTCCATCTTGATTCTCCTTCAAATCCATATGCCCGACCGGGTATCCGGCCGGGCTTTTCTTAATACACTACTCCAGGTTTACTTCAGCAACGACAGCACGATGTTGGGCAGTGCATTGGCTTGCGCCAGCATCGCCACACCTGCCTGTTGCAGAATCTGGTTACTCGTCAGGTTAGCGGTTTCCGAAGCGAAGTCGGTATCTTGAATCCGCGAACGGGCAGCCGCGATATTTTCCGAAGTCGTGGTCAGGTTGGAAACCGTCGACTGGAAGCGGTTTTGAACTGCGCCGAGATCCGCGCGGATGGCGTTAACTTGCGCCATGGCCGCATCGATCACGTCCACCGCGTTTTGCGCGCCGGAAGCAGTGCTGATGTCGACTGCGGACAGCCTGGACTTGGCGCTGGTGACCGATTCTCCTGCCATTGTGGTGTTCAGCACGCCGCCGGAAGCATTAACCAGATCCGAAGTCACCGAGAACGGGCCGGCGTTCGAGTTCATGGTGACCTTGCCGGCGATAACCGTGGAATCCAGTTGCGCGGCCTTGGCTACGGTGCCGCCATCGGTGAGCGCGACCGCACTGCCGGTGATGCCGGTAACGTTGATGGTCTGCGCTACGTCGCTGACGCCGCTGGCATCGGTCACGGCCGCCGAGTGGCGGAAGTTTTCGATCTTGATGTCATAGCCGGCCGAATTGGTCAACTTTAGGCTGCCTGCCGTAGTCACCTCGGCGGTGATGCCGGTGGTGCCGGAACGCTGGTTGACGGCGGAGGCCAGTGACGAAAGATCGGAAGTGGTGACCGCAGCCGAAATCGCCACGGCAGTAGTGTTCGAGCCGTAAAGATTGAACGACACCGTGCCGCTCGCGCTCAGCCCGCTGAACGTGACTTCGGAGCGCGCAGTGGCGGTGACGCCGGTAGTGCCCGAAACCGCATTAACGCCGGCGGCGATCTGCTTGGCGGTGGAATCCGCGCCGACGCTGACGCTCTGGCTGGTCAAGCCGGAGATGTTAAGCGTCTGTGCGTTAACGCCGTTGCCCTCGCCGACGCCCATGCTGGCGGTGGCTGAAGTCAGGCTGATGTTGGCGTTATCCGTTGCGCCGCTCTCGAACTGCAACGCGTTCGCGGAAAACTTCAGGCTGTAGCCGCTGTCCGCGGCGACGATTACCTGGCCCCGTACCGAAGTGGAGTCATTGCCGACGGTAGTGAGACGGGTTTCTATCGGAGACACGGCGGTGCTATTCAGCCCGGTGACCAGATTGGTGGCGGTAACCGCCGCGGTGTTGGCCGCGGCTGCCGCGCCGCTACCGCCTGCGCCAGTACCGACACCGGCTGCGAGGGTGACATCGGTGGCATTCAATGCGCCGGAGAGAAGTTCACCGGCATGGGCATCGAACTGCAGGGAGTAGCCGCTTTCGGCAGACACAAACACTGTGCCGCGCACCGAGGCGGAATCTGCGACGCCGCCTTCGATTGGCGCCACGACATCGCCCATCAGGCCGGTGACCAGGCCAGTGGCGGTAACAGCGGTGTCGATGGCGGTTGCCGATACGGTATTCGTGGTAACAAAGGTACCCGCTGCATCGGTAGCCGTAGTACCACCCGTGTATGCGCCACCCGGAACTGCTAGCACCACCGTGTCACCAGCAGCGCCCCCAGCAAAATCTATGACGAATGAAGTGGCGGTGGTGACGCCATTGAGGACGACCTGCGCCCCAGCTCCTACCCCCAAACTGGTGAAGGCGTAGCCGCTGCTCGGGGCGGCAGCAGCAGCAGCTGCGCCTGCGGCAGCGAACGCGTCCATAGTATCTTCTTTGGTAGCCCCCGTCACAAAAGTGAACGAGAGGTCGCCGAGCGGACCGGCTTCTATGGCGCTGGTGAGCGTTGCCGTGATTGTGACGCCAGCTATAGAAGCTTGGGCACCAAATGTGACGTTTGCCGCAGCCGTTTGGTTTTTGACGGCAAAATTGGCAAGGTTGATATCGACCCCAGACGCGCTGGTGATAGTGATTTCGTCGGCCGTGGCGAACGTGTCGCTACCGGCGAGTGCCAGGTCCGTGTTGCCGTTGGCGGTGTTGATATCGCCGATTCTAGTAGTCAATTCATTTAAGATGTTGGTACGCGTCGCGGCATCGGTAGCTCCGACCGTGTAGCTGACGGTCACTGCTGCGCCGGCATCGACGGACAGGTCAAACGAAACCACGTCGCCAGGATCGGCCATGCCATCCGCCAGCAGAGACGTGAAGTCAAGCTTCATGGCGTTATAGCCGGTGGCGTTAATGCCGGTCATGGCATCCAGAGCAGTTGCGATTTCCTTGGCGGTCGAGGTGGCGGCCATGCTGGCCGAGACGGCAGTGGTTGCGTCGGGCGCGGTGACGGTGGCTATCACAGCACCAGCCAGGTTGTTAACGGTACGGGCATCGGCGGCTGTGCCGGCGGTGGAAAGGGCTGAGGCGCCCAAGCCATTGCCCGCGGCGGTACCGATCAGGTTCACCGCATTGGCGACGTTGGTACTGGCGCCGCTGGTGCTCGCAGTAGTGAAGGTGGTGCCGGCAAGGCCGCCATACATCTTGGCCACAAAGTCGCCGGCGGAGTCGGTGGTTCCGGTGCTACGGCTGAGAGTAACGGCGGCACCCGCGGCAGATTGCGAGAAGGTGTAACCGGCGGCGGCGAGATCTGCGGTGCGGGCCGTCAGGCCGGCATACAGGCCATCGTTGGCCGAGGCTACGGTAGCGGCCGCGACGGTGAAAGCTATCGCGCCATTCGCCACACCGCTGAGGGTCATGGTTCTCGCGCCAATGTCGCCGGTAGCGACCGCGCTGAAACCCAGCGTGGTATTCACCGTATTGTTGGCGACGGCGAAGTTGGCTAGGTTGATGTCCACTCCGGAGGCGCTGGCGATGGTAATGGCATTGCTGGTGCCGAAGCCACTGGCGCCTTCGAGTGTCAGGTCGCTGTTGCCGTTGGCGGTGTTGATAGCGCTGATGGCGTTGGCGAGGGCGGTCTGGATGTTGCTGCGGGTGGTCGCATCGGTGGCGCCTACCGTGTAGCTGACAGTCTGCGTGGCCGAGCCGGTGCCGGCATCGGTGGACAGAGCGAAGCTGACGCTGTCGCCGACGTTGATCGAAGCGGGAAGGGCAGTGTTGCTGATAATGCTGCTGAAATCCAGCTTCATGGCGTTGTAACCGACGGCCTCGATGCCGACCAGGCTATTTAACGACGCAGCGGCTTCCTTGGCGTTGGAGGTGGCGGCTATGCTCACGCCCTCGGTTGCGCCGGAGGCATTGGTGGCGGTAGCCGTTGTGGCCGTGGCAAAATCATTGCTGCTACGGGCCAGTGCGGCGGTGGTGTTGACAACCGCCGTAGCGCCCAGTTTGGTGCCGTTCAGGGTCGCGGTATTGGCGCCTTTCGCGGTGCTGATCTGGGAAGTGACTTGTTCGGCGCCCAACGTTTCGGCCGATGCGCCGGCAACGGAAACGGAAATGGTCTGATTGGCATTGGCGCCCACCTGGAAGTTCTGCGTGGTGAACGTGCCATCCAGCAGGTTTAAGCCGTTGAAGTTGGTGGTTTCGGAGATGCGGTTCAGTTCCGCCATCAATTGGTTGGCTTCCGATTGCAGGCTCTTGCGGTCGGAGGCACTGTTGGTCGCGTTGGCGGACTGAATCGACAGTTCGCGCATACGTTGCAGGATGTTGCCGGTTTCCTGCAGCGCGCCTTCAGCGGTCTGCGCCAGGGAAACACCGTCGTTGGCATTACGCACCGCCTGGTTCAAGCCGCGAACCTGCGAGGTCATCCGATCGGCAATCGACAATCCTGCCGCATCGTCTTTGGCGCTGTTGATACGCAAGCCGGAAGACAGGCGTTGCAGGGAAGTTGCCAACCCGCCTTGCGATACGTTGAGGTTACGCTGCGCATTTAGCGAGGCAATGTTGGTGTTGATGACCTGTGCCATGATGAATCTCCTTAGCAGTTATTCAAAAAAAATCGTTACGGCTAACGCCCGTTATTACGGCGTTTAGGCCGCCGTTAGAACCATTATCGGGAGCGCGAGGGAAAACTTTAGGACTTGTAACGTATATACAATCCGCTCTGTCAGGACTCCCCTGCATGGGATACCTGACTATTCATACTTCCCTGATCGCCAACTGGGCGTCAATGTCCTGCAGTACCTTTTGCAGGCCGAGACGTTTGAATCGCCCCGGGTTTTGAGGAGGCTCCAAATCTTGAGAGAATGGAGCCATGAACAAATCGAACCGTTTTTCCCCCGAAGTGCGCAAGCGCGCAGTCCGCATGGTGCAAGAGCATCGTG
>Ga0172367_10007420_pt1 | contig 12576 bp, 11 predicted proteins | sample Lak10m_FD_114542 | JGI IMG/M metagenome (GOLD analysis project Ga0172367, IMG submission 114542) | Freshwater microbial communities from Kabuno Bay, South-Kivu, Congo - kab_022012_10m | ecosystem: Environmental > Aquatic > Freshwater > Lake | place: Democratic Republic of the Congo: South-Kivu...
GAGAATCATCGCCTTTTTCTATCGTGATCAGGGCTAGGCGATTGAAAAGAGGCTCGGAGACTGCGGATGCTAGGCAGGGGTAGGTGCCCTGGCCCCGCGTGGCCGCTTCGGGAAACCCTGGTGGCTTTTCCTGTTTACTGGCAATTGTGCAAAAAACTCATTGCGCAAAATTTATTTTGCGCAACATAACGATCACATGCAGTTGAGCATGCGCTCAAGGGGAGCGCCTCGCATGGAGGGGTGAAAGGGCTGTGCCAGACGCTGAGACGCCTCGACCAGAAGGAGGCCTGAGTGACGGTGCGTGAGAATCTCCTTTCGCGTACTAATTTTGCGCACCTGGAGGTTCACGATCCGCAGCTTGTGCGCTTGGGCATGCTGGCGGAACGCTATTTTGCTGACGACCCAAACACGGACGTTCTGAAACTGCGGCAAATCACAGAGCTACTCGCTCAGCTTGTTGCGACGAGGGTTGGCTTCTACACCTCGCGCGAGGAGGCTCAGTATGACCTCCTGAGGAGACTTCAGGACCACGGCATCCTCCCGCGCGAGATCGCTCAACTCTTCGGGGAAGTTCGCCGTGCCGGAAACGCAGCAAGCCACTCGATCGCCGGAGACCACCGCACGGCTCTCGCCGTTCTCAAGATCACATGGCAGCTCGGCCTCTGGTTCCACCGCACCTTTGCGAACCCTGCGTTCAAGTCAGGACCGTTCATTCCTCCGTCGCCACCGAAGGACGAGAGCGAAGAGCTTAGAGCCGAGCTGACGACGCTGAGCAAGGTGCTTGCGGATTACCAGGCGGCGCACCACGACACGACCGAGCGACTTGCGTCAACGGAAGCCAAGTTGCGTGAGGCCCAGGACGAGCAAATGTTCTGGGAACAGATGGCGATCGAGGCTGAGGAGGCCAAGGCGACTCTAGCGCGGAGGCTCGTCGACGAGCAGGCGAAGGGACTCGCGCAGCCCAAGGCCACCGTAGCGGCTTTCGTCTCCGCCGCCTCGACGGCAGCGGGTGCGGTCGAGCTCGACGAGGCCGATACACGTAAGCTCATCGATGCCCAGCTTCGCGAAGTCGGGTGGACGGTGGATTCAGGATCCCTCACATACGGCAAGGGCACACGTCCGGAGAAGGGAAAGAACCTTGCTATTGCGGAGTGGCCCACGGCCAGTGGCCCTGCCGACTACATCCTCTTCGTCGGGCTCATGCCGTTGGCGGCTGTCGAGGCGAAGCGGAAGAACATCGACGTCTCCGGGGCTCTCCAGCAGGCGAAGCGATACAGCCGGACATTTAGGTCCGTCGAGGGGCTTTTGTCCTCCGGCGGACCCTGGTGTGGGTTCCAGATCCCTTTCGTCTTCTCTTCGAACGGTCGCCCCTACCTGCGCCAGCTCGCCACGCGGAGCGGCACCTGGTTCTGCGACCTGCGCAATGCTGAGAATCTCGGGCATGCGCTTGACGGCTGGTACACGCCGGATGGACTCGTTGCCCTGCTCAAGCGCGATGAAGGCCGGGCGCACGATCAACTGAAAAGCGAGCCCTTCAATTACGGTTTCCGGCTCCGCCATTACCAACAGGCTGCCATCCAGGCTGTCGAGGCCGCAATCGGGCAAGGTCAACGCGAGATGCTTCTCGCTATGGCCACGGGCACTGGGAAGACCAAGACCTGCATCGCGCTCATCTACCGCCTGCTCAAGACGCAGCGATTCCGGCGTGCGCTCTTCCTCGTCGATCGCTCTGCCCTCGGCGAGCAGGCTGCGAACGCGTTCAAAGACACGCGAATGGAGAGCCTGCAGACCTTTGCGGATGTGTTTGGTATCAAGGAGCTCGATGACCAACGGCCCGATAGCGACACCGCTTTACACGTCGCGACCGTGCAGGGGCTTGTGCAGCGGGTGCTCTACCCTTCCGAAGGTAACTCGCCTCCTCCGGTCGACCAGTACGACTGCATCGTGGTCGACGAGTGCCACCGCGGCTACTTGCTTGATCGCGAGCTCTCCGATACCGAGCTCGGTTTTCGCAGCTTCGACGACTACATTTCAAAGTATCGCCGCGTTCTCGACTACTTCGACGCCGTGAAGATCGGCCTCACCGCCACACCGGCATTGCAGACGACGCAGATCTTCGGTATCCCCATCTACAACTATGGCTACCGTGAGGCTGTGATCGACGGTTACCTCGTTGACCACGAGCCTCCGGTCCAGATCAACACCCAGCTCTCGACGAACGGCATCGTGTGGAGCATTGGTGACCAAGTGGCCGTCTACGACCCTCGCCTGAACCAAGTCGATCTGTTCACGACCCCCGACGAGATCCGCATTGATGTTGAGGACTTCAACCGGAAGGTCATCACAGAGTCGTTCAACCGTGTGGTGTGCGAGTACCTCGCGGTCGAGCTCGATCCATCGTCCCGACAGAAGACCCTGATCTTTTGCGTGAACGACGCCCACGCCGATCTGGTCGTTGTAGAGCTCAAGAAAGCCCTCGCCAACCAGTATGGCAGCGTCGAAGACGATGCGGTCCTCAAGATTACGGGCGCAGCGGACAAGCCTCTGCAGCTCATTCGCCGCTACAAGAATGAACGGAGCCCGAACATTGCCGTCACCGTGGATCTGCTCACGACCGGCATCGACGTCCCGGAGATCTGCAATCTCGTCTTTCTCCGTCGGGTAAACAGCCGCATCCTCTTCGATCAGATGCTCGGGCGCGCCACGCGCCTCTGCGAGGAGGTCGACAAGGAGGCATTCCGTGTCTTCGACGCCGTGAAGATCTACGAAGCTTTGCAGAACGTGACGGCGATGCAGCCGGTGGTTGTCGATCCGGCCATCAGCTTCGCGCAGCTCAGCCGTGAGCTCGTCGAGGTGAAGACGGACGAGGAGCGCAGCCTCGTGCGCGACCAGTTCATCGCCAAGTTTCAGCGCAAGAAGCGCCACCTCAGCGACTCGCAGGTCCAGGACTTTGAGACACGGGCTGGCATGTCGCCGGATGCGTTTATCCTCCAACTGCGCGCGATGGCTTTACCGGAAATCGCTGCGTGGTTCACCCAAAACCCCGACCTCGGCGAGATCCTAGATCGAACGGGCTATGGCCAGAGCGCGCCTCCCTACCTCTCGATTCACGATGACGCGCTCCTCGGCACCGGGCGCGGCTACGGCAACGCCACGAAGCCGGAGGACTATCTCAAGGAGTTCTCCGAGTTCATTTCGAGTCGAGGCAACACGATTCCCTCACTCGTGACTGTGCTCACCCGTCCTCGGGAGCTCACGCGCAAGCAGCTCCGTGAGCTGGCGCTTGAGCTCGACCGCGCGGGCTTCTCCGAGGCGAGCCTTTCCACGGCGTGGCGCGAGATGACCAACCAGGACATCGCGGCGCGCATTGTCGGCTACATCAGGCAAGCGGCCATCGGCGACGCGCTCGTACCCTACGAGCAGCGCGTCGACCGGGCGCTCCACAGCATGCTCGCGTCCAAGAGTTGGACGACTCCACAGCGACAATGGCTGCAACGGATCGCCGCGCAGACCAAGGCAAACGTCATTGTCGACCGCGCCGCCCTCGACGATCCGGATCTCGTCTTCAAGCGTGAAGGCGGCGGGTTCGTGCGGCTCGATCGCATCTTCGGGGGCGAGCTTCAACAGGTGCTCGACACCTTCAACGAATCCCTTTGGTCGCCTGCGGCCTGATCAACTGACAATGATTCATGAGTAGTGTCACCCACGACATCGTCCAGAAGCTCTGGAGCCTCTGCAACGTCCTCAAGGACGACGGGGTTACCTACCACCAGTACGTCACCGAGCTCACCTACCTGCTCTTTCTCAAGATGGCGAAGGAGACGGATCAGGAAGAGAAGCTCTTTCTAAACAAACCGGTCAGGGACCAGCAGCGATCAGCTACCGTCCCCGGTACGCGGTGGGATGACCTGATGGCCACCAATGCCATGGAGCGTCTTCAGGTCTACGAGGACGCTTTGCGAGACTATGGCCGATGGGGAAATGCCGAGGTTCAGAAGATCTACGCAGCGGCTTCCACGTTCATCAAAAAGCCTTCGACACTTTCAACCCTGGTGTCCCAAATAGACAAACTGGATTGGTACAGCGCGAAGACCGAGGGCTTGGGCGAACTCTACGAGGGCTTGCTCGAAAAGAACGCGAACGAAAAAAAATCGGGCGCCGGGCAGTACTTCACCCCTCGTCGACTCATCGATTCCATGGTCGCTCTCATGAATCCGACGCTCGACGACGTGATTCAAGACCCAGCTGCAGGCACAGGCGGCTTTCTCATCGCCGCCAATCACTATATCCGCGAGCACGGCAATCCAGACAGCTGGACTGAGGCGCAGCAGCGCAAGTATCGACGCGGTACGTTCTACGGCATGGAGCACGTGCAGGACACGCACCGACTCGCGCTCATGAACCTGATGCTGCACGGGCTCGACTCCGATCCCAACGGTGCAGGCATTCGCTACGGCGACACGCTCTCCCCCGAGGGCGAGGCGCTCCCGAAGGCGAGCCTCATCCTGACGAACCCGCCATTCGGCACGAAGAAAGGCGGCGGTCTGCCTACGCGCCCCGACTTCACCTTCCCGACCAGCAACAAGCAATTCTGCTTCCTGCAGCACATCTACCGCGGTCTCATCCCGGGCGGCCGAGCGGCAGTCGTGCTCCCGGACAACGTGCTCTTCGAGGGCAATATCGGGAAACAGATCCGCGCCGACCTGATGGACAAATGCAACCTGCACACGATCCTCAGGCTGCCGACCGGCATCTTCTACGCACAAGGCGTGAAGACCAACGTGCTGTTCTTCACGCGCGGCGCCCAGGACAAGGGCAACACCAAGGAGGTCTGGGTCTACGACCTGCGCGCGAACATGCCGCAGTTCGGAAAGCGCACGCTGCTCACCCGCGAGCACTTCGCCGAGTTCGAGGCCGCGTTCGGCAAGGACCCGCTGGGCAGCCCGAAGAGCCTCACCAAGCGCAAGGACACCGGTGAGGAAGGGCGCTTCCGCAAGTTCACGCGCGAGTGGATCGCCGAGCGCGGCGAGAGCCTGGACATCGCTTGGCTCAAGGACGACAGCGACGGCGGCAGCGACGCACTGCCCGAGCCGGCGTTACTGGCGCGCGAGGCGATGACGGAGCTCGAGGGCGCGTTCGAAGAGCTGCGAGGGATCCTCGCGGAGCTGGGTGAGGACGTTGAAGAGGGGGTTGCCCAGTGAGCGAGCTTCCTCTTGGGTGGACATCCGCTCCCATCGATGACCTGGGGGAACTCAGGCTCGGGAAGATGTTGGACAAGGCCAAGAACCAGGGCCTGCCTGCCAAGTACCTTCGGAACATCAACGTCAGGTGGTTCCGCTTCGACCTCGACGACATGCACACCATTTTCGCGTCGCCTGCGGAGCTCGAGCAGCTCTCCGTCGAAGACGGTGACCTGTTCGTTTGCGAGGGCGGCGAGCCCGGGAGGTGCGCCGTGTGGCGTGGTGGCGACAACGTGTTCGTCTACCAGAAGGCTCTGCATCGCGTTCGCAGCCACGGGGGCATGGTGCCCGAGTTGCTCATGTACCGCCTGCGGTACGATGCGGAGACGGGCGCCCTTGCGGACGCGTTCACGGGCACGACTATCAAGCATCTCACCCGAGAGAGCCTCGCAAGGTTCAAGGTCCCGGTCCCTCCGCTCGCCGAGCAGGAGCGCATCGTCGACAAGCTCGACGCCCTGCTCGCGCGCGTGGATGCGTGCCGCGGGCGCCTCGACCGCGTCCCCGGCATTCTCAAGCGCTTCCGCCAGTCCGTGCTCGCTGCAGCCACGAGCGGTGAGCTGACACGCGAATGGCGGGCGGAGCGGGGGATTGAGAGTGAGTGGCGGGAGGCCACGCTTGGTTCACTACTCACCGACGTCCGATACGGAACCTCGAAGAAATGCGAATACGAGGCTAGCAAGACGCCCGTTCTCCGCATCCCAAACGTGGCTGGCGGCACGGTCAACCACGAAGACATGAAGTACGCCGACTTCGACGAGGACGAGATGGCGAAGCTCGCCCTCACTCCCGGCGATCTGCTGATGATTCGATCGAACGGCAGCGTGGGACTTGTGGGACGCACCGCGCTTGTTTCAGAACGAGAGGCGGGGTTTCTGTACGCCGGCTACTTGATTCGACTGCGTCCTAATGCGGCTCACGCCAGCCCCGCTTACCTCTCGCTGTTTCTTGCGAGCCCTGCCTCTCGGGCGCGCATCGAGCTAACCGCCCGATCGACGACCGGCGTAAACAACATCAACGCGGAGGAGATTCGCGCCTTTCCGGTCGCCCTCCCGGCTCTGGACGAGCAGTACGAGATTGCAAGGCGGGTCGGCGAGCTGTTCGCGATGGCTGATCGACTCGACGGCCGGGTCTTGTCAGCACAGGCCATCGTCGAGCGAACAACGCCAAGTGCCCTCGCCAAGGCATTCCGCGGCGAACTCGTCCCGCAGGACCCGAACGACGAATCCGCGTCGAAGTTGCTCGCGCGATTGCGAACTCTCCCCTCTTCCGCAGGCAACACCGGTATGCCGAAACGGGGCGGCGCGCGAGGATCACACACGAAGGCCAAGGCAGACACGAACATGCTCACACGGAAAGACGTCACCCCAACCCACCTGACGACCATCCTGAAGGAGCGCGGCTCCCTCACCGCTGAAGCGCTGTGGACTGCCTCACAGCTCGAGATCGACGACTTCTATGATCAGCTCAAGGACGAAGAGGCACGCGGCCTCTTGCGCGAGAACCGCGGCGACTCGCCAACGGCTCCGCGGGTTCTGGAGGTCGCCGCATGAGGCTCGACCGGCTGAGCATACCCAGCTACCGGAATCTCCGGTCCTTCGAGATCGACTTCGACGAATCGCAGCCGACCACCGTGCTGCTCGGCCGGAACGGCTCTGGCAAGTCGAACCTCATCGAGGCGATCGTTGAGATCTTCCGAGAGCTGGAGCTCGGCGGCGCCCCGGCGTTCGCGTACTCGCTCGAGTACGTGTGTCGCGATCATAGGATCAAGATCGACGCGGACCCGGAACGGGCGAGCAAGCGACTCGACATCACCGTCGACGACAAGCCGATTTCTCAGACGGCGTTCCTGAAGGACGTCGCGAGGTACCTTCCGAACTACGTCTTCGCGTACTACTCGGGCTGGAGCAGTCGTCTTGAGCGCCACTTCGATCGTCCGACACGCAAGCACTACGATGCCATTCTGAAAGCTCGCGACAAGCAGCTTCCTCTGCGGCGGATGTTCTTCTGCCGCAAGGAGTACAGCCAGCTCGTCCTCCTGGCCTTCTTCCTGGCCAAGTCGCCGACGGTACGGGATCTCCTGCAGCGCTACTTGGGCATCAGGAGCTTCGACTCCGCGCTCTTCGTGCTGAAGACGCCGTGGTGGCGCGGCAGCGGCGCGCCCAAGAAGATCCAGCTCGAGGAGGGCGATGCGCGGTTCTGGTACGCACGGGGCGCCTTCAAGGGGTTCCTCGATCGCATGTGGGGCCGGTCGCTGGCGCCGATCCGCAACAGCGAAACGGTCGAACGTGACGTGCGCCGTCAGGGCGAGAGCACGGAACGGCTCTACCTCTTCATCAAAAACGAGGCCGAGCTCGCGGGGCTCAAGGAGGCGGGCGACGATTCGAAGGCGCTCTTCGGCTACCTGGAGAGCCTGTTCCTCTGCGACCTCATCGACGAGGTTCGCGTAACCATCGAGCGCATCGACGGCACGCGCGTGAAGTTCACGCAGATGAGCGAGGGCGAGCAGCAACTGCTCACGGTTCTCGGACTGCTGCTGTTCACCCAGAACGACGAGTCGCTGTACCTGCTGGACGAGCCCGACACTCATCTCAACCCGGTCTGGACCTACGACTTCCTCAAGCTTCTCCAGGACAACATTCGCGCTGAAAAGGGGCAGCTGATCGTCGCGACCCACAACCCGCTGATGATCGGAAGCCTGCGCAAGAACCAGGTGCGAATCCTGGAGGCCACCAAGACGGACGACGGCAAGTTGAAGGCGGATGCTCGCGAACCGGACGAGGATCCGTTTGCGATGGGCGTTGACGGCTTGCTGACGAGCGAGCTGTACGGGCTGCCCTCGGTACTGCCGAAGGAGGTCACCGACAAGATCGACGAGCGCAATCTCCTCTTCGCCAAGCACGAGCGTACGGCGACGGACGACCAACGACTCTCGGCGCTCTCTGCTGAGCTGGCCGAGTTGGGGGTCCTGCGCTCCTACAATGACCCGTACGAGCAGGCCTTCGTCGAGGCAATGACTCGGCGCCGTCAGCGTGAGCGCGGCAGCCTCGCGGCGGCGGACGTCAAAGTTCGGAACGACGAAGCCGACGCCATCTTGGAGAAGCTCTTCTCCGAGGAGGGCGGCTCTCCGTGAGGTACATCGACCTGCATGGCTCAGGAGGCCCGACCGACGCTACTGGCGCGACCGACGCTGCGTGGATCGCGGACGCGCAAGCATTGGTCCAGCTGCTGCTCGCCGCACCTGACAAGGCAGCCCGCGACGCGCTGATCGATGCGAATGATGCGCTCTGGGGAAGGCTTCGCGAGTGGCTCCTTCGCCTGTCGCACGACAAATGCTGGTACTCGGAAGCGCGAGATCTCTTTTCTGTTCTGGAGGTCGAACATTATCGCCCGAAGAAGCGCTGCAAGCGGAGCCCACGGGGGCACGTCAGCGACGGTTACTGGTGGCTCGCCTTCGAGTGGTCGAACTACCGACTGTGCGGGAAGGTAGGCAACGCGAAGAAGGGCGACTTCTTCCCGCTGGCAGCCGGCTCGCCCATCGCGGCACACAACGGGCTCAGCGTTCTGAACGAGATCCCCCTGCTACTCGATCCCGCGTGTCCCGGGGATCCCGACCTCCTGAGCTTCAACGAGGACGGTGCTTGTGGCCCGCACGCAGACGCCGACCATTTCACGCAGCTTCGGGTCACCACGACGGCGGCACGGCTGAACCTGAATCAAGGCCGCATCAAGAAGGCGCGTCAGCGCGTCTGGGCACGGTGCTGGCAGCTCATCGAGGACTGCCGAGCGCTGGCGCAGCAGATGAACCAGGCCGCCGGTCCCGCAGATCGAGAGCGCCTGAACCAGAAGAAGGAGGAGCTGCGTCGCATGGTGCGGCCGGAGGCTGAGTTCTCCGCGGCCGCGAAGGACTGCCTCGTGAAGAGCAACATCGGCTGGGTGCGGACGCTGGCGGCGGGATGAGGATGCCGATGACGCCATCCCTCACCCAGCTCATCGCGCGAGGCGAATCCGAGACGCTCGAGCTCAAGCACCCGACCGCCGAGCTGAAGCGCGCCGGCGAGACGCTCTGCGCCTTCCTGAACGGCGAGGGTGGCAAGGTGCTGATCGGTGTCGCACCCGACGGCAGGCTCATCGGTTAGGAGGTCGCCGACATTACGCTCCGCGACATAGCAGCGATGCTCGACCACCACGGTGATGTCGCTGGAGGGCATGCCGACGAAGCAGTGGAAGCATACGCGCCACGCCTATCTCGCCAACTTCGCGTTCGACCGTTCTCCCATCAAGGCGCAGCGCGCCTACGAGATCGGCATGAGCATCGGCGCGCTCTCACTAGGCCGGAGGCTCGACGTCGTGCTCGCGTGGGGCCTCATCGACAGCCGCCCGTTCTTGCGCTGCCTGCACGGCGTGGGCCTGTGCGCGTGGCGTTGCAGCAATACCCGGGAGGCCGCCACTGTCTTCCGCAAGATGCTGTGGCTCAACCCCAGCGACAATCGGGGAGCCCGCTTCAATCTCGCCGCCGTCCAGGCGGGCAAGACGCGGGAAGAAATGGAGGGCGACGAGTGACTCGCACGATGAAGTCCCCCCGCCTCCATCGTGCGCTCCTCCGCAGCCGAGCACCTGACCTTCGTGGCCGCCAGCGGCATGGGCGGCGTCGAGGCCGTCTACGCGGACGAGAATGTGTGGCTCAGCCAGAAGATGATGGCGCAGCTCTACGACTTGGAGATGCCGGCCATCAACTACCACCTGAAGAAGTTCTTCGAGGACAGCGAGCTCGAGGTGGGGGCAGTTCCTAGAAGGTTTCGAGTAACTGCCGCCGACGGCAAGGACTACGACACCACGCACTACAATCTCTCGGTCATCATCGCCTTCGGCTACAAGTTCAGGTCCGCGAGCCGCGATCCTCCGCGAAGGACCAGCTTCGAGATCTGATCACCCCGCTTGCGAAGACGAATGTCACCCCTTCCTCCGCAGTGGCGGGGGCCTGATTCACCGTGTTGCGCTTCCCTCGTTCAGCGCTCTGGAGGAGTCCGAAGCGATCGCGTGCCCCACGAAGCTTAGCTTTCCACTGTGGCAGGGTGAATCCGCCGAGGAAGATTTGTTGACTCCGACTTGGCGTGTGAGAGATTCGGATCGCATGGCACCAAAGAGCATCAGGGTCGAGATCCCGTCGTCCGGTTATCGCCGTTGCATGCCGTTTAACAGGTATCATATCGAAAAGGTCGAAGATTTTTTGGTGATCACTTTCGGGTTTGTTGGGCCGTCGTCTATTCTGCTCGATCATTACTGCTGTGCCATATCGCGCTTTGAGTTGGACCAGCAGAAGAAGTCGGTTATGGACTACTTGGGGAAGACAGGCACTATAGGGTCCCTACCCCCTCCTGTTTGGCAAGCGAACGTCATGCCTGGGCGTGTCGAGTTGTTCAGCAATATAGGACTCTGCGGGGCTCAGGATTTTGGGGAAATTGCTTTGAATAACATTGTCGGAAAATCCATGATTGAGGTGGGCGCATCGGGGGTAATCAAGATGGATCCAGTTGCTATCCTCCGATCCTCCATGAGCATCCAACAGCATTGGATCATGGACCTTTACAAATGATTTCGAGCTCACCAGAAATTGCGGCCTACGCAAGCTACTCCGGGGCTAACGTCCATATCCCAACCGGGGCTATAGCCAGCGAGGTCCTGTTTTTTCCTCCCGAGGTCTTCGCGGATGATAAGGTTGAGCGGCCTGCATTTCGAAGGAAGCTGAATCAAAGTCGGAGCGAGCCACCTGGACCAGCCGAATGGACCCCTGAACTTGAGTCCAAGTTCGCCCGGATGGCTGAAAGGAACGCGTTAAGCCAGTTGAATCTGCACGAAACCATTCGTTTCGAGAAGCTGAGTGCCCTGCGAAGGCAACTGCGAAACCCGAGGAAAGGCGAGGAAGTGATGGCTGAGTACGAGCAACGAGTCCTCACCCACGACCTAGTGAACGCGCTGTCGAAGTATGTCCACTGGCACGCCCCCAAAGCCTAGGATCCAACGCCCTGCTCCTCCCAAAAAACGCTTTACGGAGAACACATACCGTAAGGCTAAGCCCTATTTGATGAGAGCCTTCAATAGGCGGTGCGCTTACTCTCAGCAGCACACGGATCGGAGTTTGGGGGAGAAGACGATGGAGATTGACCATTTTAACCCCACCCTCACTGGCGTGGCCCGTAACGACTACAAAAACCTGTTCCTAGCTACCCGCCATTGTAACAACGCCAAGCGTGACAAATGGCCAGACCGATCTCTGAGACGGAAGGGGGTAAGACTTCTGAACCCGTGCGAGGAGCAGGACTACGGTCCTCATATTCTAGAGCACCCCGAAACGCATCGATTGGTCGGACTTACGCCCGCCGGAAGGTACCACATTTCCATTTGCGACCTGAATGCAAGCCATCTCGTAACGGAGCGAAAGGAACGAGCCGACTGCTGGCGGCTTCTGGAGAAGACTCCTATTACCCTCAAGTCTGAGGGGAGGGCTTGCCTGGATGAGGTCCTGAAGTCGCTAAAAGAACAGGTTGAAAAAATGATTCCCAAAATCGACTACCTTTCTGTGGATCACCCCTCTTACGTGATGGAGTTGGAAGTGGCCAAGGCGCTATTTAGCTAAGTCGACGCGAACCCCAAGCGAGGGCCATCTCGGGAGTGTGAAAACCTTTGGCCCTGAGTGGGTAGCCAGGGAATCGTTCTTGAGGATCGCGATGCAAACGTCGGTCTGCAATCGCGCGAAGTCCTCGTTCCGCCTCTTTTCCCTGAGCCCGGCGTGGAAAATAAAGGACGGGGCATTCGTTGGAAATGATTTGAAACGCACCCGACAAAATCTTGTGGCGACCGTTGTCGACAAATTGAACAACTTGAAAAGCGTGAACACGAAGATTGCGACGAGCGGGTTGGGTTGGTCGCGGTGGGTTTTTCTGATGGTGTTGTGCCTCGCTTGGGGTGCTGCGCTGAGTGCGCGCGCTCAGCAGCCTGTGATCAGTGAGTTCATGGCGTCGAGTGATGGCGGCCTGTTGGATTCGGACGGGGATGCGAGCGACTGGATCGAGATCTTCAACCCGTCGCAAACCGCGATGTCCTTGGCGGGTTGGTCGTTGACCGACGACCCGCGCCTTCCGGCGCAATGGCGTTTTCCGAGTGTGACCCTTCCGGCGCGGGGTTTCGTGGTGGTTTTTGCGAGTGGGAAGAATCGAACGGACCCGAGCAAGGAGTTGCACACCAGTTTCAGCCTCAGCCGGAACGGCGAATACTTGGCGTTGGTGAGCCCTGACGGGAAATCCATGCCGAGCGAGTTCGCGCCGGCGTTTCCCTTGCA
>Ga0172367_10007421_pt1 | contig 12573 bp, 3 predicted proteins | sample Lak10m_FD_114542 | JGI IMG/M metagenome (GOLD analysis project Ga0172367, IMG submission 114542) | Freshwater microbial communities from Kabuno Bay, South-Kivu, Congo - kab_022012_10m | ecosystem: Environmental > Aquatic > Freshwater > Lake | place: Democratic Republic of the Congo: South-Kivu...
AGTCAGGTTCTGATTATTATACAGGATGGCAAGGGGGATTATATTTTAAAGATGGTATTTTACAATATGGACTGCCTACTAACAATCAAGGTAATATCTCTTCTGGAGCAATGTCTTTTGCTTACCCAGGTATGAAGAGTGTTCAGGATTTTATTTCTGGATATGGACCTCAAGGTATTGCAAATGCATTTAAAGCATTAACACCTGAAGATGTATATCTTAGTAATCTTAAAGTTACTCCTAGAAAGTTAAAAGCTAAATGGAGATATATGCCTGATGGTTCTGTACAACAAGTAGATGGAGTATCAGAAAATGACTTTACAGGTATGGGTGAAGATGGACCTACTCCAGTTAAGTCTAATATCATAAATAGAGCAATGTCATCATTTAGATCAAGTAATGAAGATGATGGTTCTCCTTCAGCATTTAGTAACTTAATGGGTAGAGCTAAAGATGCATTTGGACAAATGCAAGCAAAAAGATGGGCTAATAAATATGGATCTGAATCAGATAGTCCATACTTTGAACCTGCAAGTGAAACCCCTGCTAACTCAACAGGATATAATGTACCTGTTAGTGCACCTATGGGTAAGACAAGTGGTTCAGGTAAGGAAAGTATTTATGAAGCTGAGCCTACAACTCCTAATCCAGTATATGCTCCTGTACAACCTAATCCTAGACAAACAATGGAAACATTAGATGAGAATATGTTTGCACAAGGAGGTATGGCAGGTAAACTTGTATTAAAAAATCAATATGATTTTAATAATCAATTGGGGGCAAATGCTCTTCTAACTGGTGCAGATATGTTAAGTGCAGGTCTTGAGTATAATCAATCTCAACCTAATGAGGGATTTACTACTGCCATGAATCAAGTACCTACGCTTAGAGAAGGTATGCCTATGAGTAGAGGTAGCTGGATGGGGGGTCAAGATATTCCATGGATGCAACCTGGATATGGTCAAGCATATAGATTTCCACAACCTATGGATTCTAATACAGGAGAGTATATGAACTTCTATGGTCAAGATGGTGGAACATATCAATTAGGTGGCCCTATTTACGATACTGAAGATGATTATACATATCTTACAGAAGAAGAGATAAATGATATAATGAGACGAGGTGGTAAAGTGAAATACTTATAATTATGAAAAAGTACAAAGTTCGCATTACACAAGAACCCCTTCCTAAAGCAGAGATGGGGTTTTATTCTAAAGGAAAGCTTACTAACAACGCATTTCAGTTTCCTGTTACTTTTAAAGAAGGTATGGAGCCTGGACTTGATGTTAAAAAGAATCTAGGTCCTGTAGATAGAAATAAAGCTAATATAGAAGCTGAACGTGGTGAAACTATTATTACCCCAATGGGTGATGATGCATGGACTAAGTCTATACCTAAGACATTTATTATTGGAGGTAAAAAGCATTCTAAAGGCGGAACTCCTCTTGATGTACCTGAAGGTAGCTTTATATTCTCTGATCACCTTAAGGAAAGAAACATGAAGATCCATGAGATGTTAGGAAAAGCTGCTAAGAAATCAGGATATACATATGCAGAATTGTCTAAGCCTTACATGCTTAATGATGATATTAAAATGCTATTAGATCCTAACTCTGATGATCTTACACGTAAGACTGCTCAGATGAATATTCAAAATAAAATTGATAAGCTTGGATTAATTTCAATTTTACAAGAGTCTTCTAAAGGATTTACAGATGATGAGGGTAAAGTAGATTTACCATCTGTAGGGGAACCTTATGCAGAAAAGTTAGGGCTAGACATAGAGAAAGCTATTGACCCTTTCCTAGAAGCAATAAAAGCACCTGTACAAGAGCAAGGATTCCAACAACAAATGCAGAATCAAATGCCTCCAATGCAAGGTATGCCAATGACACCTATGCAACCACCTATGAAAAAAGGAGGCCTAGTTAAATTTGCTAACGGAGGTGGAGTTAAAAAGTATCAAAAAGCTGGAACTATAGGTTCTAATGAAAGAGTAAGATATAATCCACAAACAGGACAATACGAACTTGTTAACCTTAATAATGATGTTATAGGATATATATCAGAAGTAGGTCCTAACAGAGGAGTAAAAGTATCTAGAAAATCTATACCTGATGATGCAATTATTTTAGATAGATCTGCATACAAGACTACTGAAGAATTTGACGCTGCAAAAACTGAAGCTTATAAAAATAAAGGTAATAGAACAGTAGTAATTAAATCAGGTAATGAATATAAGTTACTTGGACAAAGACCTGTTAAAGCAGAGTATAAAGGTCAAGACTTAAATTCCTTATTTGCTGGACAAAAAAATATTGCATTAAACTACGAGTTTATACAAGAACAGTTTAATAATCAAAAGGTTAAAGAAGAATTAGCTAAAAGAGCACGTATTGCACTAAATACAAAAGGCAATCGTGGAGTATCTATGACTGATGCAGAAGTAAGGGAACTTAGTAAAAAACTTGAGAATTCTGAGTTTGCATATCAAATGTTCTTAGATATGCAAAAGCGTAACCTTGCTACTATTGCACATCAAGAAGCAGGAAATATTAAAAATCTAAAGGCACATCAAAACGCTGCTAATAGGGGTGAAGTTGCTAATCAAGATTTTTATGATTCATGGGCAAAGGTAGGCGTAAAAGCTCCAACAGAAGCTGAGGCTAAAATGCAGCAAGCACTTTATATTGGGTATAAAGATCTAATACTTGATAAAGATGCAGGTAAAATTGCTGATGCAGAATTACTTAATGCAATTAAGCCATTTAAAATAAGTCAATTTGGTGCTGATGACCCAGAAGATATATCAGGTACTAGAAGTGGATCAGGTATATCTATTATAGATGGTGATTATACAAATACTACAACAGGTGAAGTAGCCGCTGTAGATATTCCTAACGAATTTTTTGAAGGTGACTTAGGACCTGATGAAAGTCTTATATCTCCTAATCAAAAAGCTCAGCAGCAATATTCTCCTGGATATATTCCTAAAGGGTGGACAGCACCTGATACATGGGAATTTGCTAGAGCTACTAGAGAAAGATTTGCTCCTAAGCCTCCTCAGCCATGGAATGCAATGCCTCAAACATTTTTACCTAATGCATTTTTGCTATCTCCAGAAGATCAGCAAAATCAAATTAGAGGCACTATGGCATTAGGTTTAGAGAATGCAAGAGCATATGCACCTGGTCCTGCAGGACTTACAGTAGGTTCATTATTAAATGCAGATTCATTAACAGCACAAACATCTGCTATTCATAATGCTAATCAGCAGATTATAAATGCGCATTCTGCAAATGTTGCAAATCTCTTAACTTCAGGAAGTACTAATAGATCTAATCTAAGTACTAATCTATATGATAAAACAAGTAATAGAATAGAAGCAATTAGAGCAAGAGCTGCTGCAGCCGCTGCTGAAACAGTTAAAGCATATGGTATTGGAGAATCTAATGATGCTGCATACCAAGCAGGTGCACTTACACATCCTAACTATATATGGGATCCATATAAACAAGAGTATAAAGGATTTAGATCTTCAGGACCTTTTACACCTAGTACGGGTTCTCAAACTACTGCGCGTGATTTATTTAATCAATATAGAAATGAAATGAAAGGTGTGTCAGATGCAACAGTATGGTCTATTGCTAAAGCTGACTTAGGAATTAAAGAACCTGATTCTAATATTCCAGATTATCTTAAGTACTCATTACCTCCTGATTTACAGATCTAATAAATCTATAATGTTTACTAAACTTATATTATTTTTGATATAAATAAAAAAAATTATGGCAACGTATTTAACAGGACAACCTCTTTTTTTGCCAAGTGTACAACCTTATCAACCTAACTTTCAGTTATATACTGGTGCGCTTCAAATGAAGCAGACTCAATATGATGCTAATCGTAAGAAAATCAGCAACTTATATGGGTCTTTGTTAAATGCTCCACTTACTCGTGATAACAATGTTCAGGCAAGAGATGAGTTTTTTAATACAATAGATTATGAAATTCAAAAGTTGTCAGGCGTTGATTTATCATTAGAAGAAAATGTAAACTCTGCAGCTAGACTATTCACATCTCTTTACGATAATAAGAATATTGTTAAGGACATGGTATGGACTAAAAACTTTCAAAATGAAATGAGTGCTGCAGAAAGTTTTAGAAACTGTGTAGATCCTGAGAAATGTGGTGGACAGTATTGGGATGGGGGTGTACAAGCATTAGAATATAAAAGACAAGAGTTTCGTAATGCATCAGATGAACAAGCTATGGGATTTGGTGATGTTAAGTATACTCCTTATGTAAATGTTCAAGAAAGAGCTGCTAAGATATTTAAGGAAATGGGTTGGAATTACAAACCTATGCCTACTATTGATGGAGCCTGGATTATACAAGAAAAGAATGGGCAACCTATTGTAGGTCCTCTAGCAGCACACTTACAAGCTGTGCTAGGTCAAGATCCTCAAATACAAGATTACTATAAAACAAAAGCATACCTAGATAGAAAGAGTTGGGTATATAATAATGCTGAACAATTTGGAGGAGATCTAAATGCTGCAGAGGCAGAGTATATATCTACTGCACAAAAATCTATTAATAGTATGTTTAGCAGACTTAATCAAGAGGCTAAACATGAAAGTAAGACTGCTAAGTACAAAGCAGAAGATATTGAGAAAGGTGTAAAGGAAGGATATATTGAAGATACTGATGATACAAAATCTGAGATAGATAGATTTTTTGGACAGGCAGAGCAATTTGATAAATATGATGAGACTACGTCAAGTATCTTAACATCTACTGCAGGAACTACAAAAGCTGATTTAAGAGCTAGTGGTGAGGTAATAGATGCAAACATGGCACAACTATTCTTAAATTCTGATTTAGAAACTGCTGCTCAAATTTTAGCATTTACAGATTACGAAGTTGATGTAAAAGTCAATGATGTATGGAAGATGGAGAAAGAGCATCAGAATAGACTGAGTGAAATTGCTTACAAGCAACGGTTAGAAGATGAGGCTGCTAAAGAAGCAGCTATGGGCCCTCCTGAGCTTAATGAGTTGTATGCTGGATTAATGAGTGTGCAACCTGTTATAAAGGATGATGCAGCATTTAAACAAATGCGTGGGTTTGCTGCTGAAAATGCTAAATCTGCAAAACTAAATAATACTGCCGTTCTTGAAAGAGTAATTAAAGAAGCACAAGGATCTGCAAATGCAGGAGGTCTTAATGCTACACAAGCAGGAGAAGATGCGCGACTAATAGTAGAAAGAGTACTTAAGCAATATAAAGGTAACTCTGATTACAATGGTTCTGCAGAGGCTAAGAAGTATTCATCTGCAATGTTAAACTCTTGGAACTCTAAGAGTAAAGCAGAACAGATAGCTTGGGCTAAAACATTTGATGTAAATAAGATTATAGATAAAATGGATTATGGTTCTATTCATAATATCATTGAGACATCATTAGGGACTAAAGGAGGAAACTTCTTAGAGGATAATAAGTACAATAGAACTAATCGTGCATATTTAAATTTAGCTAAAAGTCAATTAGGTGATGTAATAGCTGAAGCAGAGAATCAGTACAAAGAAGCTAAAGCATGGAGAGAAACATTAGTTAATGCACATAATACTGTATCTAATGATTTAGATGCTACAGGTCCTAAAGAAATGCAAGGTAAATGGAAGTATCTATATGATCCAGTTACAGGAGCAGCAAGATCTTTAAATAATTATGCTTGGGCCTATGCTAAGGATAATACTCTTAGTGCAGGAAATTCTCCAGCAGAAAAATTAGAGCGTGCAAAAAATGATCAAAGATATGTTGCACAATTAGCAGATGATAGGGCTATTGCAACATCAATATGGAATGAAATGAGTCCTGAAAGGAAAGCTCAATACAATAATAATAAAGAGCGTTATGTACGTCAATATCAGGCAAGTAAATTGCCTAATGAAGAAAGTACTGTACAAGTTCCTTTAGGAAATAATAAATATAAGTACATTAAAGCTAGTGAATTTTTTACACCTAACGGTTCTGTAAAAAGTAAATATGCAGCATTTGCTGATAAATGGAAACCTGGTAATTCCTCAGAATTCTGGACTAAATATAATGAAGCTAAAAAAGCTTATACAGGTGTAGGATCATTTGATGATGAACAAGGTTTTTGGAGTAAGACAGGTGATGTATTAGAATTTGCAGGGAATGTTGCTGTTACTCCATTAAGAGCAATAGAAGCTGCAATAATAGGAGATGCAAGTATACTAAACCCTATGCAATCAGTGCGTGAAAATAATGCACTTAATTACCAAAATACTGTTAATGAAAAGCTTAAAGCTGCAGAAAAGAAAACTTCTGAAATGGAGCAAATATATAGAAAGCAGTATAATATTTCTAAAATCATGGCAGGTAAGCAATCTTATTTAGGATTAAAAGGTGGTGGATCTTTAGTTAGTGAAGGAGTATCTCAATTTGTTGATTATGGTTTTCATCAATCTGCTGCTGTGTTAAGAGAAAGAGATTTCTTACAAAATGCATTGCAGGCTAGATTAGGTATGGATACTAAAATTCAATTTGGTGCTAATGGAACTAAATCAGTATCAGCAGATACAGATCCTGAAGCATTACGTGCATTGCAATTTTTAATAGGTCAAGCTATCATGGGTAAAAAAGAAAGTAGACCTACATGGGTTGGTGAGTTTAATCCTCTTGGTGCAGGTAATGATAAATGGCAAGCGTATACTATTACTGTTAATAATCCTCAAACTTTAAAAGCATTAGCTTATGGTGGCGAAGATCAGATTTTATTTGAAGAGTTACAAAAAAATAACGGTAGAATAACTGTATACTTAAAGGATGCTGCTGCAAACAATGAGTTCCATAACAGGACAAAAAAATCAGGATTAGAAAGAAGAATGGATTATGATGGTTCTGCTCCTATAGCAGCAGGTCAATTTCCTACTGATTTCCATAGTCTACGTCTTACACCTAATCCTAATGGATATAATGTATCAGGAAACATTGGTGTAGGATATGATGAAAATGGTCAAATGTTATATGACTATTATAATAAAGATTACTATGGCAGCGCAGAAGATCCAAACGACATAAATGCAAAGAATACATTTGTTCTAAATAGTATTTATACAGCATTAGGTAAGAAACCATATTCAGCATTCCCAAGTTATGTCGGCAACTAATAAAAATGTAAGATTAGATTTAAATGATTATTTCCCAACAGTAGAGTCAAGTAACCCTATTGCAAAAAATAATCCTACAAAACCTCAGACCACTGATCAAATACGCGCATTCCTAAATCAGGAATCAAGTGGTAGTGGATTAAATACTAATAATCCTTATATGAGGCATAAGCCTGAAATGTTTGGTGCTGATATAGATAATCATCAGTTTGAGCGTTACTATTCACACCCTAAGTTTAAACAGCTAGGCTTTAACCCATATATAGATAATGAGGCGCGATATAATAAACATGCAACATTTGGTGATGATTTAAGTCGTACTAGTGCACAATGGTGGACACTTGTAGGATTAGGTATGAAAGATGCATTTTCTTTTGGTGCACAATCAGATAGAAAGTTTGCAGCAGATTATGACAAAGCTATGAAAATAGGTATGTCTAATAGAGGAGGTGTAGGTGGCTTTGTTAACAACTTATATCTAAACTCTGGATATACATTTGGTATCATGGCTGAGATAATTGCAGAAGAAATTGGATTAGCTGCAGGAACTCTTGCTACAGGTGGTGCATTAGGAGAACTTGCTATAACTCGTACAGGAACTAACGCAGCAAGATTTATAAAAGGTTTATTTTCAGCAGAAGAATATGCTAAAAAACTAAACAAAATATCAAAAGCATTAGATGCTTTATCAGATGTTAATGTAGCACGTAATGTGTTTACAGGATTAAAGAATGGAACAATAGCTGCTGGTAAATTTCTAGGTAAAAATGCTGTGCCTGACTCATATCAGTTCTTAGCTAATTTTGATAAGTTAGATAATTTATCAGGTTTAGCTAAAACAGCAAAAGGTTTTGGATCTTTATATAGAGATATAAGAAATGTACGATTAGCATATGGAGAATCTGCATTAGAAGCAGGTATGGTTGAGAATGAATTACTTGAATCAAACTAAAAGAAGTTTGTAGATAAGTATAAGCGTCAACCTAATGAAGAAGAAATAGACAATCTTAGAACTTCTGCTGGACTTGCTGCTAAATCTACATTTTGGGCTAACCTTCCTACTATATACTTAAGTAATGGTATCACCATGAATTCCATGATGACATCATTTAGTCCTGTAAGAAGACTAGCTGCACTTGCTGAGAATAAGTTTTATAAAACCATGCTTACTAAAGAAGGTATTGAAGTAGTAGAGAAAGGTTTTAAAACTGCAATGAAAGGGTTTATACAACCTAAAGCATATGCTAAATTTACCTTAGACTATTTTAGTGCTAATATTTTTGAAGGTTTACAAGAATCTGCACAAGAGGTTATTTCTGGTGCAAATAAAGATTACTATGGTAACTTATATAGTAATGCTACTAGAGGTGGTTATTATGATACTATAATTAATAATGTAGGAAAACAATTTTCTGCACAAGGATTAGAGACATTTGCATCAGGTTTCTTTATGGGGGGCCTTGTAGGTGCAGTATCAGGTTCTGTATCTAAAGTTTATGAAAAAGCATTAGACTTTACAGATCCTGAATATGCTCAAAACAAAAAGAATGCAAAGGACGCTATGCAGGCTAAAGCAGATATGCTAGATGGACTATATAAAGATCCAGCAGATTATGCTAACCCTCATCTTAATGACCTAATAGAACAAAATGAGTATGCTGGTAAAATGGAAGCTGCTCAAGAAAAAGGAGATCAGCATGCATTTCAAACACTTAAATCTACTCAATTAAGTAATAGACTATGGACTGTAGTTGAGTCAGGTATGGAAGATACCTTTATTCAACGTTATACAGATCTTTTAAATTTAAATGATGCAGAGCTAGAAGAAGAGTTTAAACAATCAGGAAAAAAAGCTTCTGAAATACGTGCAGATTTATCAAATGTAAATAACAAACTACAACAGTTTAAGAAGAATCACGAGTTTGTAACTTCTAATCTACCTAATGTATTTAATCCAAATAAATTTAAAAAAGGTACTCCTGAGAGAGCTGAAGAAGAATATAACTATGTGATGTTTAAAGCTGCTCAAAAGGATCTTGTAATGATGAAAGAGGGTTATGCTGATTCTCTTAAACGTATGGCATCTATTGCAAGTGAAGCTGTTAAAGATACAGGTGTAGCAAAGTTAAATGCAACAGACGTAAGTGTTTTATTTTCTTTACAAGAAGCGCAGCAAGAACAATCACTTCTACGTCAAGAGCTTCAAACATTAGGCCCTAAAAAAGATTTAGTTACAAATGAAGCGCAAACTCTTCATGAACAAAAGCAAACAAAACTTGATAACTTAACCAAGTTTCTAGATGCTATGACAGCACTAGTATCAGAATTAGCTCCTAGTGAAACAGAAGTAAATAAAGCTATAGGAACAGGAAGTAATGATGTTATCTTTACTAAAGAAAACTTTATTAAAGCTTCTGTATTTAATGATGCTCAAAAAGCTTATAAAGATTATATAAAAGGTCAAGCTAAAGATCAATCTGTATTTGATAAAAATCTAGAAGCAGCTTTTGATAAGCTAGTAGATTATTATAAACTTGAAACAAGTAGCAAAAACTTTACTGGATCTATCAATATTTTAATGAATCCTAAGCAGTTTCAAGAACATGCTATGAGGAAACGTGAGGCATTTGAAGTAGAGCATAAAAATAGAAAAGAACGTATTTTAAAAGCTCTAACTGCTTACGATAAAAAAAGACAAGGTAATGTATTGTTACAAGCGTTGTGGGCTAAAAATATATTCTTTGATCCTGAAGAGTTGAAAGCATTAGATGAAGAAGGTATAATGCCTAAACGTTTATACGATAGAACAGGGCAAGATCAAATACTTTCTACATCTACAGAATTTAATGATGCCGTTGAGATATTTAAAAAATATGTAGAGAATGTACACGACATTCCACTTATTTATAATAAGAATCTTGATAGTTATGATACTACGCCTAGAGAAAAGTTTCCTAATGATACAAGAACATATGAGCAATTAGCAGAGCAATATGGGTTTGATCCTAAATCTGCAAGAACTGTACTACCTGCTAAAGATGTATTACAAGCAATTGTAGATAGCGAGTTTGCTACAGAGCAAGAAATGGAATTAGCTCAACGTTTACTAACTCTTGCTAAAGATTCTGATACTATTACATTTGTCAATGATCTAGCTGGCCCAGGTATATTTACTACTAGTGAGCAAACAGTTATAGATGCTAGATACTCCTCATCAGAATTTCAACAAACAGCCCAGTCATATCCTCTAGAAGTAAACATACTTAGAGAAGAAGTTAATAGAAGAATTAATGGGGCTGTAGATAAACAAAGTGATGAGTTTGATCAAGAGTTTCATGATACAATAGATAAATTAAGATCTACAGTATTAGCATATTGGGAAGACCAAGGACAAGGAGCACTACCTATTGGTTTAGCAAGTAACGAAGATTTCATTACTGAAGTAATGACTAATGAAAACTTCAGAGTACTACTAGCTGAAGTAGAGTATCCAGAGACACAACAAAGTACATGGAAAGGTTTCTTATCTTCTGTAATAGACTTTATTAAAAATATATTTGGTGAAGCTTATTCTAATACTGCTCTTAATGCTGCAATAAGTGCTATTACATCTAAGATAGATGAGCGTGTAATAAAAGCTAAGGAAAGAAAATCCTCCACTACTGCAACTGGTGGTAAAAAAGTAACACCTCAAGACCTATCTATTGATGAGTTAAGACAGCAGGCACCTGGATTATTTGATAAGTTAGTAGAACTATTTAAAGACTATAGTCAAAACTTTATTGAAGTAGGTGGTGTATTACCTACTGATGTTCTAGAAAACTATGCACAAATGAAAGATGAGGAGATTATTGCAACTCCTCAGTTTAATGCATTTATTAGAAAGCAAGACTATCCACGTCTTCTAGCATTATATGAGCAATACTTTGCGCCTAAATCTGATAATGTTAGAATCATACCTAGAACTCCTCTTACTCGCGAAGTACTTCCTGGTATTCCAGTTACTATAGAAGAACCTACAGATACTATTATAACTGATGCACAAAGAGATGCACTTAAAGCATTAGATTATACAGAAGAAGAAATAGATAGCTTCTCAATATTTGAGGCAGTAAACATTATAGCATTTGGAGAAAGTAAAGGAGATACTCAAGCGCGACTTGCTGAAATGGCAGAACAAGTAGCGTATGGAACTAACTTACGTCAAAATATTATTGATGATTTAAAAGCTGTTAAAACCTATGAGCAGTTTTTAGATTTCAAAAAAGATCTAGATGTAATGATGAATGGTGAAGAAAACTTCTGGGGAGCAACAGGATTTACTGCTGTAGAACTAGATGCACTCATCAAAGAAAAATTAAATCAGATATCTGAAGACATTAAGATTTCTGACTTTGAAGTTAATGATACTGTTGTAATAAATGAGCCAAGTAATAATAGACAAGGATTGTATCTTGTGATTAAAAAAACTGCAAAACAATTAACTTTGCAGAAAGTAAATGATCCAACTGCAAAACCTATGTTAATGAATCAAGCAGAGATAGAAGCTGGGTCGAAAAAAAGATTTATCTTTAAATATAATCCTGAAACTATGACAGATGAAAAATTGCAGACACAAGTAGTGTCTGAAGAAGGTAAGGCTACTTCTAATGAAAGTAATCAAGTAATTAATAATGTGTCTCAAGATGACCTTAATAATGTAATTGCGCAAGGTGCTAAAAGCAAATCATCTGATACATTAACTGAATTTTTTAATAATCTTAATAACGCTTGTGAATAATGTTCTGTTCTTTAAATTCTGAAGCGGGTCAAAAAGCCTATCTATCTTTAGCTAAACATATATCATCTGTAATGAATGAAATTGCTTCTTTACCTGGAGCAACTTTTAGTCTTGATGCTCTTATAAAAGATATGTACCAAAAGGTATATGCATCTACAAATAATCATGAGCAAGCAGTTGATATATCACGTATGATACCTCAATTAGTAGGTGCAGTTGCATTTAATCCAGTTAATGCTCCTATTCTTGGCACATTAATATCTAAAGGGTTTGATCCTGCTCTTACAGCAATGTATATTGTTGATGCTACTGATGATAAAACAGGTGTTACATTTATTGAAAATAAAGTAGGAACGGTAAAAGATCTTGCACAAGACATTAAAGATGCACAAGGAACAGTTAATAGCACGCAGTCTGTAATAGATGAGAAAAGTGAAGAGGCTAATAAAGGTAAAAAACTAGATCCAGGTACTACTGTATCAGGTATAATTGATGTAGGCGTAGATCCTAAAACAGGAGCTCCTGAAGTAGTAGATGTAACAGATGATGTAGAACCTACTACTGATAAGAAAGCTGATATAGAAAGAAGAA
>Ga0172367_10007423_pt1 | contig 12572 bp, 10 predicted proteins | sample Lak10m_FD_114542 | JGI IMG/M metagenome (GOLD analysis project Ga0172367, IMG submission 114542) | Freshwater microbial communities from Kabuno Bay, South-Kivu, Congo - kab_022012_10m | ecosystem: Environmental > Aquatic > Freshwater > Lake | place: Democratic Republic of the Congo: South-Kivu...
TGATAGTGTATACAGAATAATATATTCGTAAAGGAGTCTGCTATTGCAACAACGCCCGCTTCCCAAGATTGACCTTCTCATGACGTTGCTCAAAAAACTCGATGCGCGTGAAAGCATTACGGCAAGTCAGCTTGCAGATGAATTTTCTGTCACAGAACGAAGCATTTACCGATACCTTGAAACACTTCAAATAGCAGGCTATCCGATTTATTTCGATAGAGAGCTTAAAAGCTACCGGTTTGTGGAGTCTTACAAACTGCAACAAGCCAAAGGAAGCCACAATATTACCGCTTCCCTTGAGCTAAAAAAACAGATGCTTCGCTCTTCATCAGTCGGAATTGCCGCTTACAAAACCACCGGCGGCTGCGTTCTTGTAAACGCCGCTCTCGCTAAGATGCTTAACAAAAACAGGCAACAGCTGCTGGCACAGAATTTTAGACATATTGCTTCATGGCAGGAATCCGGGCTGCTTAAAATAGTCGATGAAGTAATAGCAGACAAGAAGGAACGCGCCGCTGACGTCAATATGGATTCAACCGTTGGTAAGGAGTTATGGGTTCACTGCATTGTTACCCCATTTTGCAGTGACGGAGAAAACTTCGTTTTTGTCATGGCGCACGACATTTCATTTCGCAAGCAGAATGAACTTTCCTTGTCAACATTTGCCACATCCATAAGTAAGAGCCCAAGCCTCATAATGATTACCGATACAAACGGAATAATCGAATATGTGAGCGATAAAATAACCGATATAACCGGATACAGCAGTAGCGAAGTTATCGGTAATAACCCGAGACTTTTCCAGTCTGGCTGCACAAAGGAATCGGTATACGAGAATTTGTGGGAAACCATCACAAACGGTCAGGAGTGGACCGGCGAACTTTGCAACCGTCGCAAAAGCGGCGCTACCTACTGGGAGCATCTCAAAATTTCACCTATTTTTGATGCCAATAACATTATAAGCCGTTTCGTTGCCATTAAAGAAGATGTCACCAGATATAAACAACTGGAGGATGAACTGTATCGCCATGCCACCTCCGATGCTTTGACAGGACTTTATAACCGACGAATGCTTTTTGAACTGGCTGATCGGGAAATTGAGATCGCAAGACGGCATAACGATATCATCGCTGTCATTCTTCTCGATATTGATAATCTCAAAATAATCAATCATGACTTCGGTCACGATATGGGGGATAAGGTCCTAACCGCGCTGTCGCAGGCATGCAGACAGGTTGTCCGCAAAAGCGATATTCTGGGGAGAACCGGGGACGATGAATTTGCCATCGTGCTATCAGGCGTGCCGTCTGAAAAAGTTCACGACACAGCTCATCGTCTGCTGCAAAGCATTGAAAAAGCTGCTGTTAGCGGCGAAAACGGGCAGATTCAATATAGTGTCAGCATTGGTGTGGCGCTGCAAGAGGATACGGGAGATAAAGAGACCACTTTTGAAATGCTCCTCGATTCCGCTTCGCAAGCTGCCAATAAAGCTATGCGGAAAACCCGTAATAAAATTGCTACCGCTGCAGCGACAAAAGATTAGCGTAACGAAGCAGATGTTTTTTTGCAAAGCCATCAACATTATTTCTGATTTTACCGTAGTAAAAGGTTCATAAACATGACTCCATCTACAGATTCATTCAGCTGGGAACAGGTTTTCAATGCAATTGGACACCCCTCACTCATCCTTGACCAGGATCATAAGATAATTGCGGCTAATGACGCCAGCATTGCGGTGACCGGTCTTGCGAGCAATAAAATTATCGGACGATATTGTTTCCAGGTTTTTCATGGTCATAATGAGACGGAACCACCCAATGGTTGTCCTATGCAAAAGATGCTGCAAAGCGGAAAACTTGAGTCAACAGATATGGAGATGGAAGCGTTGGCAGGAACATACATGGTATCGTGCACCCCTATTCTTGACGCAAACGGCTCGCTTGACAAAGTGATCCATATTGCAACCGACATTACGGAGCGGAAGCGTGCAGAAAAAATACTGCTCGAACAGAAACTGTTTACCGAGAGCATGATTCATAATTCCAGCATTGCAACATTTGCTATCGACAATAAACATACAGTCGTCATCTGGAACAAGGCTTGCGAGGTATTAACAGGTTTTTCATCAGACACTATTCTGAAAACAGATCTTCAGCATCAGGCATTTTACAGGGATACGCACCCAACCCTTGCAGATGTGGTGCTCGATGGTGATATTTCGAAACTGCCGGAGCTATATACCCATGTGGTACCACTGGAGCATAATCCAAAGGGATTAAAGGCAGAGGGGTGGTTTGCCAATGTTGGGGGGAAAGATCGCTACCTCCTGGTTGAGGCTGCTCCGGTTTTGGGTCTAAACGGTGAGATAGTCACGGTAATTGAGACATTGCATGACCTGACTGAAAGCAAAACAATGGAAGAACAGCTTATACACGCCCAAAAAATGGAATCCATAGGTCATCTTGCCGGAGGAGTCGCTCACGAATTCAACAACATACTGGCGGTGATACTCGGCTATGGACAGATGATGCGCAAGGGATTGCAAGCAGACTCCAAGACAATTGCGGATCTTGACCAGATTATGGCAGCCGGCGAACGGGCTGCAGCGCTCACCAAAGGGATGCTTACATTCAGCCGCAAACAACACATTTTCAGAAAAAAACTTGATTTGAATCAGCTCGTACACAACACATTCAAAAGCATCAGCCGCATCATCGGCGCTCATATAACTTCATTGGAAAATCTGTCCGAAATGGGTCTGCAGATAAATGCAGACAAGACCCTTATTGTGCAACTGCTTATGAACCTGATCACCAATTCCCGGGACGCCATGCAGGACGGCGGTTTTATTGAGGTTGCCACCGAGCAGATTGTGGTTAAATCGCCTGTTGTGACGCCGCATTGTACGATACAGCCGGGGGAATACGCCAAGTTATCGGTAAGCGACACCGGGCATGGGATTGATGACGAAATGCTGCATAAGATTTTTGAGCCATTTTTCACGACCAAGGATGTGGGAAAAGGGACCGGATTGGGGCTTGCCGTAGCACATAGTATCGTTCAACAGCACGACGGCTATTTCACAGTGACTTCAAAAAAAGATGCCGGAACTACATTTAACATTTATCTACCGCTTCTGGAGGGAGATAGGGTGTCACAAGAGAAATCAGTAACAGCCAGGAGCATACCGGGGGGAAATGAAACCATACTGCTGGCAGATGACGAACCGGTGATTGTTGAGCTCATCAAAGATATACTGTCAGATATTGGCTATACGGTAATTTCTGCAGTTGATGGAATTGACGCCGTTGAAAAATTTATGACCCATCAGGATAAGATTGATTTGCTTGTTTTTGATGTTCAGATGGGGCGGATGAGCGGACTTCAAGCTTTTAGAAAAATAAGAAAAATCAACAATAATATCAAGGTGTTGTTTGTCAGCGGATTCAATGCGGAACAGTTTGCAGCTGAAAACGAGCTTGAGCCTGGCACCGAGCTGCTTTCAAAACCGTTCAAACCGTTTGATATTGCCCAAAAAATAAGGAATTTGCTGGAAGTTTAAAGGTAAAATTAATTTGCGATTCGCCCCAGAACCGCATCAAGTATAACAGCTGCCAAAGCATATTTACTCATCAGCTCGTGTTCCTCAATGGAGCCGTCTCTGAACATCAGCAGAGCACGATTCGTATCCACATTGAAACCGGCATCATCCTGACTGACATCATTGGCGACAATCATATCGAGATTTTTTGTTTCCAGTTTTTGCCGGGCATATTCCATAAGATTGCAGGTCTCTGCAGCAAAACCGACCAGAAACGGATGAGGTTCCAGCTTCCCCAGATCAGAAAGAATATCCCGGTTTTTGACCAGTTCCAGTGTCATACCAGCATCACTCTTTTTGATTTTTTCCACGCTTTGAGTCGCAACACGGTAATCAGCAACTGCGGCAGCTTTTATTACAATGGAACATTGAGATGCATATTTTATGACTGCAGAGTGCATTTCTTCAGCGCTCTCAACTGTTATAACTTCAACTCCAGCTGGCACCGGAAGTGCCACCGGTCCAGTTACCAAGATCACCTTTGCTCCACGGGCTGCCGCGCAGCGCGCAACTGCATATCCCATTTTCCCTGAAGAATGATTGGAAATATAGCGCACAGGGTCAATCGCTTCGCGGGTCGGACCAGCAGTAACCATGATGGTTTGAGCTATCAGATCCTTGGGGGTCACAGCTGCTATCGCTGCTTCAAAAATTGCTTCCGGCGACGCAAGTTTCCCCTCCCCTTCCCATCCGCAGGCAAGTGTCCCCTTGACCGGGTCAACAAACTTACAACCTAAACGCCGCAGTTTTTCCTGGTTTTCACGATACAGTGGATTAGTATACATATTTACATTCATTGCAGGCGCAATCAGGATCGGAGCCTTTGTTGCCATAACCGTTGTTGTCAGCATATCATCGCAAATCCCGCACGCAATTTTACCGATGCAGTTTGCCGTTGCCGGAGCAATAAGAAAAAGATCCGCACGGTCAGCCAATGAAACATGACCGATTTCCTGTTCAGTTATCAGATTGAATAGTTCAGTATGCACCGGATTGCCAGAAAGAGCCTGAAATGTGAGTGGAGTCACAAACTCCCTGGCGGAAGAGGTCATGATAACATGAACATTCGCGCCGGATTTGGTCAGAAGCCGCAGGAGTTCAACAGCTTTGTACGCTGCAATCCCCCCACTGACACCAAGAATGACTGTTTTATTGGTAAGCATCATTATTTCCTTAAAAATAGGGGTTATTCTGCTTTTCATAGCCAATTGTAGTTGCCCGACCGTGCCCCGGATAGACAGTAACATCATCCGGCAATGTAAAAAGTTTATTCCGAATTGAAGCAAGCAATTGCTCGTGTGAACCGCCCGGCAAGTCTGTTCTGCCAATGGAATCGGCAAAAAGTGTATCTCCGGTTATAACCTTTTTTTCAGACTGAATATACAAGCAGCATCCCCCCTGTGTATGCCCAGGAGTATGCAACACCTTGATTTTCAGATTACCAATCCCAATCTCCTGACCGTCTTCAAGAAATGAATCCGCAGGAGGTGAGTTTTTACCGCCCGGAACTCCGTAGCGAGTTGAAACTTCCTGCACCCGCTGCAGCATATCGGAATCAGAGTGATGAATCATCAGAGGTACTTTATACAGATCTACCATTGCACAGTTTGCGCCTACATGATCAAAATGCCCATGAGTATTGAGAATTGCGATAATTGCAAGTTTATGACGACTCACCATCTCTATGATTTTTTCAGCATCCCCACCAGGGTCAACAATGACACCCTGACCGGTTTCTTCACAACCGACCACAAAACAGTTCACTCCAAGCGGAGCTACTTCTGTATATTCAAAAATCATGGTTCCCCCAAAATATTGACAACTGCTGCCAAGCTGCTACAGTAGATTTAACAAATTACCCCACAACAAAGGAGCACAAAACATGGCAAGCTGGACCTGTACTATCTGTCAGTATGTGTATGACCCCGCTGTAGGAGACCCTGACCACGGCATCCCTGCCGGCACACCGTTTGAGTCAATCCCGGATGACTGGGCATGCCCGCTCTGCGGAGCCGGAAAAGACGTTTTCGAACAGAACTAAATTTAAGCGTTTAAATCAGACAGCCCCCAACGGGGGCTGTCTCTTTATGCAAGCTGCGGTTCACACTCCACAATTGCTCCGAACAGACCTTCCAGATCAGATAGTGCCATATCGCCCATATGGGCTATACGGAATGTTTCCCCTTTTATTTTGCCGTAACCGTCATCAAAGGCAAATCCCTTTTCAGCAAGCGTTTTCTTTAAAGTAGCAAGGTCAATTCCCCTTGTGTTACGACTGCAGGTCAAAGTCTGGGAACAGTATTTCCGCTCCGGAAAAAGTTCAAAGCCACGATCAATTACCCAGCCACGAACATATTCAGCCATGGCGTTATGCCGCGCCCAGCGTGCATCAAGCCCTTCGGCAAACATACGCTGCAACTGGCAATCCATGGCATAAATCTGCGAAATGCAGGGGGTGGAAGGTGTATTGTTCTTGGCATCATTGTTGGCAAACTCAACATAATCAAAATAATAACCACGTCCAGCAGTTCCTTTAGCACGCTGAAGCGCTTTTTCAGTGGCAGTGAACACTGTCAACCCCGGCGGAAGGGCAAAAGCTTTCTGCACACCAAAGATACAGCTGTCTATGCCAAGCTCACCCACCGGTATTTTAAGAGCGCTCATGGATGATACCGTATCAACAATGAACATGACTTCCGGGAACTTTTTCATCACTTCGGCGATTTCCGGAAGCGGCGACATGACACCGGTGGAGGTTTCGTTGTGGATCATGGTCATACTGTCATACTTGCCGGTTGCCAAGGTTTTCTCAACAATCTCGGCTGTCACTGGTGTTCCCCAGTCAAAACGGATCGCATCGGCTTCTTTACCGCATCGCAGTGTCACATCATGCCATTTGTCAGAAAATGCCCCGTTGCAGAAATTTGCACACCGCTTCCCGACCAGATTTCGGATCGCCCCTTCCATAACACCAAACGCACTTGATGTTGCAAGAAAAGTCGCATCCTCAGTCATCATAAGTTTTTTCAATCCGTCAGTTACCCGACCATGCAGCAGAGCATATTCCTTCATGCGATGACCTATCATAGGTTGCGCCATGGCGGCAAGGATGTCGGGGTGAATTTCCACCGGACCTGGAATGAACAGTTTTTTGTGCATAAGAATTACTCCTGGAATAAAAATAGTTTAGAAAGCAGACGCATGTAAAACAGCTGGAGAGTGTTGTTTCCAGTACTAAAAACTCTTGATGGGGCGATACAGGGTATCCCGTTCCACCGGGATTTTACCCGCCTTACGAATCAGGTTAATCAGACCTTCCTTGGTAAGCGACTGTGGGGTTGCGGCGCCTGCATCATGCCCTATTTTTTCCTCAATGACGGTTCCATCAAGATCATTAACACCAAAAGAGAGCGACACCTGAGCAATTTTTTCACCCAGCATGACCCAGTACGCTTTGATGTGATCAAAATTGTCCAGAAAAATACGGGCAATGGCGAGGGTTCTCAAATCATCAACCCCGGATGGTGGAGGTACATCAAGTTTGAGATCAGAGTTTTCAGGTTGAAAAGCAAGGGGGATAAAGGTCTGAAAACCGGCTGTCTTATCCTGCAGATTACGAAGCAACTCCATATGGGCGACACGGTCTTCCAGAGTTTCCAGATGACCGTAGAGCATGGTGGCATTGGTTTTCAATCCATGACGGTGTGCAATAGCGATTATCTCCAACCACCGCGCACCAGAAATTTTTTCAGGACATATTTTCTGGCGCACAGATTCCACCAGAATTTCAGCACCGCCCCCAGGCATGGAGCCAAGCCCCGCTGCTATCAGGCGCTCAAACAACTGTTCGATACTCTGATCTGAAATACGGGCAAGATATTCAATCTCTACCGCTGTAAATGCCTTGATATGCAGAGACGGCGCACACCCCTTGACGGTTTGCAGAAGCTCTTCATAAAATTCAAAGGGGAGATCGGGATGCAACCCTCCCACTAGATGCAGCTCTGTGGCTCCTTCCGCTGCTGCTTCCACCGCGCGTGAACGAATTTCATCCAAAGAGAGCGTATATGCGCCATCCTCACCGGCTGTACGGGAGAATGCACAGAAAGCGCAACGGTTGACGCAGATATTGGTCGGGTTGATATGACGGTTGACGTTGAAAAATACGTTGCGCCCATTCTTGCGTTCATTTGCAAAAGCAGCCAGTTCGCCAAGAGCGAGAAGATCGGAGGAATGGTACAGGAAGAGCGCTTCATCAGCATTGATACGCTGGTTATGGCGGACTTTTTCCGCTATTTTTTCAAAAGCAGTCATTTTAGGAAGCGCCGAGAAAATCAATGAGGCGATCCATCTCATTCATCATCCGCTCAAAGCCTGGAAAAGTTAGTGACTGTGGACCATCAGAAAGCGCTTTTTCCGGATTGGGATGAACCTCCACCAGAACCCCGTCTGCACCGGCAACTAGAGCCGCCTTTGCCATCGGAACAACAAGCGAGCGCTTGCCGGTGGCATGGGAAGGATCAACCATGATTGGAAGATGGGATATTTCCTTGATCAGCGGCACAACGGAAAGGTCAAGTGTATTGCGGGTTGCAGGTTCATATGTGCGGATGCCACGCTCGCACAGAATGACCTGGTCGTTTCCTTCCGCCAGGATGTATTCGGCGGCAGCCAGAAATTCCTCCACTGTGGCACTCATGCCACGTTTTAAAAGAATCGGCTTGCGTATTTTCCCCAGCTCTCGCAACAGATCAAAGTTCTGCATATTTCTGGCGCCTACCTGCAGCAGATCAGCATATTCCGCCACAAGCCCCACGTTATCAGGGCTCATGATTTCAGTCACAATCGGCAGACCGCTCTCCTTACCGGCAATGGCAAGCAGCTTTAACCCTTCTTCACGCAACCCCTGAAAGGTGTGTGGACCGGTGCGCGGCTTGAATGCCCCGCCCCGCAGCATCTGTGCGCCGCATTTCTTGACGAACAGCGCTGTCGTAACAATCTGTTCCTCGCTCTCAACAGCACACGGTCCGCCGACCACAACCGGACGGCATCCTTTGCCGACCTTGACACCTGCCACATCCACAACCGTATCTTCGGGATGGAAATCACGCGAAACCAGCTTGTACGGTTTTGAAACATGGATTACCCGTTGTACACCGGACAATTCCAGAATTTTTGAGTCATCAACATAGCCATGGTTGCCTAGCACTCCGATGGCAGTCCGTTCGCTCCCCGGAATCGGAGCTGCTGTGTAGCCCATTTCTTCGACTGTTTTGATGATTGCATCCACATCAACCTGGAGTGCGTTATGGTTCATGACAATAAGCATATAAAATCTCCTTTACTCGTGCCGTTCGCATAGCTTTTGCAATTTTTCCATCTGGTGAATAATCACCTTGCTCCCCTGCACCTCGATGATCCCTTCTTCCTTCAGCTTCTTGAAGGTACGCGAAATCGTCTCGCTGGCTGTTCCGAGCCGGGATGCCAGCTCACCTTTTTTGATACCGAGTTCAAGATAGGTGATTCCGCCATAGCTGGTCGATTTTTCATCGGCACGACGGAGAAGGAATGATGCCAGTCGGGAGGTTACATCATTAAAGGATAGTTCTTCTATCTGACGGGCAAAGCGACGCAGCATGAGAGATAGTGAGACAACCAGATTAAGAGCAAAACCTGGATTCCTCGCCATGAGTTCCATGAATCCTTCGCGAGGGAGATAAAGCACTTCCCCCCCTTCCATGGCACGCGCTTCAGCCGGATACTTGCCGTCACCAAAGAAAGCTGCTTCGGCAAAGGTTTCCCTCGGCTGGACAAAGTGGAGCACCTTTTCACGCCCATCTGGAGAGATCCGGCACAGCTTGATACTGCCGGAAAGAAGCAGATAGAAGCCGTTTGCCTGCTCCCCTTCGCAAAAGATAGACTCCCCTTTGCGGAATGCCCGACGAACTGTGATTGTGGCAAGCTCTGCCAGATCGGCATTGTTCAATCCGGAAAAGAGGAGCGGTTTTTTAAGCAGTTCAATTAATTCCATATATCGTTCGCGACTACTTTTTCAGGAATGTGCGAATCTGTTCCGCCACCTGCGGCGCAGTAAAGCCGAATTTTTCAACAAGTACTTTATCCGGCGCCGAAGCACCGAAGTGTTCAATACCGATGAAGAGACCGTCACAACCTATCACCCTTCCCCACGATTCGCCGCGACCTGCCTCAAAAGCGACTCTCGGGACACCGGCAGGAAGCAGCTGATTCCGGTACTCTTTTGATTGTGCGTAAAAATTTTCAAGGCATGGGACTGAAACAATACGACAGTTTATGCCATCTGCCGCCAGCTGTTTAGCTGCTTCCTGCGCCACATGCACCTCAGAGCCACTTGCCATAACAACTGCATCCGGTTTTGCAAGCGGCGTGGAAACGATGTAAGCACCTTTGCGGATATCATCGCCGGAGGCATTGCCACGATCAATGGTCGGCAATTTCTGACGCGTCAGAATCAGGAGAGTCGGGCCGTCTTTTTTCTCCAGAGCAGCTTGCCATGCGAGCGCTGTCTCCAGACCATCAGCAGGACGAATTACCTGTAAATCAGGAATCATGCGTAATGACGCAACATGCTCAATTGGCTGATGGGTCGGACCATCTTCACCAACAAAGAAGGAATCATGCGTGAATATGTAGATTGCCTGGATCTTCATAAGCGCAGCAAGACGAATTGCCGGACGACAGTAATCGGAAAAAACCAGGAACGTGGCGCCGTATGGAATGAAGCAACCATATAGTGCCATGCCGTTCATAATGGCTCCCATAGCATGTTCCCGAATACCGAAATGCAGGTTGCGCCCGGCAAAAGAATCGGCCTGAACTGCTGGTGAGCCTTTGATATCACTGTTATTTGATGGTGCAAGGTCTGCAGATCCCCCGACCAGGGAAGGAATCAGCTCTGCCGCTTTCTGCAGAATTGCTCCTGAAAGGGCACGAGTCGCGCCATCCTTGCCACCAAATGCTGAAATCAATTGTTCTGCAAGATCTTCAGGCACCCGTTTGTGCCACATCTGGTTCCACAATTTTGCTTTTTCCGGATTGGCAGCTTGCCAGACTTCAAAATTACGCTGCCAGTGACCGTACTGCAGCTTTTTTGCTGCAATCTGACTACGGCAGATATCACGCACTTCCTGTGGTATTTCAAACGCTTCATACTTCCAACCAAGGTTGGCGCGTGTTGCCGCAAGTTCATCTGCTCCTAGCGGTGAACCATGTGCCCCATTAGATCCCTGTTTTTTGGGTGAACCAAAAGCGATATGGGTTGTAGCAATTATGATGGACGGCTTGCCGGTTTCAGCTTTTGCAGCAGCGAGTGCGGCGGTTATTTGAGAGTAATCATGACCATCAACCTTTTGGACATGCCATCCGCAGGCATTAAAACGTCCTTCCACATCTTCCGACCATGCAAGATCGGTTTTTCCTTCGATAGTGATGCTATTGCTATCGTAAATATAAACAAGATTACCGAGTTTAAGATGACCAGCAAGAGCGGCAGCTTCATAACTTATCCCTTCCTGGAGACAACCATCACCCATAAGAGCATAGATTGTGTGATTAATCGGGCTGAAATCAGGAGTATTAAACCACTCGGCTGCCATTTTAGACGCGATTGCCATACCAACACCATTGGCAAACCCCTGTCCCAAAGGTCCTGTGGTTACTTCCACACCGACAGTATGACCAAATTCTGGGTGCCCCGGTGTTTTGCTCCCCCACTGGCGAAAATTTTTCAGTTCATCCAGTGGAAGATCGTAGCCAAAAAGATGCAGGAGCGAATATAGCAATGTTGAGCCGTGACCGGCAGAGAGGATGAAACGATCACGGTTTTCCCATGTGGGATCTTCCGGATTAAAACTCATGAAATTGCCCCAGAGAGCAAAAGCGCAATCAGCTGCTCCCATGGGGAGTCCAGGGTGACCTGAATTTGCTTTTTCAACAGAGTCGGCAGAGAGAAGGCGAATGGCATCAGCGCAAAGACGTGCCTTTTCAGTCGGTATAAGCGATTGGTGCATGGTGGTTTCCTTTCAAATGTTATGAAAAATGATTAAATCCGCTAATAATATGGTCAACAGTCATCCCTTTTTCATCAACGGCAATGACTTTTTTTGAGTCTGTTACTATACCAACAGCGGTGGCTGTAACGCCACATTTTTTAACAAGGTTCTCTATTTTTTCGTGATATTCGGGAGGCACTGTAAAGCAGAGCTCATAATCTTCGCCGCCTGCCAGAGTAAATTTCCAAGGAAAGGGTGAAGAAGCGCCGATATATTTTTTCAGCTCATCAGAAAGCGGAAGTTGTTTAACGTTGATAATTCCACCCACTCCTGATAATTGGGCAATATGTCCAAAGTCAGAGATGATGCCGTCACTTATATCAATCATTGCAGTCAGCAAGCGGGATTCCGCCAAAGCCGTGCCAACCGTTACCCGGGGAGAAGGATTGAGCAGGCGAGAAACAAGCGCACCATAGTCAGCAAGTTCATTGCCTGCTTCCAATAGCTGTAGCCCCACTGCTGCATCACCGACTGTGCCGGTAATCCATATTTCATCACCCGGTCGTGCGCCGGAGCGACGCACAATCAACTCCGGAATCTGCTCTCCCATAATTGTTACTGAAATCACCAGACCGGAGCTGGATGAACAGGTATCCCCACCAATCAGCGTAATATCATGTTCCGCTGCCATGGATAGAAAACCGGCACAGAAACTATCTAGAAGTTCAATCGAAAAACCTTTAGGGATGGCAAGGGAGAGTGTAGCCCAGCGGGGAATCCCACCCATGGCGGCGATATCGGAGAGATTGACTGCCAATGATTTTCTCCCCAAACGGTATGTATCGTGCCAGCAAAGGCGAAAATGTACATCCTCCAGCAGCATATCAGTGGAGGTCAGCAGTTGCATACCGGGAGTGAGTTGGGTGACTGCCGCATCATCA
>Ga0172367_10007424_pt1 | contig 12569 bp, 13 predicted proteins | sample Lak10m_FD_114542 | JGI IMG/M metagenome (GOLD analysis project Ga0172367, IMG submission 114542) | Freshwater microbial communities from Kabuno Bay, South-Kivu, Congo - kab_022012_10m | ecosystem: Environmental > Aquatic > Freshwater > Lake | place: Democratic Republic of the Congo: South-Kivu...
TACTTCGGCTATATTCGGCAAAGACGCCAGCCGCCGGTATTTTGCAAATGTTCGCCCTGGATCGGACAAATTAGTTACGCATAACACGTCGGTTTTAGTTCCGCTATTGCCATTGACATGACCAGGCATATTGAATCTGATCACAAGATCGGCGGCATTGATTTCGTCGGCCAAATCAGTTTGTGCAGGTGCATTACCAACAATGACAATTTTCATCGAACTTTCCCGTAGTATTGACGGCGCGGACTTTCAACAACTAGCTCAACTACCCAGCACCGGCATCCGGCTTTGCATATCGCCGACAATTTCGGCCGCCATTTGCTCAATGTTGACAATAGCCGCCTGCAAATAATCGCCTAACAACGACAACTCTTCGTCGCTATAGCTGTCTAGCGCGGCAATTAGCTCGGCATTAATATCCGCTAACTTTGCAAGTCTGGATTTACTAAAGCCAATGTCCTCAAGCAAACCTTGTACTTTATGTGAATTCCCTGCCACAGCAATGAACGGGGTTCTAGTTTGAATGGCCAAGCACAAACCATGATACCTTGCAGTTACGAGCAATTTTAAGCCGGCAATCTTCTCAACAAAATCATCATTATTTTCAATGTAATATTGATATTTCACATATCGCTCATCGGCAACAATTCCGACAAGCTTCATGAAAAAAGCATACATCTTACGCTTTGCCTGTCTGATTATTTGTTTGCGCGAAGCATATTTGTTTGAATTAATTAAGGGCAAATAACTATAGTCATCACTCTTAGCATAATGCCGGTACATTTGACTAGACAAATCCTGATATACGCTGTCGGTAAACCCCACACCCGATCTAGTTCCAACCACCAATCCGCTGTAATCAGAATAAAAAGTCATATCAGGGACGACCGTCGACTCGATACCGTATTTCTCGAGCTCTATTTTGCTCCTGGTTTCCCTAACGAAAATTTTTCGAAACATCGGAAAACTTTCATACAAAGCCAATTCATTGGCATCGATTGTTGCATTAATCAAATAGATAGGCAACGATGTCGCTTTATATACTTCCGCCAAATCATCAATCAAATCGATAGCCCGTTGCTGAGAGTGGTGAAGCGTCCCTTCACCATTAACAACAATGCCATGAATATCAAACCCAACCAGATCCTGGGCTGAAAACCGCTTGCCGCAATAAATGGATTTTGAAACCTCTATCCCGTGCTTATATAAAACATTTTTTATATTTTTAGTTACTATATCGCAACCGTGATGACTATCTAACGTTGTATCGTTAATCAATGCAAAATTCATTAAACAACCCTTACTTCTGACGCAACCAAAATTCATCACAACTCGAAGTTAGGCCAATAAACTACTGCCAAACATAGCCGCAACAAAAACTTAATGTAACCATTTAGCGCAAAACGCCTCCCCCTGAAGACGACGGCATAAATCAGCTTATATTTAAATAGTTAAACCTTAATAAATTCTAGAGTTATCTATAGGACATTTTTTATCCGCTTTTGGTAAACTAATCCTAACCTTTGGCTCGCTCAGCCTTTGCCCAAGCAACTCCCCAAAAACTGCTTAACAAAAATGACTGACTTAATTTCGGTTATCGTAACCACTTACAATTGGCCAGCAGCGCTTGAAGCCTGCCTGGAAAGCCTATTCGCTCAAACTGATCGAAATTTCGAGATTATTATTGCCGACGATGGTTCTGGGTTAGAAACCACGGACTTAATCTCCCGCATCAGCCTCGACAGTCCAATAACTATTCAGCATGTCAGCCAGGAAGATCTCGGTTTTAGAGCCGCCACAATCCGTAACAAAGCCGCCCAGGCAAGCAATGGCCGCTATTTATTATTTCTTGATGGCGACTGCATAGCATTACCAACATTTATATCCAGACACCGTAAACTAGCCAAGTCGGGTTATTTCGTCCCTGGCAATCGAGTATTAATTAATCAGCATTATACAGCAGAGCTTCTAGCGCATCACATTTCTCTATTTAACAAACCCTTTAGTTTTTTCCTTCGGCAGCGCATTAGCGGCCACTTCAACCGTTTTTTGCCATTATTCAACATTCCCTGGAATAGTTGGCGTTATCTTAAGCCTCGTCATTGGAAAAACGCCATGACTTGTAACCTTGCGACATGGAAAGAGGATTTTCTTGCGGTAAACGGATTCGACGAGTCGTTCGAAGGCTGGGGGTATGAAGATTCAGATTTAATAATCCGCCTTATTCATTCAGGGATTAAACGCAAGGAAGGACGTTTCGCGGTACCGGTTCTACATCTCTGGCACCCTCACAACGATAGAATACATCATGACGCCAATTACCAACGCCTAATGTCCCGAGTCAATGACAAAGACTTTATTTTCGCCCTAAAAGGCATCAATCAATATTCGTTGAGCAACAAATAAATACCTTATACAAGATAAAAGCCGCGTAAAACCGACTTGAAACCTGACTAGTCGACAAACGCATTCGTAGAGCGCTGAGCACATATCGGCGCGCTGCATCGTTTACCAGGAAAACGTTCATCGAAAGTATAGCCAAAATAGGCAATTTCTTCGGCAAACAACGTGGCTACCATCTCAACCATATCCTCGTCATATTCCACCTTATAGTCGCCGAGGCGGTTACTGGAAACGTTCCTTTCGGGAAGTTTGATAACCAATCCTAATGACTTAATTACACTGTTAAAGTCTTCTTGCAAATACTCATAATGGCCTAAGAAATCCAGTTTCATTAGATTATCTTCCAAGGTAAAGTAATCTATCTGAGGCCGAAGAGAATGCAAACCTATAATCCAGGGCTCGCCATTTATGGCTTGCTGCAAAAAATCTTTGAATGATGAGATTGATGCAATTTCTGGCCGCGGGCGTTTTTCGACCAAATAACGATATAGCGACGCCATTCTATCCCATGGATTTCTAACAAAAGCGAAACTAAAGTAATTATCCGGCTGACGGCAAGTTATTCTATCAATAATTGTTCGCCGCTTATTGAGATTGCAATAAAAATCGCTTAACCGCTCATGCTTGCTCCAGGTCACCCAATTAACATTATTTCCCGGCACAGCGCAAAGCGCCGAAGTAATACTGGTTCCCGCCGTCTTAGGAATATGCACGAAAATAAAATTGTATTTAGTATTAACTATCATAACAGCGCTTGCAGATATATAGCGGTTATTTAAGCCCAAACCGAGCTTAAATCATCGCTAGCCTGCTTAAGATTTTTGAACGGTAAGCCGGTTTGAAACAGGCTATATAGAAGTCTAATCTCTGGAAAAATGTATTTAGGCCGGAATAATATTACGCCCGACCAGCAAAGCCAACACCTGATCAACGCTTTCAGCCAATGTCAGCTTGCCCGTATCGATGCGTAACTCGGGATTATCCGGCACTTCGTAGGGTGAAGAAATGCCGGTGAAATGCGAAATCTGGCCTTGGCGGGCTTTTTGGTAAAGACCTTTGACGTCGCGACGTTCGCATACATCAAGCTCACAACTGCAAAAAATTTCGAGAAAATCACCATGCGGCACCAGCTTTCGCGCCAGCGCCCGTTCGGCGCGGAACGGTGAAATAAAGGCGGTCAGCGTAATAGTGCCGGCTTCCAGCATCAATTTCGCAACTTCGCCGACGCGGCGGATATTTTCCTGCCTATCCTGATCGCTAAAGCCGAGATCGCCGCACAAGCCGTGGCGAACATTATCGCCATCCAACACGAACGTGCTGCAACCCATTTGATGCAAGCGTTCTTCAACCGCATGAGCCAGGGTCGATTTGCCGGCGCCAGACAAACCGGTAAACCACAAAATCACCGACTTATGACCATTTTTGTGCTCGCGCCTTAATCGGGTGACGGTAGCATGGTGCCAGACGGTATTGCTGGACCGCGGCGTTTCGTTATCAACTTTCAATATTAGCGTTCCAGATTGCTGCTATGAATCAGCACGTCGTTTTGTTCAATCATCATATGACCTCGACGAGTCCTTGTGACGGCGATTCACCGAAATCAACAATAAGGCCTCATCGCGTGTCATTCCGCAGAGTTTAACCAATTCTTCCGCACCGGCGCCCTGCATAATCATTTGTATCGCCCGGGCATAGCCTTCCGGTTCCGACTGCTCATTCACCGGCGCGGATGCGGCGTCCAATTGTTGTTGCTGCAGGCTAAAATCCTCGACTAACAGTGCAAACCGGGATTCGATTTGAGCCAAACGCCGGTCTACGGCAATCGCGGCGGAACACAGTCCCGCAACATCAGCCTCGCCTCGAACAACTTGCCGGCTTAACTCTTCATGGGCTTGCTTGAGTTTGGCCGCCTGCCGCAGCAACCACAGCGCCGCAATCGCCAGCACCAACAACGCTCCGCACATCGCGGCACCAATAATCATCAACTGCTGCTCAGTCATCAGACTATTTCATCGATATGTAGCTTGGATTGATCGTCATCGTCGTCACTGTGTTTAGGCGCGGGCGGCTGCTTTTGTCGCCGAGGTTGATTTTGCCGTTTCTCGCGTTCGACCTGGCGAACGCCGCTCAATGGCGGTTGAGATTTTATCGGCGGAATTTCCGACATCATCAATGCCGCGTCGGCCTTAGAACATATCCAGCTCGGCCTTTTCGTCGTCGCTGAGGAATCGGTTTAAATCGACCAGAATCAACAACTGGTTGTCGCGGCTGGTTACGCCCTGGATGTATTTGGAACTCTCTTCATTGCCGACGTTCGGCGCAGTTTCGATTTCCGATGCCCGCATCTCCACCACCTCGGCGACACTGTCCACCAAGATGCCGATGATATGTCTGTCGGTTTCGATGATCACCACACGGGAGGCGTCGTCCGGCTCTTTCGACGGCAGACCGAAGCGGTTGCGGGTATCGATAACGGTCACGACATTGCCGCGCAGGTTGATAATGCCCAGCACGTAGGACGGCGCTCCGGGTACCGGGGCAATCTCGGTGATCCTCAGCACTTCTTGCACCTGCATCACATTGATGCCGTATTTTTCCTCGCCAAGACAAAAAGTCACCCACTGCATTATCGGATCGCTTTGCTTTCTATCGTCGCTCATGTTCTTGGTCCTGTTTGGTTAATTATTCTGGCGTCGGTGCGGGACCAATGCCCGCAGATCGACGATGGCCGTCAGTTCATCGATGACGGTTCCGATCAGCCATGGCTTTTTCTGACGGGAAGTGCGCCATCTGACCTTTTCCGGCTTCAATTTGCCTATAGACAAGATCTCGTCGCAAGCCAGCCCCCAGCGTTTGTCTTCGGTGATCAAAATACGCTGAAAAGGCTTCTGCGCCAAATCGCGGCGACTACCGCGCAGCTTACCGAAAAGCAATTGCCCGGTATCCAACACGCCGATCCGGCTATCCTGGTCGTCCAATAAGCCAATAAACCAAGACGGCTGCCCCGGAATCTGGCTGATTCTGCGTTCAATCTTGACCGTGCGCGACAAGTCGGTCAGCGGCGTCGCCAAGATCAGCTGATCCACTTTAAAAAACAAGGCCTGGAACTCTTGCTGCGCCCACCCAGGCATCACCGACAAGGCGTGCAGTTTAGCCTGATTTTCCTGCTCGATAAACACTTGCGGCGGCAATTGCAGCTGCGGCTCGGCCAGGCTCACAACCACTGGCGCTGGCGACTGCACCGACCTGGCTTCGACTTTCGGCTTTGCCAATATCTCGTCGGCGTCGTCTGCTTCTGGAACGCTCTCCAACAGGGTGCTCAAATAGCTGTCAAGCGCCAGCTGCTGCTTAACGATTTGGGGTGTTTTAGTCTGTTTCATGGCCTGGCCGTCGAATGTTTGTCACCAGGCTTATCTTGCAATAATAGTTCCAATAATCCCGAATAGGCCTCGGCAGCTTTGGCGGCTTTATCGAATAGCGGCAACGGCACACCGGCCTGACTGGCATCCCTGACCTTGGTGTCGACCGGAATCACCGAATCCCAGGCATTGTTGGGATACTGTTGATGCAAGGCCACTAGGCTGTCGCGAGCAGCTTTGGTCCGTTTGTCGAACATGGTCGGCACAATGATGTAACGAGGCGCCGTCTTGCGCGAGTGAAACACCATGTTAATGGTGTGCACCATGCGATCCAAACCTTTGAGCGCCAAAAACTCGGCGAGCACCGGAATGATGAGTTGATCGCAGGCCGCCAAGGCGTTGATCATCAACACCCCCAACATCGGCGGGCTATCAATGATCACGTAATCGTATTTATCCGCTACTTTGGACAAGGCGGTCGCAACCACCAAACCCATACCGCCCATTTGCGCCACCTGCCGATCCAGCGTCGCAATCGCGGTGGAAGCCGGCATCACCGCCAAACCGTCGAATTCGGTCTGCACGATGTATTGTTCGGGATCGACGTTTTTTTTCTTTTCACTGGTATCGCGAAACAGGTTATAGACCCCCAGCTCGACCTCATCCGGGTTCATTTTGAAATAGCTGGTCAGGGAACCGTGGGGGTCGAGATCGACCAACAACGTCCTGAAGCCCCAGGAAGACAACAGCCCGCCCAGCGTCACAACGGAGGTTGTCTTACCAACGCCACCTTTTTGATTGGAAACCGCCCATATTTTCATGGCTGAACCTGTGATTCGGAAGGTGGCGGCGGCGTTTGCGGCTGTGCGGGCTCTGCTTTCGGCTTTTCGCTACTCGGCGCAAAGTTCAAGACTTTAGCCCGCTCGTCGTCGCTCATTCCGTAACGCGCGAAAGCCTGCGACATCAAGACCAGCACCACACGGCGGTTTTTAAAGCGACCGACCTCGTCTTTGTTATCGGCCATGGGATGAAACTCGCCGTAACCCACGGCCGACAGCCGGGTAGGCGGAATGTTATTTTTGACCAACTCTTTCACCACACTGGTAGCGCGGGCGGAAGATAAATCCCAGTTGGATGGGTATATGCCGGTGGAAATCGGCACATTGTCGGTATAGCCCTCGACATTGATGACATTCGGCACATCGCGCACGGCTTCCGCCACTTTTTGCAACACCGGTATCGCTTTGCTGGATAACTCGGCCTTGCCGCTGGCAAACAATAACTCGCTGTTCATTTCCAGCTCCACCCAGAAATCATGTTTCTTGATGCCGACCAAATCGTTTTCGATAAATGGCTGCAAGGCGCGCTGGAACTCCTGCGAGACATCATCCAAGCGACGCTTTTCCTGCATAATTTCTTCACTTAATTGACGCTCTTCTGCAGTCAGCAAATTCGGCAATTCGATAGGCTGCACCGCCGTTGGCGGCGAGCCGATATGAATAGGTTCGACTTCTTGCTGGCTAGCTTCAGCATGCGACAAGGCTTCATCCAGCGACTCGGAAAAGGTTTCGTATTTACTCTTATTGACCGAAGAGATACCGTACATGACTACGAAAAACGCGAACAGCAGGGTAATGAAATCGGCATACGATACCATCCAGCGGTCGGGATTTTCCGCTGATTGCAAGGCCGGCGAGTGTCTCTTACGTCTAGCCATGGGATGACATCACTTCTCCGCCAGAAATCCGGAGAGTTTGAGTTCGATATTACGGGGATTTTCGCCTTCGGCTATCGAGGCAATGCCTTCAATCAACATTTCGCGCGCCTGGCTTAGCCGATAGACATGGCTTTTGAGCTTATTGGCCACCGGAATGAAGAACAAGTTAGCCAAACCGACACCGTAAATGGTGGCGACAAAAGCGGTGGCAATGCCTGCGCCCAACAACTCCGGCTTGGCAAGATTTTGCATGACATGAATCAAGCCGATCACGGCGCCGATAATGCCTATGGTTGGCGAATAGCCTCCCATGGCATCGAATACTTTGGCGGCCTGTAGATCCAGATTCTCCCGGGTCCCCAACTCCACCTCCAGGCAATCGCGAATCACTTCGGGCTCATTGCCGTCCACCAGCAGCTGTAAACCTTTTCGCGACAGACTGTCTCTTTCGTTTTCGATCACGGCCTCCAAGCCAAGCAAGCCCTCTTTCCGGGCCAGCGTGCTCCAGCTGACTATGCGGTCGACCTGCTTATGCAGCTGATACTTTTCCGGCCGCACGATCCACACCAAAATGCGCAGGCTGCGGAGAAAAACTTTGGGCGGAAATTGCAACAAGGTGGCGCCGAGCGTGCCGCCAACGACAATCACAAAGGCGTGGACATTGATCAACAAGCCAATCTCTCCTCCCGCCATCATGTTGCCGCCGATGATGGCCGAGAACCCCAGTAAAACCCCGATAATGCTTAAAATATCCATTAATAAATGTCGTCAATTGGTTGGCAGCATTATCCTTGCTGAGGATTTACGCGATAAGCGCTGCGGCGAAATACCGGCGCAACTAAGCGCGGCTTCCTTCTGTAACGCTAACGAAACGATGTACGTTAAACGGCATAGCGTTTCATCAGCCCCGGCACATCCAGAATCAAGGCAATCTTGCCGTCTCCGGTAATGGTCGCTCCCGCCAATCCCTCTAAGCCCTGAAGCTTGGCTCCGAGCGCCTTGATCACCACCTCTTCCTGACCGATTAATTGATCGACGACAAATCCGACCTGGCGGCCTCCGGCATTAACCACGACCACGTGGCCGCTCTCCGCTGGTCTGTCGCTGGGGTATGCATCCTTAACCAACCATTCGCTCAAATAAAACAGCGGCAAGGCTTTGTTTCTAACCATGGCTACCAATTGGTTGTCGACCTTATTGGTTTTGGTCAGATCGAGATCGAGAATCTCCAGGACGCTGGCCAGCGGCAATGCAAAAGCCTGACCACTCAACTTGACCATCAGCGTCGGCATAATCGCCAAAGTCAACGGCACCTTGATGATAATGATGCTACCCCGACCTTCCTCGGAATCGATTTCCACGACCCCATTCATCTGCGCGATGCGGGTTTTCACCACGTCCATACCAACGCCCCGGCCCGATACATCGGAAATCTCGGTTTTGGTCGAGAAACCGGGCAAGAAAATCAGGTTGTAGCACTCTCTGTCATCAAGTCTTGCTGCGCTCTCTTCATCCATCAAACCCTTTTCGACCACTTTGGCGCGCAATATGTCGGGATTCATGCCTTTGCCGTCGTCCTTGATCGACAATTGGATATGGTCGCCTTCCTGCGAGGCCTTCAGCACCACCACGCCCTCTCTGGGCTTGCCTTTCGCTTCGCGTTCATCGGGCAATTCGATACCGTGATCGACGGCATTTCGAACCAAATGCACCAAAGGATCGGCTAAAGCCTCTACCAGATTCTTGTCGAGATCGGTTTCTTCGCCCACTAAATCCAATCTGATTTCTTTTTTCAGGCTGCGAGCCAAGTCACGCACCACCCTGGGGAAACGGCCGAATACCTTTTTAATCGGCTGCATCCGGGTTTTCATGACGGCCAGTTGTAAATCGGCAGTCACCACGTCGAGATTGGAAATTGCTTTAGCCAGGTTTTCACCGGCCTCGTTACTGGCTTTCAGGGTTTGGAAACGATTGCGTACCAACACCAGTTCGCCAACCATATTCATGATTTCGTCGAGGATCTGGGTGTCGACCCTGACCGTGGTATCCGCTTGCGGTGCAGCAGCGGCCGACTTGGCCTTGTCGGCACCGCCGTCGCTATCAGTCTGCTTAATGACGCTAGCTTTTACTTCCGTAGGAGCTGGAGCAGGAACGGCGGCAGGAGTAGGTGCCGGAACAACCTTAGCCGGCTCTACTTTAGGCTTGGCAGGTTGAACGGGCGTTTTCGCGGCAGGAGGCGGCGCCTCGACACTTACCTCGGCATGTTGCTGCGCGATATTGCCGTTGAATTTGCCCTTGCCGTGCAACTCATCGAGCAATTTGTCGAATTCTTCCTCGGTGATGTCGCCGGAATCGGGCTCGGCTTGCTTGGCGATTTCCAGATTCGCGGCGTTGAAGTGACCCTTGCCGTGCAGTTGGTCCAGTAAATTGTCGAATTCTTCTTCGGTAATCGTATCGTCGTCAGCGGCGGTAATGGCGGCAGGCGGCACTTTAGGCGTCGGCGAACCGCCTTTACCGTGCAATGCATCGAGCAAATCCTCGAACTCTTGCTCGGAAATTTCGTCGGAAGCGTCACCGGCATCACCAGCCGTCTTAGCCAATAATTCATCGGCATCCAACATCGACTCGAACTCTTGCGCAACCAGATCTTCAGGAGTCAGTGTCTGTTCTGGCTCGGTCTCAGGCTCGGCTTGCACCGGCTCCTCGGCCACAGCTACCTCGACCGCAACCTCTTCGCCACCGGTATCCGGCCTAGAGTAGTTTTTCAAGCTGGCCAGCAGTGAAGCCGACGCTTCTTGCGGAGGATTCCCGGAACGCACGTTGCCGAACATTTCGTTGACGATGTCCAACACCTGCAAGATCACGTCCATCAAATCAGGCGTAACCTTGCGATCACCTTGTCTGAGGACGTTAAAGACATCCTCAGCACTGTGACAGATTTCTACCAACGGGTGTATGGCTAAAAATCCGGCCCCGCCCTTTACGGTATGGAAGCCTCGGAAAATAGAATTGAGAAGCTCGAAATCTTGTGGAGATTGCTCCAGCTCGACCAATTGCTCACCCATTTTCTCGAGAATTTCACCGGCCTCGACCAGGAAGTCCTGCAATATCTCGTCATCCAGATCGATTGCCATAGCCTATCCCTCAAAAACCCAGACTGGACAGCAAGTCGTCTACATCGACTTGATTGTGGGCGACATCACCACTTCTATCATCGACGCCCGGCACCACTGGCCCAGGTAGCTCATGATGTTTAACGGCAGCAACCCCGCCACCGACTCGGCCACCAGCGATACTGATCAACTTGACCAAACTGTTCTCAAGCTCCTGAACCAAATCAATCACCCGGCGGATGATTTGCCCGGTAATGTCCTGAAAACCTTGCGCCATTAAAATATCGTTCAATCCCAGCTGCATTTGTTCCAGACCGCCTTTGGATTGCTCGAAATGTTGGGTAATTTCGGCGGTCATGGCCTTGAACTCCTCAAGCGGCATTTCTCGATCCAAAAAGCGCGACCACTTACCGGACAATAGCGCGGACTGATCATTCAAGTCCTGGGAAATCGGCAACAGATTCTCGACAGCAGTCAGCGTCTGATCGGCCGCTTGTTCGGTCATCGTAATGACATACTGCAAACGTTCTTTGGCATCGGGAATTTCAGTTTCGGTCAACGAGGTAATTTGGGCGTCGACACTAAAACTAATCATGGTGTCGTGCAGTTGCCGAGTCAATCGACCGATTTCCTTGAATAATTGGGTTTCTCGTAGTCCGGCTAATTCGTCAAGCAACACATCGGCGACTGCTTCATCGCCTCGCTCCAACGCCGCAACCAGGTCCTTGGACAGGCCCAGAAGATCTTTTGTTGTCATTCGGTCTCCAGACATTAGCTATCAATACGTTCGAAGATTTTTTCGATTTTTTCTTTCAAGGTTGCCGCGGTAAACGGCTTAATCACATAGCCATTAACACCCGCTTGGGCCGCCATGATGATTTGCTCGCGTTTCGCTTCCGCGGTCACCATCAGTACCGGCAAATTGGCCAAAGCCGGATTTGCGCGTACGGCCTTCAATAAATCGATCCCCGTCATTCCCGGCATGTTCCAGTCGGTAACCAGAAAGTCGATATTGCCCTTCTCCAGCAATGGCAACGCGGTTCTACCGTCATCCGCTTCTACGGTATTGGTAAACCCCAGATCTTTCAGCAGGTTTTTTACAATTCTCCGCATTGTTGAAAAGTCATCAACAATCAGAATTTTCATGTTTTTATCCAAGGTCAGTCTCCAACCAGATCACTTGATTACTATAGTTGTGTGTACGGCATTTATTCCAAAGTCCGGCGCATTGCCGGTAGTCCTGACAAATCAAGCCCTTGCCTCATTATCTTTCCCTTCCAACCAATCTGCAAGCCTCGCCCGGAGTCGTAACATCGCCTGACTGCAAATCTGACTAACCCTGGACTCGCTGACATCCAACACTTTGCCGATTTCACGCAAGTTCATTTCTTCGTCGTAATACAGCGACACGACCAAACGCTCTCGTTCCGGCAACGCCGCAATCGCCTTCGCTAGCGCCATTTGAAAATGCTGTTTCAACAGTTCTTCCTCAGGCTGATAGCTATCGTGAATGTCGTCGATCACGCTATCTTCGCCCTGAATCAACTCTTCGACGCTAAAGGTCTTGCACGACTGGCTGTCCTGCAATATCTGGCCATAATCCGTCATGCTGACACCCAAATAACTGGCGACTTCGCTATCCCTCGCTTCACGGCCGTTACGGTTTTCGATCTCGCGAATCGCCTCGGCCACTTCCCGGGCTTTCTTGTGCACCGAACGCGGCGTCCAGTCGGCTCTGCGCAATTCGTCCAGCATCGAGCCGCGGATACGAATGCCGGCATAGGTTTCGAAACTGGCCCCCTGACTGGCGTCGTAATGCTTGATCGCCTCCAACAAGCCCAACATTCCGGCCTGAATCAAATCATCGATTTGTACCGTGTCCGGCAATCGCCCCATTAAATGGTAGGCAATGCGCTTGACTAACGGTACGTGCTGAGCCACCTGGTCGGGTGTATCTCCAGCCTGCATCGCAGCATA
>Ga0172367_10007425_pt1 | contig 12569 bp, 9 predicted proteins | sample Lak10m_FD_114542 | JGI IMG/M metagenome (GOLD analysis project Ga0172367, IMG submission 114542) | Freshwater microbial communities from Kabuno Bay, South-Kivu, Congo - kab_022012_10m | ecosystem: Environmental > Aquatic > Freshwater > Lake | place: Democratic Republic of the Congo: South-Kivu...
CACAAGTGCGACAACAGGCGGTGCTGCAACCCAGAGCATTTGTTTCTGGGGTCGATGCGGGCCAACCAACTGGACGCCTACATCAAGGGGAGGAAGGTGCAACCACGAAGCCAACACGCCAACGCCAAACTGACCACAACTCAGGTGGTTGCGATTCGTCGACGCTACGACGCCGGGGAGAACACGCAGCAGCAACTTGCCGCAGAGTTCGGTGTGTCCCAGCGCGTGGTCAGTCTGATCGTCAGGCGTGAATCCTACAAGGATATAGTATGATGGACATTGTTACAATAGACATAGAGACGTACTACGACACCAAGTACTCTCTATCCAAGATGACAACGGAAGCGTATGTACGTAGCCCTGAGTTTGAAATCATCGGTGTCGGTGTCAAAGTCAACGACTACCCAACCGACTGGTACTCAGGCGATAACCCCGGCAGGTTCCTCAAGTCTCTTGACTACCGAGACAAAGCGATCCTATGCCACAACACAGCGTTCGATGGTGCCATCCTTTCATGGCATTTCGATATACGACCGTGGCTATGGCTGGATACCCTGAGCATGGCCCGACCATTCCACAACATCACGGTGGGTGGCAGTCTGGCTGCGCTCGCTACCTACTATGGCCTCGGTAAGAAGGGCGACGAGGTAGTGGCTGCAATGGGTAAGCATAAGAGTGACTTCACTGAGGCTGACCTTGCGCAGTACGGACAGTACTGCATCAACGATGTAGACATGACGAAGAAGTTGTTCGACAAGTTGCGGGTTGGCTTTCCGGGTACCGAGTTGTTGGTGATTGACCAGACGCTGCGCATGTACACCGAGCCGATGATCGAACTGGACGTGCCGCTACTGGAGAAGCACTTAGAAGAAGTCCGCACCCGCAAGCGTGGGTTAATCAGCGACCTCGGCCTGAGCGGCGTGAGCGAGGAGGCGCTCACCAAGATGTTGATGAGTAATGACATCTTCGCCAAGTACCTCAAGAACCTCGGGGTCGAGCCTCCCACAAAGGTCAGTACGCGAACTGGCAAGGGCACATGGGCCTTCGCCAAGACCGACAAGGGCATGACCGACTTGCTGGAACATCCTGATGAGCGTGTGCAGAACGTGGTCGCTGCAAGGCTTGGGGTCAAGTCCACCATCGAGGAGACACGCACCGAGTCGTTGATCGGTGTAGCTGGACGGGGGCGCTTGCCCATCATGCTGAATTACTATGGGGCGCACACGGGTCGCTTCAGCGGCGGCGACAAGCTGAACCTTCAGAACCTCCCGAGCAGGGGCAACACGACGATCAGGCGGGCACTGAAGGCACCAGACGGGCATGTGCTGATCGCATCTGACTCATCGCAGATCGAGGCTCGCATGGTGGCCTACATCGCAGGACAAGATGATCTGGTGCAAGCGTTCCGTGAGAAGCGTGATGTGTACTCTGAGTTCGCCACCGAAGTCTACGGTCGCAAGATCACCAAAGCTGACAAGGTAGAACGATTTGTTGGCAAGACCTGCATCCTCGGCCTCGGCTACGGCATGGGCGCAGAGAAGCTGCGGCGCACACTGGAACTCGGGCAAGGTGGCATCAACGTCAAGATCGATCTGAACGAAGCCGAGCGCATCGTGCGGTTGTATCGTGCCAAGAACTTCAGGATCGTGCAGTTCTGGCAGCGGTGCGGCAACATGCTGACAGCCATGACACAAGGCGGCAGCGGCAATCTGCATGATGTCGTGACGTTCGACAACACCGGCATCACACTCCCCAACAAGTTGAAGATTCAGTACCCAGCACTGAGGCAGACGGGCACTGGCTTTGAGTACATCGGGGATGCGAGATCGTACCGCAAGGCAGTGCGTGATCGAGTGATGACAGGTGACACTGACGAGATCACATGGACACGCATCTACGGTGGGAAGGTGACGGAGAACTTGATCCAAGCCCTTGCTGCTATCGTCATCCGAGAACAGATGGCAGCGATAGGACAGCGATACCGAGTGGCCTTCCAAGTCCACGACGAGATCATCATCACAGCACTCGAAGCCGAAGCAGAGCAGGCGCAAGCCAAGCTGATGGAGATCATGTCCACCCCACCCCAGTGGGCACCACAACTACCTGTGGCTTGTGAAGCAGGCTACGCCAAGAACTACGGAGACACATGATGAGCAACATCAAAGAGATCAAGCGCGAACCACGCAACCAAGACGCTGTACAACTGCTGGAAGGTGTGCTCACACAAATCAAGGAGAACCCCGGTGCGACTGAAGTACTGATGTTCGTTCGCATCGACGGCAACTACCATCGCTTCTCATCTGGGCTGGACGACATGATGGAACTCGTTGCCATGTTGGAACTTGCCAAGTACGACACGTTGCGGCGCATGGAGTAGTTGGGTACACTGGAGATTCCAACGAACAGCACCGCAAGGACACCCCTTGCGGCACACCGCCATGCGCCTATCGCACTCATACTCGTCCATTAAGTTGTACGAGAACTGCCCGCTTCGCTACTTCCGGCAACGCATCCTCAAAGATGTTGTGGACGAAGGAGGCGAAGCATCCAAGTACGGTGAACGGATACACGCCTTTCTGGAGAAACGACTCAAGGGTGCAGGCATCGAGCAAGAAGTTGCACAGTACGAGCCGCTTTGCCAGTCAGTTGAAAAGCTGGCGAAAGGTGGGTCACTGCTCATCGAGAAGGAGTTGGTGCTCACCGAGAACCTTACACCAACAGGTTGGTGGGAAACTGACGCATGGCTACGTAGCAAACTTGACGTGCTTGTACTGCGTGGAGCGGATGCTGTGGTGATGGACTGGAAGACAGGCAAGCGCAACGCCGACCAGTTCCAGATGCAGATGTTTGCAGCACAGGTGTTCAAGCACTACCCCGAGGTGCAGCGAGTGAAGACATCGCTGGTGTGGCTGAAGACGATGGAGATGGACACCGAGCAGTACACCCGCATCGACATCAACGTGGTGTGGGCCGAGGTGATGAAGCGCATCCAGCGTATCCACGACTCGTTGGAGCATGACAAGTGGCCTGCTCGCCCCTCTGGACTGTGCCGCTACTGCCCTGCCCGACACGACTGCGATTTCGCTAGGGTTTAACCTTACTTGACATCGACGTAAAGGAGCGTAATATGAGTGCCATGACGCCCGAAGGCAAGATCAAGAAGAAGTTGGTTAACGTACTCAAGAGCGAAGGTGTTTGGTATTTCTTCCCGGCCAACAACGGATTCGGGAAGGGCGGTATCCCTGATGTGGTGTGCATTGTTGAAGGGCACTTCGTTGGGATCGAATGTAAGGCTGATGAAAAGAAGAAGCCGACCGCGTTACAGACGGCGTGTGCCCGTGAGATACGCAACGCAGGCGGCTACTGGTTCTTGGTCTACGACGATTACTCCATTGCGGAGGTAGCCAAGTGGATTCAGAAGTGGAAGAACAGGTGACAACATGCTGGTAGTGGAGAAGGCCAAAGCACTGGCCCTCAAGCTGAACAACCCGAACCGGGTGCTGGATAGCATCCCGACTGCGAAGCCCTATGAGGTGCGTGGCATACCCATTGTGGTCACACCGCACCGGCTCGATGAAGTCAAGGTGCTGCGCAATCTTGGGATCAAAGCACCCAGTCCGATCCTGCACTACTACGACTGGCCCGGACGATTCAAACCGTTCGACCATCAGCGTGAGACGGCAGCGTTCCTGACGTTGCATCAGCGTGGGTTGGTGCTGAACGAGATCGGTACGGGCAAGACGCAGAGCGCACTGTGGGCAGCGGACTATCTCATCAAGACCAAGAAGGTTCGCAAGGTACTCATCCTCTCACCGCTCAGTACGTTGGAGCGTGTATGGGGCGACGGTATCTTTACCGGGTTGGTGCATCGGAACTTCGCTGTGCTGCACGGGACTGCCGAGCGCAGACTCAAACTGCTGAAGACAGACGTTGACTTCTACATCATCAACCACGACGGGTTCCCCATCATCTCACCACACTGCCACGAGATGTTTGACCTTGTGATCGTGGATGAAGCTGCTGTGCTACGCAACCCATCAACACGTCGCTACAAGTTGTTCAAGCGATGGATCGATGTCAATCCACAAGCACGACTGTGGCTGATGACTGGGACGCCAACACCCAACGATCCGACCGACGCATGGGCGCTTGCCAAACTAGTAGGCAGTCCGTTTCTCACGAAGACATACACCGCGTTTCGAGAGCAGGTGATGATGAAGATCGGACAGTGGAAGTTCGTACCGCGACCTGAGTCCGTGGAGATTGTGAAGCACATCCTGCAACCTGCTGTGAGGTACACACGGGATGAGTGCTTCGACCTGCCCGAGACGATCATCCAGACGCGGCATGTGGAACTGACAGCGGAACAGAAGAAGCACTACACCCAGATGCTGCGGCACTTCGTGACCGAGGCCAAGGCAGAGGGAACCATCACCGCAGTCAACGAGGCTGTGAAGATTCAGAAACTGGTGCAGATCGCTTGCGGCGTGGCGTATGGCGATGATGGTCAGAACATTGAGATCGACTGCGCACCACGCATCAACTTAGTGAAGGAGGTGATTGAAGAAGCTGGCGAAAAAGTCATCCTGTTCGTACCGCTCACGGGTACGCTCCACATGCTGGAGAAGGAACTGAGCAAACACTGGTCTGTTGCCGTGGTCAATGGCGAGGTGTCCAGCACACAACGCAACAAGATATTCCACGACTTTCAGAACAGTAAAGACCCGCATGTTCTGATCGCTCACCCCGGTACGATGGCGCATGGTCTGACGTTGACCACTGCATCAACGATCATCTGGTACGGGCCGATCAATAGCAACGAGTCCTATGTTCAAGCCAATGGACGCATCGAGCGCATCGGTAAGAAGCGTGTGTCCAACGTCATCCACATCGAGGCGACAGACCTTGAACACAAGATGTACGAACGGCTACGGAATAAGCAGAAGCTGCAAGGCTTGCTGCTTGACTTGATCCAACAACAAACTCAAAGGTGATGACATGAGCGAAGCAGAAGTGGCGTCTGACACGCGCCAAAAACTAGGCGTCCCCAACATTGGGGATGTCATCCGCACCTACATGAAACTACGAGAGCAGAAGTCCACCATCGAAGCTGAAGTGAAAGAGCGTGTCTCTGAACTCAAGGCGAAGATGGAGAAGCTGGAGGCGTACCTCAAGACGCAGATGGATGCGCAGGGGCTGACCAGTTTCAAATCAGACTTTGGCACTGCGTTCCTTACCACGACCGACTATGCGAACGTGGCTGACTGGGATGCTGTGCTGGGGTTCATCCGCGACAACGAGGCGTTCGACATGCTGGAGAAGCGTGTGAGCAAAGTCGCTGTGCGTGGATACATCGAGCAAACCAAAGCTGTTCCCCCCGGTATTACATACGGCACCAAGCTGGAGGTGAACATTCGCAAACCCGGTGCTAAAGCTGACGAATAACCAAGGAGCCATCAATGAGCAACATCGTTCCCGTAAACATCCAAGTCCCCGCCCACCTCGCTGCCCGCGTTGGTGTCCCGTCTGTTCTCGGCGCTGCCCTCACGGGTGGCCTGACTTCTGGCAACTCGTTCCCACGCATCAGCATCAAGGGTGCTCGCTTCCGTATCGTCGAGGGTGACACCGAGACTGTGCTGGACTCCACCACGCTAGATGTTGTGGTAGTCGGAGCTAACCCGCGTTTGTCTAAGACATGGTATGCCAAGCAGTGGACGCCGGACTCTGAGCCGCAGGCACCTGACTGCTTCTCGCTGGATGGCATCGGCCCTGACCCTGAGTCCACCGACCCACAGAACGACCTGTGTGCATCGTGCCCACAGAACGCATGGGGTTCCAAAGTGACACCGCAAGGCCAGCAGATCAAAGCGTGTGCTGACCAGAAGCGTCTTGCTGTGGTGGCTGCTGACGATCCGTCTGGCCCGGTCTATCTGTTGTCGGTCACACCGGCTGCACTGAAAGGACTGAACCAGTACCAGAAAGAACTGTCGGTGCGTGGCATCCCGCCCGAGATCGTGAAGACTCGTGTATCCTTCGACACTGACGCATCGTTCCCGAAACTGAAGTTCACGTTCGGTGGCTTCCTTGACGCTGATGTACAGGAAGTTGTGGATGGACTGTTCGGTATCGAGCAAGTGAAGGAGATTACTGGCGAGACACCTCGCCAACCCGTGGCTGTGCCCAAACTTACGGCACCTGCCCCGGCACCCGTTGCGCCGAAACCCGCTGTCAAAGTGGCAGCACCCGTCGAGGAACCTGCACCTGCCCCTGCACCCGCACAGGCTGCTGCTCCTAAGCGTGGTTTCGGCGCACCCAAGGCAGCGGCTGCTCCCGCCCCTGCTGCACCGGCTAAGGCTGCGAAGCCTGCACCCAAGGCAGCGCCCGCTCCCGCTGCTAAGGAAGCTGCAACATCTTTGGCTGACGAGATCGCCGCACTCGTTGGGGAGGTAGACGCTGATGATGCCTAAGCCGCCTCTCGACTTCACCAAGGTCGAGGCGCTTCGCAGGCATATGCTCCTGACGACTCAGGATATGTCCGAGTTGTTGGGAGTATCCCGCATGACTTATTATGGGTGGGTGAAGGGCAAGCCCCTTCGCAAATCCAACGATGAGGTAGTGCGGACGATGCTCAAGCGGTTGCTGGCAGTGATGACCGAGCATAGCTGGCCGATGCCGGAAGTGATTGCCTCAACCCAGAAGCAGCGGAAGGAGCGTCTCGTTGCAATACTGAATCAACAGTGAGGTAACAGGAGGAGCAATCCTCCTGTCTCAGCAGGGGCAAAATGGACACGTTGAATTTTCTTCAGCGGGTTCTACCATCGGAAGGTTTCTATGTCACGACAGTCATCAATCCTGACGGACGGCGGCAGGGATTCTTCGCCACGATAGAAGAACTCGCACAAGCGGTGGTCAAGCTAGACCAGCGCGGCAACAACACATACTTCGCCATCTCCTCGTTCTTGGAGAAGGCGAACCGGAAACAAGAAAATGTCCGGGCGACCAAGGTGATCGCACTGGATGTGGACTGCGGTGCGGCCAAGCCGTACCCAAGTTGGAAGGAGGGACTTGCAGCACTTGGTGCGTTCGTACAGGAACTGAAGTTACCCAAGCCGATGGTGGTTCACTCAGGTGGTGGACTGCATGTCTACTGGGTGCTGCGCGAAGCACTGGAGCCACTGCGCTGGAAGCCACTGGCCGAGGCCATGAAGGCAGCAGCAAAGGACAAGTCGTTCAAGATTGACCCCGCAGTACCGGCGGACTCGGCACGTGTGCTGCGCCCCGTGGGCACCAAGAACACGAAGAACGGCAACGTCGTCAAGCTGTTGATCGATGCCGAGCCGGTGATGCTGGAGCACATGGTCACGGCGCTTAGTTCGTACACACAGGCTCATCCTATGAGCCAGTCACGCTCAACATCCAGCAGCACGTTGGCACAAGCGTTGCAGGTGCAGCAGGACTTTCCCCCGGCGAACCCAACGGTGCTGACCACCAAGTGCCAGCAGATCGGCTGGGGTGCCAAGAACCAAGGCGATGTCGAGGAACCCTTCTGGTACGCCATGATCGGTGTGGCTGCACACTGTCAGGACGCAGAGGCAACAGCCATCTCGTGGTCAGACCAGCACCCCGGATACAACGCCAACGAGACGCTGCGCAAACTCTCGCATTGGAAGCAGTCCACAACCGGCCCGACAACCTGCAAGAAGTTTGAAGAACTCCGGCCAGCCGGATGCAAGGGATGCAAGTTCAAAGACAAGGTGGGCACACCTGCACGACTCGGTATTCAGTACCTTGAAGTCGCCCCGCCCAGCACCGCACCCGACCGTGCGGCCAGTGACATACCGCTGCCACGCCCTTTCAAACGCACATCGGATGGGATGAAGATGACCGTTGATGAGACGGACATCGACGTGTGCAAGTTCGACATCTACCCCGTGGCCTACGGCAAGGACGAAGGGCTGGGCTACGAGACAGTGCGCTTCCACTGGAATCGTCCACACCGTGGGTGGCAGGAACTCAGCATGCGGCAGGCTGACCTGACCAAGCCGCGTCTCAAAGACTTCACCACAGACATTGCCGACCAAGGCATCGTCCTCACATCTGAACGACAAACCGAGTACTTCCAAATCATGCTGCGCTCATACATGGAGGAGTTGCGGCAGAAGCGGTCGATGACGAACCTGTACTCCACGATGGGGTGGAAAGAGAACTACTCCCAGTTCGTCGTCGGCAACACGATTCTGCGGCGCAATGCTGATGGCTCCGTCAGCGAAGAAACAATCAACCTTGCCTCCACGACACAGCGACTGGGGCATGAACTCTGGGACAAGGCTGGCACGCTCGAAGCGTGGGTGAAGTTCACGTCGCTCATGGAGAAGACGCACCTACTGCCCCACATGTTTGCGCTTGGTGTGAGCTTCTCAGCGCCGTTCTATGCGTTCACAGGACTGCACGGTCTGACTGTCTCGCTCTACGGCCCGACAGGTGGCGGCAAGACACTGGCCCAGTACTGGCAGCAGTCCATCTGGGGTGTGCCGGAGAAGCTGCACTTCGCAGCCAAGTTCACACAGAACACACTGTTCAGCCGCATGGGTATGTACTGCCACCTGCCCATGACCATCGACGAAGCCACGCTTGTCAACGACAAAGAAGTTGGTGACTTCCTGTACTGGGTATCGCAAGGCCGAGACAAGGCGCGACTCAACCGCAACGCTGAAGAACGTGACGCGAAGACGTGGGCGATGCCCACCACCATATCGACCAACAAGTCGTGGGCTTCCAAGCTAATCGCATCCGGGCTGGATACCGACGCACAGATGGCACGACTGCTGGAGGTAAGCGTTCCTGTACACCCGATGTTTGTGAAGGGCAGCGAAGCAGGACGCCGCGTCTATCAATTCCTCATGGACAACCACGGTCACGCTGGTCACGCATTCGTCAGCAAGTTGTTGGAGCTTGGCCCTGACGGTATCCGTGCTGCCATCGCAGAAGCGACCGCGACATTCCACAAACGCTACCGCTGCAAGTTTGCAGGTGCAGAGCGGTACTGGGAACAAGCCATCATCCTTGCAGACTTGGCCCTCTCACTGGCTCACCAGTGGGGACTGATCGCGTTCGATCACGTCAAAGGTATCGAGTGGGTACTGGCGCAGATGGGTGCGATACGGCGCAGTGTTGCTGAGAACAAGGTCGATGCGTTCGACCTGCTGGCTGAGTATCTCAACGAGAGCGCAGACACACAGGTGCAGGTGTTCCACACCGCAACACAGAAGCCCACGATGGACTACAACCGCATACCTCGTGGCGAGATCAGAGTGAGGTTTGACTTCTACCGCAAGTCTTCGGCAGAGGTGATCAGCCACGGCACCATCATGTTGGACAGGACGCACTTCCGCAGATGGCTGGCCCAGCGTGGCGCAGACTACAAGACATTCATCAACGAGTTTGTCGAGGAGAGTGTGCTTGCCACGCCCAAGTCCAACAAGGCGTATCTGGGTAAAGACACGCCGGTCAAACTCGGACAGTCATACGTGATCGGTGTGAACCTCAACCACCCGCGTCTACTGGGTATGCTGACCGATGCAGACGAGGCCATCGACAACCTCGCCTACGGTCAGTTGAAAGCCGTTACCTGACTTCATCCTCAAGGCCGTTGATACGAAGCAGTTCAATCGTCTCAGGACGCATCTGCTTCGGCGCAGCCTTGAGGTAGCGCAGCACAGTTGGACGGGACGCTTCGAGCGCCGCACGGTTGGCAGACCTCACGAACGACGTGATCTCCAGCCCCGTGCCCTTGGCATCATCGTTCCAATTCTGAACATCCCGCACGATCTCTTGCATCCGGCCCGTGTCGTTTGCCAGCTTCGCTTTGACGTAGGCAGAGACATACTCCGCTTTGATCGCCTTGCTGTACTCGGCCACGCTCTTGGACAGGCGCACGATGTCGTTCTGCTCCGTGGCGATAGACGGGTAGAAACCCAGTAGTCGAGCCAGTATCACGTGATACGGTGCTTCGCTGGCTACCAACTGACCACGAGCGTTGGTAATCGTACCGCTGTTGAGGTAAGCGTAGCTGTCGCCAATCGCACGGATCGCAGCCAGCGGCGAGTCACGCAGGATGCTGTTGAGTGACGTGGTGTCATCCCGCAGCCCAGTCACTTCCGCACCGTACTTGGCAAGCGACCCAGCCATACCCACCAGCCCAGCGATACCACTGAACACCGGGCCAGCGAAGTCCGACACCTCACGTGCCGGATCGGCACCGGCTTTGAACGCCCCCGTGAGCGGGATCAAATCGCCCATTCCAAGACGTGTAGACATCGTGGCACCTGTTGCGCGATCCAGAACACCACGCATCACATACGGCGTCATGCCCGGAGCCACAGCGTCGATCCACGTGGCAAGTTCTTTCTCCACGCTTGCCATCTTCAAGCCCAGCTTTTGAGCGATGGTGTCCACGATGTCAAAGATGTCCTCGGCAAACGGCAGACCCTTCAAGCCAGAGGTCAGCAGCAGGAAGCCCAGCATCATCAACTGCCCTTGGATCGGCATCGACCGGAGCAACTGCACGGTGACGATCACGAACTGCTTGTACATGAAGACGTACTGAAGCACGTTACCCCGCGCCATCTCTGGGCGGTTGAACATTGCGTACTCGCCCTGTGCGGTGTTAACTGCCCGCCGCGCTGCTTCACTTGCTTCTGCAATAAGTTGCTGTTCGTCGGTAATCCCTTGTGCCTGTAGCCGCTCTTTCTCCAGCCGATACGCAGCCAGTGCCGTGACGCGACGGTTGGCCTGCTCGGTATAGGAGAACATGGACATCCACAACTTGATCGCTGCTTGCGCCTTGTTGTTGAACACCTTGCCACGAGCGGTACCAACGAGTGCATTGAACTGCGCCGCCTGCAACGTACCGGCCTGCGTCTGCTCGAACAGGAACTGCGCTTCGTCTTGGGTCAGACCGTAGCGGTCGTAGGTACCGTCACGCAGCATATCGTTCAGGAACGCATCGTCCGAGAGCTTGGGGTTTGCTACGTCCTTGGCTGCTTTCCACAGCGCAGCCGATGTTTTGGCTTCGCCATACCCACCACCGAACCCACGTGCCGAGTTGTAGTACGACAAGTAGGGCAGGCTGTGCGTGACCAGTGACGCGAGGTTGATGACGGCAGTGGCGACCGAACCACCCAACTGCATCAGAACCGTGATCATCTTCAGGCGCGAACCGACTTCGCCCGACAACATATCTTCGGTTGAGTCCGTGATGTTGGTCGCTTCGCTGTACCAGCGCAGCACCTGCTTGGCTTCTTCGCGGTAGTCTTCACCACGTCCCAGCGTAGGCACCTGCTTACCGTCGATCTCGACCGTGTTACCCCGCCCGGTAGCCTTCATGTAGCGGTACATGAAAGCGTACTCATCGTACTCACGCTGGGCACGGGCACGTTCACCATCAGACGTGGCGCTATCCACCGCAGCTTTAAGCGCCCGGAGTTTCTGGTCATCGCCCAGCCAGTTACTCTCGTTCAGCAGGATGTCGTCGAGACGGTGGCGGTACAACTTCTTGGCAGCGACGTGAGCAGATGTTTCCAGATGCTCGGACACCGACCGCACCACATCCTTGTCCCATCCCTCAGTACCCGAACGCTGGAGGTTGCGACGTGCGCGGGCATTCTGATTCGTCAAGGTCGTGACAATACGTTCACGTGCCTCGGGCGCAAGGTTTATGTTTAGGCGGTTTAAGACGTAGACGAACTCGTTGAAGTTCACAGCCTCAGTCAGATCGGGTGACTGCCGAGTCTTGGACACCTCAGCCTTGAAGCGCACTGTGATGTCCTTACCACCTTCGTCTTTGAGTACCCACTCGTTGTCGCCACCGAACTCCTGCTCCAGTTCCTCCGCAGCCGTGAGAGCTTCATCGCGGGTATCGAACTGGAAGTAGGGAAGCGTCGAGCGCACACCCTCATCAAGCGCCACAGGATTGCCACGCTCATCGACGGCTACGAGCTTGACCTGCTCCGAACCACGGCGTGTGAACGGCACGTAGGAACCAAGGATCGTGCGCTTGGCGTAGTAGTCAGCGTTCTTCGACTGAAGGTCAAACAAGAACAGATCGCGGATTGCCTTCTGCACTTGGTAAGACTGCTGGTCGGTCTTGACCTTCTCACGCAGGCTGGGCAGCGCAGCACGTATGTCGTCGTACTCTGCCTTCTGGAACTCAGCCAAGTCTTTGGCGATCTCTGGCTTTGCAGCCGGGTCTTTCATCCAGACGGCGAACACATCGTCGTTGAACAGAGCGCGACCGAACGCAATGAGGAAGTCCTCGGACTCCTTGTCGGCTTTCTTCTTGATCTCCACGCCTGCATTGGCAACGTCGCTGCCCGAGTACCGCATGTCCTGATACATCGCAGCCGCACGCCGGATCGCAGCCAGATCATCTTGCGTAAACACGTTGGTGCCACGCCGCTTGGCGTTGAGATCACCGATGACTCGCTTGTCTTCGGCCTGTGCGGTTTCATAGTTCGCCAACATCAGATCGATGGCAGCTTCATTGACCGTCTCGCGCAACTCGGTGTAGA
>Ga0172367_10007426_pt1 | contig 12568 bp, 11 predicted proteins | sample Lak10m_FD_114542 | JGI IMG/M metagenome (GOLD analysis project Ga0172367, IMG submission 114542) | Freshwater microbial communities from Kabuno Bay, South-Kivu, Congo - kab_022012_10m | ecosystem: Environmental > Aquatic > Freshwater > Lake | place: Democratic Republic of the Congo: South-Kivu...
CATCAAAGCGGAGATTTTGTAACCACCAGTCAGCTTGTGTCGCAACGACCGTAGTCTCTGAGGCCACCTCATCAACATACGACTATGAACACAATCTTAGGAATAGTCGCAACGACCGTAGTCTCTGAGGCCACCTCATCAAATAATAAAATATGAGCGCAAAAGGATCACATAGTCGCAACGACCGTAGTCTCTGAGGCCACCTCATCCCCGACAAATATGATACATTATGTACTTTTTGTCGTCGCAACGACCGTAGTCTCTGAGGCCACCTCATCACAAAAATAATAAAAATACTTGTCTGATAAGGTCTTGCAAATGTTTTTCCCGGTGATAAAACAGCATTATTATGCATTTACTAGAAAAATTCAGTTCGTTTTTCGCCAATCCAATATTCCATATCTTTAAGATCTTTGCCATCAAATGATCTCATTTTTGCAAAATCTTTTAAGGTAAGTGGTAAATAATACATTTTGGACCCCTTGGCAAGTGGGTTGTCTAAAAGGGTCAGTAGTTTTATTCTTAAAACACTGTTCTTTAATGGATCATGAATCCCTGTCCACACCGAATAATTGATTCTTTCATATCCGTGTTGTTCGAGCTGTCGGGCAACCTTTTGTAATGTTTTATCATGTGTGATATCATACATTAATACATATATATTTCTGATTTCGCTAATCATGTTGCTTAATTTTGTCAGAAAGATTTTTTGTCTCTGTGAGTATATGATTCTCGATTGTTGTAACTGAATTGCGATATCTGATTCGGGATTTCAAAGCACCATTGAACAAAGTGATTAGTCTTCTTTTTTCAGGTTTTGATAATATAGGCAATTCTGTTGATAATTGTGTATATTCCTGTTTGGTTTCATCAGTGAAAATTGCATTGATAAGAAATCTATCCATTATAGGCCTGAATGGTTCCATCAGGTCAAAAACCAAAGAGGGCATTTTATAACCATCACGATGAATGATTCCTAGAGCGGGATCAAGACCGATGCTTAAAACCGATGATTCTGTTTGATTACGAAGCATCCCATATAAATAATTGATGCTAATATTAAAATAATCCTTGGCGTTCCTTTTCACCCGGTTCATAAAGGTATATGGATCCGGTAACTTTAATCCAATGGTTTGCCAATACCGGTTGGCAGTAAATGCTTCAATGAAAAGAAGGTCCTTTTTAAATAATCCATTTGTACTTTCATTTTTTTTATTGAATATTCTTAACTGTGACTCAATTTCGCAAATCCTTTTAATTACAGTAGAAGCAATCGAACATTTTCGGTCGCTAATAAATCTCATGTTATTTATCTGGCCAGCAATTTTCAATTGAATGATCGTGTTTGCCCAATCCATGGCAGCCCGTGATGTTGTGAAATAATATTGCTTTCTTCTCAACGTGGCAATATTCATGAATCTGGGTGACCACATCCGTACTTCAGGTTTTCCGCTGGTATTACAAATTACGACTGGAATTTCTGATTGAGCAGCCAGGATCAGCGCTGGACTGCTTATACGACACGGTGCCAATACCAGAATACTATGAATTCGTGAAGGATGAATTATGCGGGAAATTGTTTTCGATTCAATAAAAAAACATTTGTTCCTCACGCTGAATTGTAATCCCCTGGTATCTAATACGATTTGCATCTGTTGGTGATTTAATAATAAGCATATCCGGCATATCTCCAACTTAGGCTTTCCTCTGGTTGAGGCAATTCATCAAAATGGTCTATCTGATAAAGTTGTTCATGTAAGCGCAAATAAACCGGATGATGCTTGCCATATATCGAACATATGAAAGCAAGCCTGCCTTGCATCATCTTTTTCATTTTATCAATCCATTCATAAACTTGCATGTCTGGTAATTCGCGTGAACAACTACAGACTTCTTTCAACTTATTCAATGATTTTTCAAACTCTTTTATAAACGCCTCAGGGATTTCAATCGATTTTGCAACGATCAGGCCTGTGACCTCCTTCACATCATTTTTATCGTACCACTGTGTCTTTTTGGGATCAATTTTGAAATGGAATTCCTTAAGGATTTGAAGTATCTGGTTAAAATTCATCTGAGTTATTGGCTTTTTTGAGGAAAATGAAAGATCATCAACATATCTGGTATAGGTTATATTATTTTGTTTTCCCCATTTTAGCAATTCGAGGTCTGCACAAATAGTTGCAAAATTTGATAACGGTGGAGATGTGGAACTTCCCATTGGTAATCGTCCATCATGAGTGACAATTTGTGTGAGCAATGCCTCTGTTTCCGGATGGAAAGAAAAGAGTGAAAAATCGCTGAATATATTTTTTACTTTGATCTTGTCGACCTGGTAAAAAAAGTTATCAAAATCAATATTTAACAAATATTTCATTCCAAAATGCTTTCTGGCATTTGTATAGATATTTCTTTTGTCATTTTCGTATTCAGAAGATCTTACATATCCATAAGCCGCATCCGTCTTGTGATCATGATAACACCATTGTAATCCATCTGCTAATCGCTCAAGAATGTTTTTTAATAAGCCATAAGGCGCTTCGATTGTACGTTTTTCATTGGAACCATGCTTGGGAACCTGAAATGTATGGTAATATTTTTCTGGTCGTATATTGATCAATACCTGCTTTTTCACATTCAGATAAAATGCGAGATCTTCCACGGTCTTTACCTTATTGATCGACATAGCGGTCGTTATTTGACAGGTTTTACATTCCCAACCTTTTGAATAACACCAAAGCCATAAGCCTTTCCGTGTCCAAGTCCGATATATTCCGGTAATAATAGATTCGTTTCAAATTCCAGCGAAAAGCAATAATAATCATGTCCTTCATACCCCACCCTGTTCCCGGTCAATGTGTCAATATGGGTGATCCTTATCTTTGGCGCTTCTAACTGAAGTTTGAAATGGTTTGAAAAATCCTTAATAATTTGAAGCTGTATTCGCTCTTCTAGATTCGATATCTTTTCTTTAATATCTTTCCCTCCTTCAATTTTTTCATCATATTCTGTTTGTTTAAAAGGGATCCATTGGCGGAGAATATAATTTTGTTTTTCTTCCGATGTCTTGACATCATATTGCATTCTTTGATGGAGGTCAAATAGTATCATTGTTTTGCTATCCAATTGCACGGGATTCTTACATCCCTGAAACATTCCTTCAAGCATTTGCGCACCTTCATTAAAACCGGTCAGAAAAAAAGAATGACCCGTGTGATGAAATAGAACAAGTGGATAGCTGTTCCTGCCTTTACGGGTCTCCGGATCTTCATTAAAAAAAATACTCCGGTCGAAGGCTTTCATGTTAATTCTGTTATCGTTTAGTCCTAAAACCCTCGAAATTGCATTTCTAAGCCATTCGGCACCCGGTTTCCCTATAGTTTCAGTATCTTCGCCATACTTAAAATACAGGTGAATTTTCACCCTTCTGAATAAAACCATATTTTTATGTTATAATGTTATCCCTGATCAACATCGATCTCTGAAAATTGTCCGTATCCAACATTGGTTTTGGCGCCAATTCCGAAATCGAGCAGTATCTGGCGGAAGAGCTTCTCCTTCATTTCGGCAGTAAACTTACAGCCTTCCGCTATGAGTGTGTCGTGAAGGAAAAATTGAAAACGAAACCTGACCCCAGACCGCACTTTAATAAACCTTACCGGGTTCGGTTCAGTAAACGGACTTAATGATTTATCCTTATTCTGATGAGAAGTGATGTAATCATCGGCAAGGAAAGTTCCTTTGTTTTCTTCATCGGTTGCAACAATAAAAGCATCAAAGAAAATATCCTTATCGTATTTGTTTTTAACCGTATTACCGGAATAATTCCCCCCTGTAAATATACTTTTTTCCAATAGGCTCCAGTTGATATTATGAACGCCTTTTTCGGTCATCTTGCCTTCTTTGTAAACCGTCTCATTAGGATCATTCAGCCATCTCTCTACGATCTCAGTCAGGTACCCGGTATGATGAAAGGCGCTTCGGAGCAAACCTTTAACTGAAGAGCCTGGGATAAAAGGCAAACCTGTAGTATGATCAAACGAGAAACCCAGTTTGAATTCTCCTTCGAATCCTATCATATGCTCATATCCAATTCCGCAAACGAGTCCGGGGTAGCGGGTATCAAAGTCAATATGAGTAATTCCTTCTTTATCAGGATATTCAATGGTTTTTGGCATTTTACAATCGATATTCTCAAACCGCTTGTAGTTTGCGTATAACACCTCGTTTGTTGTTTTTCCAACCCAGTTGGCCAACTGTTTTTCATCGTTGGACAGTGAAATTCCTTCCTCGAGGTAACGGTTTAAAAATGTTTTGTTAAACCAATAACCAATATTGCCTTTCATAATTTCTGATTTATGAGGTTTGAATCCTTTTTTTAAGGGAATGATTAACATTGTATAACTAATCATCGCTTTCTTCCTCCGCCGGCTTTGGTTTATCTTCTTCGATGAACACTCTGAGCGCGAGTTTTAATGCAATAGCTGCATCATTAATTTTCCTTTTCAATAATCTTTCATTGGTTGTTCTTGAAAAACCATCAAGCAGGGTGTCATTAGGATTGCATACTCCATTTTCATGAATTTCAATGATTCGGTGAATAGCCTGCGAAATTTTTATTCTCGATACTTCCGAGCTACCTGAGTCGGTGGAAAAAGCGGCAATAGTCGTTCTGAGTCCGAGCTGTCTCAATGCGACGCCGAACCGTGAAACCTGGTTATCGTATTCAGGAGCAACACGTCCGTTCTCTGTGAAAAAGAGATCCTCTACCGTATCCACGGCTATGGGGATATATTGGTTAAGTAGTTTCATGACAGGATAATTTTTTCCAGTGAACAATAACCCATTCCCACAGTGGCATTTGCCCCGATCTGAAGCGGGAATTTTTTATTAATGATTTTTTCGAAAATATCCGCACCCGCTACTTCGGGTCTTAAATGAACCATCCAGAATACACTTTGTCTGGGAACCATCTCCTCATACCAGAGGTTTCTTGGTTCATCGAGCCGGTTACGGGCTACCACTGGGAGGTTTTCACATAATTCAAGAAAAAGATCATCCCTCAGCACAACCAGGGCCTCTTTGGGCCCAAACCATTTTTCCAATTCAGGAATCCATCCGTTCAAATTAATGCCCACTTTTTTCCAATCTTCTATGAGGATGTCCGCGGGACAAGATTCGGTAAATACGGTGAATTCGCTTCCCTGGAAAATTTTGACCGAGTCATAAAACCCTTTTATTAACCCTGAGAATGTTGCCAGGTCAAAAGCTAAAAGAACTTCATAGAAATCTTTTAGCAGGGCAGGACAGGTTGCATTAAACCAGGGTTGGATATTACTCCTGACAGGCATCGTAAGCAAGTAGGCAGAAAAAAATTTATTCTGTCCTGAATTTTCCTGATTGCCAAAAATTCCGGCAATATCAATTTCATCTTCCCCGAATAAACCGCTTGTACAATATTCATTTGTAGCTCCTTTCAGACTGGATGCATGAATGACAGGAAATGAGGTGGCCGGGTCGCGCTGTACCAGTTTATCAATAACACCATAACTGATGCTATTGCCCCCTACATGTAAATTTGTTAGCGCTTTGATCTTTATAAGGTCTGTAGTCATAACATGTTGATTTAATATTTATATTGCATGATTATATCCTATTTTATGAAAAGCAGCCTGAGGTTTAAGGGCTTCTCCATTAAGATTACCTTTGATAATTTGCAGTAACTCCTCCTTTTCTGATGGATTAATAAACAAAACGCTTCCTCTTTCTACCAACACATAAGAAGTTTTAGACTTGTCGATACTTAATGAGGCTCTTAAATTTTTATACTTTCCCGAAATGTCATTGTTTTTTGTTTCCATATAACGAAATGGAATCGTGGTCGAGGAAGCAAATGCATTTATCCTGTTATAGGTTTTCTGGTCAAAATAGGCATCGCTGAGTAAAACAATCTTTTTTCTCAGTGGACATGGTTTCTCTAAAATTCCACTCCGATCCAGGCCAAACTTTGAAAGATCGGTTTTTTCAGCTTTCTTAACGATGATGCTGCACCACGTTTGATCAGCCCCAATTTTATAAAACCGGTTATTCACACTAAAATTATCATCCTCTATTTCTGCATAAAAAGTAAACCGGAATCCCTCAATGAACGAATATCCAATTTGTCTGAAAAAACCTTTTTCACGGTTTGGGCCGGTTTTCCTGCTTCCAACCTGATCATCAGTAATGAATATCCCGTTCATCGGATCGTCCCGTCGATCCTTATCGTATTGAAAAAACCTCATTTCCCCTGTCAGGGTATTGACGAGTAGGTCAGGGAAGAGGGTCTTGGAGTTTATACCTTCAAAACAGGGAATTTTCTTACTAATTGATTGGCTAAACGATGATCCTTTTCTTGTTTTAAAAATCAGTGGGACAACTTGCTCCTTTTTGATGCTTGAAACTGTATCATCTATGATATTAAGACCATATTCCCTCGATTGAACAAAGTAATCTCCATCATCACCGGTTATAAAAACAGGAGATAACCTTTTTAATTTAATAGGCGTGTTTAAGTGAAGATCGGGGTTAAAACCTGTAGATCCAATCCATTGTGCAGCTTCAACTTCTTTTTCAGTCTTGATATGACCTGCCGCATCCATGAATCCTTTTTCCTTCAGAATAATGTACCTGATAAGCCCATAAAGGGTTGTTTGTTGAGGAAAATACCTCGAACGGACAAAATAGTTTTGATTGTCAGGTCCGTACGTTTTATCACTACCAAAATAGAATCGGTCATGGGGTATTATTTCAAAACGATATGTTGCCATCAGCTTTTATTTTATAAAATATCCTTGTCGGGTTGTTCAAAAAATTGCTTACACCTTAAGCAGGCATATACCAGGTTTATAGCGCCGTCTGCAGTTTCACAACTGTTCCCTTGATAATCTTCCATATCACGATAAGCCTGAAGAAGTAATTCAAAAACGTGATAAATAAACTCTTTCGAAAGTTTATGAACACTGATCTCATTAAAAAAATTATCGACTGTGTTTTTTAGCATCAATTCACGGGATACTTCCTGTGGCAATAGGATTGTCAGTTTCTCCGGAAATGTGGCATTGTCCGAATCCTTTATGATCCTTCCGGTCAATATCCTGGTAAGAAGAGGACGGAGTGGTTCTAACTTGTACTGTATCGAGCTCAAAAATCTATCAGGTTCTTTTTCATCCAATTGATGACAGATTAGTGCATTGAATAATTTCCAGCTTCTCCATCCCTTCGACATAGTTGTGCCAATGTGATGGCCGCTGTGTTTTAGCAGTCGAAATGCGATTCCATTTTTTTCTGCAACTTTTTTGGCCGAATCCATTAAAAGGCTTCTGGCTGACTCTAATGCTTCACTAAGTGGGTACTTTTTATAACTTAATGCTACACCCCATGAAATGGTAGGTATTTGAAGTAGTTTTCTTCTATTTTGTCGGGTAACCCCACTATTCCATGTTGCAATGACCTCTGCAACTTCAGGGTTTTTGAGCATGTTTTCCCTGAACTCCTCATCCAGTTTAAGTATAATGTCGAAAATCGTCTCAGTGCCCAATTTCACTGGCATAATGAGAAGAAGATCGTCGCCTCCGCAATAAACGGGCACACCACTTTTTTTTGCAATTGTTTCAGCAGCTTTTTTCCCGAATTCCATGAGCTGTTTTGAGAAAGATTGAAGTGATGACCCACGCCCGCTGGCAATAAAGGCACGAATTAACCGCTGCAAATCATCAACATCAGCCACAACTATTGCGATGTAGTTATGATAAAATTTATATTCTTTTTTGCATTCATCTTTGATTTTCCGTTTTAGTTCCTGATCACTAATTTCCTCATTCATTGACTCACTAAATATTTTGTCTAATTTCTCACGGTGGTTCGGAAAAAGATCAGCAACCGCGATCTCAGGTATTGATGGGAATCTGAGTGGAATTATTTTTTCTTTAGAAAGATATTTATAAAGGTGTGAATCGGTTAACAAAGTATTCAGTGCAATTTCCGATTCTTCTACTATCGCGGCTCTTTGCTCCATGGTGTCGAGCAAAGGTAAGATCGTATGAACGGGGTCTTCATGCTCATTGAGTCTTATTTCGATTAAATGGGTTTGGAAGTAATTGTTTAGTAAATCGAAAGAGAAATTCTTGGAGGTATTAAAATGCTTTTTGATCCATGCTTCTTTTATGTCATTGACCATGGAAACTGAATCATCGAATGAAATCGGTTGTGTTTTAGATAGAGCCAGGATCATTCGGTCGGGAAATAACCCTGATTTAAACTTACAACTTGCGTCAATTCTGCTGACTTCCTCAGAAGGGATAAGAAGGGTCCCTTTGTTTTTAAATGTGTGAACCAGTTCGCCCATCAAGTTTGAAAATAAATAACTGGCAGCAAATAATTCTCTGGTTGCTCTGGCCATTTCAAGGGTTCTGTAAATGGGACCAATGGTAAGTGCTATGTATCTGATTTCTCTCATGATTAAAAATTGATGTTTTTTCTTAGACCCTCATAAATCATTTTTAAATCCGAATAATAAACACCGGAGCGATTGCCATCTGACACCATGTTCACCACTAAATTTACTTTCCTGTCGATGACCCATGCGATGAATTCATTCAGGTCAATATTTCCCATGTGAAATATCCTGCCACCATCATTGTTATCCTTATTTTGTTCTACACGCTTGTCCTTTTCAGTTTCTTCAAGATTTTGTTTTGTTTTAAAATCCAATTTAACATTGAATTTTGCTTGCGAATACATTACCGGAATGGTTTTGGCTTCAAAAAACACAGTACAAACATCATCCTTCTCTCCCGTAAAAAACGGAAAGAACCGCAGTGGTGATTGAAATCGTTCAATCTTGAACTCTTTGCTTTCCGATCTATTCTGCCTTGTTTGTCTTGAATCGGGTGTATGAGTTTTTGTCAATGTTGCCCCATACGATACCCATTCCTGGTGGGTTGATAAACCGAAAAGGTCCCTCCAGAGTATTTTATCCTTCATATCATTCTCCTGACCTTTACTATCGTTGAACTTTGGGAAATGTTCTAGAATATCAGACTTGTGCCTTTCTATCTGCTTTGGTAATCCTTCAACAAGTATCATTTCAGGAAGATTATAATCGGACCTTTCCTTACTGGTAGAGCTCCGTTGTACATATTTTTTGTTAAGAAAAATCTCTTTGATTGTACGTTTATCCCATTGAATAGGTGGGTCTTGCGATTTAAGATATTCAAAAAGTGCAGGCTTGCAATAAAACCCTGGTCCCTTAAAGTATACGGGGTATTCTAATCCTTTTGAAGCAGTCTCATCCGGTTTAAATGATTTCCCCGGTTGATTTATTCCACTACGTAATGATCTGTAAAACAAATCAACAAAATACAACACCCTTTGCAATTTTCCTTCAGTGCTTCCATCAGCAGGAAATTTATCAATTTGAAATGAAAATTTGGATCCAGGATCTTGATAGAATGGATGGTCAATAAAAGCAGGACTTTCCGGATCCGGGTAAAAAAAACCATACCCTTTTGATTGACGGGCTCCGAACGTATTCGAGTTAAAAAATCCACAAATATTTTTACATATATATTCATTAAGGTCATCTGAAAAAGATAATAATTCAAGTTTTACCCCACTTTGATAATAGATCATCCGGTATTTATCTTCGTTTGGCTTCTGGTTGCCAAAAAAAGAACCCCAGTTTCTGTTCCCAATATTCCAAAGCTGTGGTTTCTCTTTTACCTCAATCCTCATTTTATAATTCAGTGGCTGTCCCTCTTCTGATATCAGTCTCCATCGTTTAGGAATTGTTTTCCATCCTCTTTTCTTTTCAATTATATACCGGTCAAGCCGGGGTTTCATATCCGAGGCCCTCAGGGTCGGCTTCAACTGTTCATGCTGAAAGTGAATGATTGGCGTATGTTGTTTTAGGATAAAGGTAAGTTTAGTCATCCTGGGGTTGTTTTTTTTGATCCGATAAATTTTTTAGCAAATTTTTTATGGAAATAATCAAATATAGGGAAACCACCATCAGGCATCCCCACGTATCAAACGGGAATAAAAACATATAGCTTAAGGCCGCGATGCATAGTATAATCCATTGACTTATATATTTCTTGTGCGAATTTAGAAGAATGAACATCGATAAGATTCCAACAAAGATAAAAAGGAACGTATTTATTAAAAAACTATAAGAAAAGTCACACCATATCCAGCACAATCGGGGCCCGTCAAAGTATTGCTTAAAAAACCAGTAAAGTATTGAATTTTGCTGATCTAAAACCCTTGACTGTATTAATGCCGTTATAACGGAGGGTATGAGAATTATTCCGCCAAGTTTTGTAATCCTGTCCAACCGCTTCTTGTTTTCTTCATTAGCCTTGGTGCACTTATGTTCTTCTTCTTGAAGCGTAGCAATTTTCATATTTACATTGAGTAACTGATTACTTATTTCTCGGTTCCTGATTAAATCAATATTCCGATGTAGTTCATCGATCTCCTTTTCCAACTCTTTGGCCTGGTACTCGATCCGTAAATGCTTTTGAAGCATATCATAAAGCTCGATACCCTGTTCTTGTGCGGTAACTTCACGATGAAATACCCGGTTAATGAATTCAGTATAATTCTTTAATAGTATCTCAATTTTTCCAATCAGGTCTGGTACTTGCTGATCAAATTCAGCTGTTTCGTTTTTTTTTCGTAAATCTTTACTAACGATTGATGCCTCCTCGGCATATTTTAATACCATAGCCCGCTGGAAAAGTGTCAAAGAAACCATTTTGAAATAAATAGTTTGCATGTGATCAATGATAAACCTGGCATTTGGAAATGGTTTTTGAAGGTTTAAAATGGGTTCGGTAAGGCAAACAAAGGAATACCTGGAGACTCCATAAAGGGTATTTGCTTCAACCCAACGGGAATAAGTATGATTCACAATCAAATCTTCCTTCATTAAATCATTGGAACATGTTGGCCCGTAACCGTCAATAAAAATATATTGATACCAGAATTTATTCGTCAAATAACTGTAACCGTTCGCCGTTTTGTTCATCATAAGGCTCTTATGATGTTTAAGATTTCTTGATAATCCGGACGTTTCATAGCCTCCTGGGATCCTGTTGCATAAGTCCGATATTAAATATTGATATTCCAATTTTTCTTCCTTATCTGTTTTCTTTTTTTTCTTATAGTCATAAGTAAGCTGGTAAGCTCCGTACCAGCAAAGTACAAACATTCGGTCGTCTAGCACGTATTTTATTGCCAGGGAATCTTGGAAAACTAAAACCTTTTCATCGGAAATCGAAAACCGTTTGCTTTTATTATCTCTTTCATTTTTAGGTACTCCAAGGAAATATCCAATATGACCAGGCAAGAAGGTTCGGTCTGGTATAAATTCCTGAACGATCCCGGGAAACCCGATATCCGTGGCTTTTGAAGCTTTGTTCGTAAAATCTTCATAAATCAGCGAGTCTTTCTCGATTTGACCTTCCTCAATAACCTTATCAAAATGGATGTGTCCGATTGAAATGGAAATGGGCATCTCACGATATTGTGTCCCGGTCAAAGGATCAGTGAGTCCCAGATTAAAATCCATAAAGTGATCATCAAGAAAGGGAGGGTAAAGCCGCCTTCCGAATTGGTTAATCAGCAGGATGTCTTCCGGTTTTTCGTATTTTTCATTCCTGAGGTGGAATGAAAAGATACAAATTCCCTGTTCGTATACATCCACAGCGATCTTCTCAATAATTAAACTAAATGTTTTTTTCTCGAAATCATATCCATCCGGTGGTTTAATTATTTCGTCCATAAAAATCTGATCAACATCTGGTTTTGGGATTCGCCGGTTTATATGAATCGAATAAAATAAATCCGCATTTGCTTTTAACAAAGGGTCTTTCCCGTAATTATATACGAACTGTCGGATCATCGAATTCTTACTATCCGGGAATAAGCAGGGATGGGTCAATTCATGATAAAACCTCTTTTCGTTGTACAGTAATGAGGAGTTATCAATTGGTTGGTCACTCCATCCATTTGATTTCAATTTCTCTTCAATATCCTGAAAGCCAATTTGATCGTTCATTTCTACCCTGAACGGAAACATGAAAATGTGGAAACTGTGATAATCTTTGCTCATAACCAGATTGTTATATGTCATCGAAATTTAGTGAATTAATTCTGAAAGAATAACTTTTTGCAATTTATTTCCTGCCATTTACTTATTATTTATTCCATAATGGTTTTTATTAACCTTACTATTCGTAGTTATTTATCTAACATAGTATTATTGCAAAAACCGTTTTCCATAATATGAGAAGGTACATGATAAAGAAACCTCATTATGCGGAATCAATAAATACTTCCATGCCTTCCCGCAATTTTTTAATGTGTATTCTGATGCATGTTTGCAATACTCAAGCGCTGCAGCGGCTTTTTGTTGAACCTCGGTCACTTCAACATCGGCCTCTTTCTTTGTCTCTACCAGGTAAATCGTTTCTTTAGTCTCCACAAGGAAATCCGGAGAGTACTGTCTGGAATTATGATACCA
>Ga0172367_10007428_pt1 | contig 12567 bp, 6 predicted proteins | sample Lak10m_FD_114542 | JGI IMG/M metagenome (GOLD analysis project Ga0172367, IMG submission 114542) | Freshwater microbial communities from Kabuno Bay, South-Kivu, Congo - kab_022012_10m | ecosystem: Environmental > Aquatic > Freshwater > Lake | place: Democratic Republic of the Congo: South-Kivu...
AATAATTGAAAAACCTATATAAATCCATAAATTAAATTTATCTAAAAAATCGTCTTTTAATAAATTTTTTTCATCATTTTCATTTGTTTTTAAATCTAAATTTTTTATAGGAGCTGTTGTAGTTATATTATTTGATGACATATATCTAATAATCTAAATGAAAAAATAAATAGATTTTAATTAAATAGATATGTCTTTAAAAACTGTTCATATAACAAGATGGTTTCCAAATAAAACAATTAAAAAATATTCTTTAACTGTTTATGAAGATGATAATATTGATGAAGGTATTTTAAAATTAGTATCTAAAATAAAAGAAGAAGGAAGATTTTATGTATGGAATACAATATTTAAAAGTATTCTTTTTAGTATTCCTGATTATCCATGGAAAGGATATAATTATAATCCATTAGAAGCAACAGATACATCAAATCCAATAATAAAGGAACCGATAATATATAAATATAATAAGGGATTATGTTATTTTAATAATATAAATATAATATTTGAAAAAGATTTTCCAAATCTTAAAAATAATCAATATTATTTTGTTACTTATAAAGAAATACCATCAACAGATAAACAATTAAAAATATTAGAAGAGACATCTATATCAAATATTATAGATAATTTCAGTATAATTCATAGATTTGAATTAATTGCAAAATTTAATAATCAATTATTACTTCCAAATATTTATCTTAAATTAAATACTACTCCATTTATTCAATATATTCAATGGATAAATGATACTTATACTATAGTTCATAAATTACATTTATATCATAATATTTATTTAAATAATCTTAAATTTTGGACTAATCCAGAAAAAATAACAGATATTCGTGTTATTAATTGTTATGCACCTATAAGTGAAAATAGTTATGCAAAAATAACAATAAGTTCATCTTCAATAACAATTAATTATATTCTTGATTTAAGAAGAAATATAACATGGGATATAATAGAAAATCATTTAAATAAAATAATAAATTATTTACAAACAACATTTGAAACAAAAATAAAATTTTATCCAATATCAATTAAAATTCATAATTTTATAAATATAAGTAATGTTCCATTTGATATACTTAAAAATAATATTTCTAAATATCCTCAAATATTTAATATAATTTCAACTAAAGAAACAATTAATCTTATTTATAAAAGAAGTTCAAATTATTCTTCTGAAACTTTTGATTATAGTAAATATATTAAAAATAGATTACTTTTAGGTATTGATAATAAAGAAATTATAGAAGAACTTATATCATTTGGTTTATCTCAAGATGAAGCAAAGAAATTAATAAGTGCAGAACAAGATTTATTAAATGAAATAGATACAAATTTAATTAAAGAAACAAATGAAGATAAAAAAATGAATACAATTGTTATTATTAAAAAATCTAAAAATGGTTTTGAAATAATTATTCATAATTCTCAAAATAAAAAAGAATATAATTATCTTATTTATTGGCTTTCTAGAATTATATCCAGTTCACAATTAAAAACAGGTGATACTAAAAAAAAATTACTTACTAAAAAGAAAGAAAAAACTCCATCAACTTCTCCTGATTCTGTTATTAGTAATCAAAGTCTTGAAGAATTAAAAGTATCAGATTCAAATTCAGAATCTAATTCTAATTCTGGAGGTGCACCAAATGATAAAGAAGATCAAAGATATAGAATACAATTATTACAAAATACAGATAAAGATTTATTTGGTGAAAAATATGCAAGAGAAAAATGTCAAAAAAAAAATCAACCTTTTGTTATTTCTAAAGAATCTAGAGATAAATTAATAAGTGAAGGTAAATATTATACTGATAATGATATTTATTATGGAAGTAGAAAAGATAAAATGAATTATTATCTTTGTCCTCGTCTTTGGTGTAAAATTTCTAAAGTTCCTGCAGATCCAGTTACTAAAAAATGTCCAATAGAAGATGAAGATGTAATTCTTAGTTTTTTTGATAATAAAGATGAAGAAGGAGTTAAAAGATATGTAAAATTAGTAAAACCAAATGAAAATGATATATGTGCTCCATGTTGTTTTAAGAAACCACCAAAAGAAGCAGATTTAAATAAATGTAAAAATTATGAAGGATATAATCCAATAAAAGCGATTGAAAAACCAGAAATAGATGATAAAGATGAAAATTATTTAGTTAATTTTCCTGCACCTATTCAAATAGGAAGATATGGAAGTGTACCTCAATATTTACATGAATTTTTATTTACATCAATAAAATATAATATATGTTCAAAAGATTTAAATAAAAGTGAAAAATGTTTAGTAAGAAAGGGAATAATTCATAAACAAATTAATAAAAATAATAGTAATTATTCTGATAGTCTTATTTTTTCAATTATCTATTTATTAAATTTTAATAATAAAAATGATTTTATTAAAGATATTAAAAAAAAATTAGATCTTATTTCTTTTTTAAGTATTGAAGATGGTAATGTTTGTAAAGCTTTTATGGATAGATTACCTATTATACCTGATGAAAATCCTATTCTTATTGAAAAATTAAAAAAACATCTTATTGATTTTCCTCATTTAAATTCTTTATATCAAATTAATATTAAAAATAATAATTATAAATTATCAAGATTATTAGCAATTTTTAAAAGTTATAATAAATTTATTGATTATATTGAAATTAATAATTATCATACTAATAAAAGTTCTTATTATTTCTATTCTCTTATTGTTAATTTATATAATAAATTACTTATTGTTTGGGAAAAAGATGGTAATAATACTAATATTATTTGTCCATATTTTACTTCTTATAATGATCTAATTTCTTCTATGGAAATTAATCCTGATGTTATTATGTTACTAAAAGAAAAAAAATATTTTGAACCTCTTGAAATTAAATCTAAAAGTAAAGAAGGAATTAAAATATTTAATCTTAATTCCTTCCCTAAACTTATCTCTTTATTAGATTCTTGTAGTATTAATAAAGAAAATAAAGATAATAAAGATACTTATAAACATATATATTCATTATATAATTGGATAAAAACTAAAGGAAATGGTTTAGATAATCCAGATAAATTTATAATAGATACAATTATTATTAATAGTGATTTAACAATTGAACATTTTTTAACAAAAGGAAAAATATTAATTACTATTAAAAAAATAGGTATTAGTTATTTAAATAGAATTATTAAAGATTTTAATATTACTTCTATTATATTTTATGAAGATTTAACTGATAATTCTACCATTTTTAATATTAATATTAATATTAAAGATTTAAATTTATTTAAAGAAAAAGCTATTAATCTTGATATTAAATATGATATAGGTGAATTAGATAAAAAAATTCCTCATAAAGAACCTTTAAATGAAATATATACTAATCTTATTATTCATAAAAAACCTCTTAATAATAATTATATAATACATACTAGATTATATGATGATTTATATTTATATGAAAAAGATACATATAAAGATAATAAAAAATGGTTTCAACTTCAAATTATGGTTATGACTACTATTATTAGAAAAATAAATAAAGAACGTCTTAAAGAACTACTTTTAATGAAAAGAATTGATTATATTAATGAATTACTTAAATTATTTGATCCTAAAATTCCTCATATAAATAAAATAAGATTAATTTTAGAAGAAATTCCCATTTATAGTATCTCTCATATTAAAAATTATCTTAATAAATTACTTATCTATTATAAATATGATTTCTTAAATCCTTCCATTAATATTAATAATAAAAATAATCAATTTGAATTTTCTCAAATTGCTCTTAATAATGGTATACCTTTTGAATTACTTAATTATCATTCTTCTGCACCTTTTAATAATTTTATTTATTCTGATTATGAAAATAATGATTATGAATTTTATAATGATATTGTTATTGAAAATGTTGGTGAATTACCTTCAATATTTAAAGGTACTTTGAAAAAACTTAATAGTAAATGGATTATGCATAAGAAAAGTAAATGGTATAATATGCAAATTCTTAAATCTGATATTTATTCAAAAAATGTATTTATTGATTTTTTTAATTGGTTTGCATCTTATATTAAAGTAAAAACAGATTTTAGTAATCTTCAAGAAATTACTGATAATAAACTCAGAATTATTAAAGATGATGAAGAAAATTTTAAATCAATTCTTAAAGATACTAAATTATTTAAATTAGTTTTAAAAGCTGCTAAAAAAACTTTCTCTAATGTTAATACCTTCTATAATAATTTCTTTGAAGATTTAACTATTCCTGAAAAAAATGATATTATTAATAAAGTTATTATTAATGGTTTCCCTTTAAATGATTTATATATTATTTCTATGTCTGAAATACTTAATATTAATATTTTAACTATACATCGTGCAATTTATAAAACTACTAAAGATGATTTAATTAGAGGTGATATTGATGATCTTGTTATTTCTACAACATTTTATAAAGCTCAAAATAATTATTTAAATAGACCTTTTATTATTTTTTATAAAGATTTAAATGTTGATATTAATGAAACTAGTTATTATCTTATTATTGATAGTTTATTACCAATTTCACATAAATCTATTTATTTAAAATTAAGTGATATTCCAAGTGAAATTAATATTCTAGTTGAAGAACATCTTAAAAGATATTATATAGAAAAAATTTAATATAAAGATTTATTATTTTTATTTATTATTATGAATAATAATTCTTTTAAAAATTGTATTCTTCTTATCTATTTTAATGATTCTTTTTTAGTTTCCGAAAAAGATTTTATTAAAAAACTTTATGGTAATCATTTTAATACTATCATTTTCTTCTCTAATTATAATAATCATTCTGAAATTATTGATAATGAAATAAATTATGTTTTTACTAATAATGGTTTTAATACTCACGCTATTTTTAATATTTTTTATAATAAATATAAAGATTTAATTCAATCTTCTGATGGTCTAATGTTTGCTATTGATGATTGTATTCTTAATATGAATATTCTTCATAATTTTTCTAATCAATCCATTATTTATTATTTTAAAGATGAAGAATATAAAACTCTTGAAAATCATAATGGTTGGCAATGGGATAAACCATTTTATGGTAAAGATGCATTTTATCGTTTATTTAAAGATCCTGATTATTATAATAATTATGATATAAAAATGTTCAGTGGATTTTATGCAGATTGGTTTTATTTACCTAAAAAATATTTAACTCATGAATTTTTTTATCTTTCTTATCTATTTGCTAAACATCAAATTTTCTTTGAATTAGCTATTCCTACTCTTATTAATTTCTTTGAACAAAATAAAAATAATTATCAATCTATTATTGATGATATTCATTGGGGTAATGATAGAAATATTAAATTTGCAAATAAAGAATATTTAACTTATTCTTTAAATGAAAAAAAAAGTTTTGCAATTCATCCTGTTAGAACTTATAAATATCCTTTTATTAAAGATTGGCTAATTTCAATATTTAATTCATAATTTTTATCATTATTATTTTTAATAAATAATATATCCATATTAAATTACTAAAATAACACCACATTGTACCCCATGTTTTATATTTATAATAATAATATAAACTTAATGATAAAAATATAACAACTATTATTGGTATTCTTTTATATTTATCTTTATTTTTATTAAAAAATGCAGGAATTAAATAAAATATTATTATTAATATTATCCAAATTAATGGTAAATCAAACCAATACCATATTAAATGCAAATTTTCCCCTTTTTTCATATCAAAATTAATATTAGGAACTTGTAAAATAATAAATAATATTATTAATATTATTAATATTATTAATGAAATTTTTCTTATTTTTCCTTCTAATAATAATGAATTCATTAATATTATTTGAATTCCAATTATAATTAATCCTATTATACTTAAATTTCTTATTATATTCTTATTATTTATATTTTTCCATGCAAAATATTCAAGTAATTGTATTGATGTAATTGAAACAATTATTATTAAATATTTAAATTTAATTATTTCTTTTTTATTTATATAATTAAATAATAATAAAATTATTAATGATATCATTCCAAATAAAAATGTATTTAATGAAATTTTTTCATTATAACACATTTTTATTTAATAATATAAAAAAATTAAAATGATTATGGATAGAATATAAAATATTCTGGTAATAACCATTTTAATTTTATAGGTATTTCACTATTTTTTTCAATATTATGTTTAGTTAATGGATATATTATAGGTTTATTTGGAGTAGAACTATAATTTTCTCTTAGTGATGTAATTAAATTATAACAGATAAAATCTGAATTTTGAATTTGTTTATTTGTTTTTAAAATATTTAAATATAATGTTAATGATTTTCTAGATTTTCTTAATTCTCTAGTAATAACATCTTGAGGTTCATTCATATAATGAGTTCTAATTTCGGTTGAATATACATATGTATTATCTGGATCAACTCTAATATAAATTTTTGATCCATATAATATATCATTATTATAAGAAGAAAATATTTCACTATCTACAGAGGTATAATTAATTGTATCTGGTGAATAATAAGGTGCTTTAAAATATATAGACGATCTTTTATCATTTACTCCTATATGTAATCCATGTGTACGTATATCATCTTCACCAACTACTTGATTAAAAGGCGTAGTTATTAATATTCCTTTTTTAATTTCTGGTTTTAATATACATATATCATTATCTTTATATTTAATATCTTCTTGTACAATTGCATCTCCACCAATCATTTTTTTTTGTTTTGTTTTTTTATTATATTCTTCTTGTGATATTCTTTTTTTTTCACCATTTTTTTTTAATTTATAAAAATAACCTTTTTTACTTTTTAAGTATTCAACCATTTTCTTTCTCTATATATATATATATATATATTAAAAAATTAGCTTTTTTAAATTTTTAAAGAGATGTAAATATAAATATTTAAATTAAATATTTAATTTAAATATAATAATTAAATAAGAATATGTCTATACAACCAAATATATCATTAATAAATGATGATATTATTAAAGCAACAATTGTTCTAAAAATTTCTAATTTAGAACAAAATTTTGAATTAAAAAAAAATGAATTTTATGAATTTTTATTAAGTTTAAGAGATGAAAATATTAATGATCCATTTAATATAAATTATATTAAATTACAATATAATATAATAGTTAATTTAATTATAACATTAGAATTTTTAAAATATAATTTATTATTAAAAACAGTTTTAATAGTAAATTTAGATCAATTATTACAATTTATTAATATTCAAATTACTTCATTTAAAGAAGGTAATATAAAATTAAAAGAATTAACATATTTAAATGAATATATAAATGATTTACCTGATGATTTACCTATAAATATATATATAGAACTATTAGATAATTTTAAACAAAAAATTGATAAAAAATATATTGAAAGTATTGATTCAAATGGAGAATTAAGCACATTATATAAAGATATAATAGAAAAAAATGAATCTAAAAAAATAATAATTGATTTATTAAAAATAATAAATGAAAATAAAGAAACAATAAAAAATATTGTAAATATATTATTAGAAGAAATATATAAAGAAGAAGAAGAATTAAAATTAGATGAAAGTAAAAAAATAAATTTTTTTTCAACAGAAATATCTGAAAAAATAACTAAAAATAATGAAATTATAAAAGCAATTAAAAATATAAATAAAATTATAAAATCAATAATACAAAATTATAATATTAATGATTTAATGGCTATTAGAAAATTAATTATTAGTAAAATTAAAGAAAATAGTGATGAATCAATATTAAACATTTTACAAATATTTTTAAATTTTCTTAATATTATTATAAAAAATATTAATTTACATATTAATTATTTTAATAAATATAAACTTAAAATTAATATTAAAACTGATAACATATCATCATTAGAATCATTACAATTAATAAAATTAAGACAAACTATTGTAAATAATTTATTATTTAGTCTTTATATTCAACATGATAATTTAAAATTATTATCTCCTACACCTCCTCCTCCTAGACCTATACAAACACAAGAAACACCTTTAATAGCTCGTTTAAACCTTCCTATAAATGAACAATTAAATCAATCATTATTAATAAAATCAGTTACATTATCTCCCAGATCAAGTATAATTGAACAACAACCAGTTAAATTAACTTCTAGACCAAGTATAATTGAACAAGAACCAGTTAAATTAACTTCTAGATCAAGTATAATTGAACAAGAACCAGTTAAATTAACTTCTAGATCAAGTATAATTAAACAAGAACCAGTAAGATCAGCTTTTCCTTTACAACTAAAACCACTACCAAAACCACTACCATCAAATAGTTCTTTAGAAATAAGTAAATTATCACTTCGATCAAAATCTTTAGAATCTGAATTAGATAATATATTACAAATAACTTCAAAACCATTATCACCACGAAATCAAGAATCATTAGAAACTAAAAAAAGTCTTTTAAAAACTTTACAACAACCATTAACAAAAATTAATGATACTAGTTATTTACTTAATTTAGAAAATTATTTAAAAATATTTGATCTTAAAACAAGTATTTTATTTTATAAAAACTCTAATAAATTATCAATTAATCAAATTTTAGAATTTATTAATGAATCATTTAAAACTTTTAATTTAAAAGATGGAAATATTGATTTAGATAAATTAAATTTATTTAAAAAAAGTTTATTTTTATATCAAATATTAAATTCAATTATTTATAGATTTATTCCAAATTATTATTATTTAATAGGTAATTATGGTATTTCATTAAATAGTTTAGAAAATCCATTATTATCAATAGTATCTGATAATTGTTTATTTACTACTTTAGATTTAAATATTGAAAATACTCAAAATAATGATAAACAAACATATAAATTATTTTTAAAATTAATTCCAATTACTGATAATAATTATGAAATTATTTATGAAATGGTAAACAGTTTCATATTTTATTTATTATTAGAATATGATGATTCTTTAATATTAACTACTGGAGGAAAAAAAAAGAAAAATAAAAAAAATAAAATTAAAGGAGGTACTTTATCTCCTGATTTAAAAATTCAATTTCTTAAACATATTGATATAAGTTTATTTTCATTTATATCTTATTATTATCAAACACATTTAGAAAATGCAAAAATATTTGATTATGATATAATTCATTATTCATATAATACTACAACTTATAATTCTCCAATTAAATATGGTTTATATTCTCCCTATAATCCAAATTTAAAAAATCCAGATTTCTTAGGATTAATATCAGATAATAAAATTTCATCTGATATTACAGCTTCTTCAAATAAATTACTTGATGATTTATTAAAAGAATTTACTGATATATCTCCTTCTTCTCCTTCTTCTCCTTCTTCTCCTTCTTCTCCTTCTTCTCCTTCTTCTCCTAATAAAAGTAGATTATTACGTTTTTTTATACCTAAAAAATTGTTACCATCACCACCACAAGGTTCATTAACAAGTAGAACACCATCACCACCACAAGGTTCATTAACAAGTAGAACACCATCACCACCACAAGGTTCATTAACAAGTAGAACACCATCACCACCAACAGAACAATCACCTAATACAGAAAGAATTAGAAATTATATTAGATATAATCAATCAAAAAAAGAAATTTCAATATCATCAACAGATAAAAAAATAGAATCTAATTATAAACCAGTATTTTGTATTTTAAAAAAATTAAAGAATTATATATCATTAAAAGAATTATTTGATACTTTTAATATTACAAATATAAATAAAATTTTAAATTTTAGTTTTTTAAAGTTTTTTAATTTTTTATTAATATTAGGTGTTAACTATGGTTTTAATCATAATGATATACATAATTCAAATGTTGTATTTAATACAGATACAGAAGAATTAGAATTAATAGATTTTAAGAAAAGTGTATTTAGTAAAATAGATTTATATGAAAATTATTCATTAATAAATGATTTTTTACAATTTGAAATTAATAAATTAAATTATGAAAATTTATCTTCATATAATTTATATAATTCATTATTTAGATCAACTATAAAAAAAGACTTAAATTTAACTAATACATTTATAGAAGAAAATATAGAACTAGAAATAATAACAGAAATAGAACCAGGAAAACCTACAAATAGTATTTCAAGAAAAAAAGTAAATATTTGTAATTTTTATATATTATTTGATATATGTACCTTATGTTTAAATATGTATAAATATTTTATAATTTTTATTAAACAAAATACAAATATAGAATCAACATTAAAAGAAAAAATAAATGAAATTTTAAAATTTATGAAATTAATATTAATAATTGATGTTAATAATCAATTATTATTTAATAGAGAAATAGATTTAGACAAATTATTAAATATATATATGTATATACATATTTTAATAAATGATAGCAGCTTATATAAAATCTTTTTAAAATTAATTTTAGATGTATTATTTATAATTAAAATAATAAAATTAAATGCTCCAGAATCTTCTATTACTTTAAATTTAAATAATAATTTTCAATTTATTAATAGTAATAAAGATAAAAGAACAATAAGAAAAATTTTATTAGAATATTTAAATAAAAATATAGAATTTAATAATAAAAATACAACAATAATTATTATATTAGCGCATTATATGCATTTTATATGTAATATAATATTTAATAATACTAAAAAAATATTTAATAATAATGATGATGGTTTAATAAAAATTGATGAAATAGTTAAAACTTCCACTTATTTTAATAAATCTAGTTTTAAAATATTTGGTGGAAAAAAATCTAAAAAAATAATTAAAAAAAATAATGGAGGAGCTTTACTAGAATATAATAGATCAATGTTATTAAGTAAAAATATAGATGAAAAATTTAAATTATCTTCTCTTACAGATAAAAAAGATTTATTAGAAGAAAGTATAAAATTTAATAATTTATATAATACAATAAATATTTATAATAATATATTAACTCAAATACATAATTATGATGAAAAAAGAGAAATAGAAGAAATAAAAGAAAAACTAAAAGAAGAAATAAAAGAAGAATTAGAAGAAGAATTAGAAGAAGAATTAGAAGAAGAATTAGAAGAAGAATTAGAAGAAAAACTAGAAGAAAAAAGAAAAGAATTAATTGAATCAAATAAAGAATTAAATGATATATTTTTTAATTTATTATTAGATCAAAAAATAGAATATTATAATTTAGATGATACAGAAATTATAGGTGGAAAAAATAAAAAGATTAAAAAAGTTAAAAAAATAAAAAAGTTAAAAAAATATAAAAATTAAATTGTTCCAAATATCATTTTATTTATAGTTGTATTTACATTAAATATTCTATGAAGTATTATTCCTAATATAAATAATAATATTAATACTATAAAAAAATTTATTTTAATTATTTTTGTTATTATAATAGCTCCAATTATAGTTAATATAACATCTATTATTGCAATATCTAAAAAACGATATGAATGAATACCTTTATTAGGTTTTCCAAATATATTTTTCATTTATTATAAATAAATAAATATATCTTTAATAAATAAATATAAATGTTATTTAGTACAATAGTTAATACTAGTATTGAAAATTTAAGAATTGAAATTAATACAATAAAAGATATAATTAAAAGAAAAAAAGATAAAATAATAAAATACAAAGATGAAATAAAAAAACCTAATACATCATTTTTAATTAAAAATTATCTTTTATTAAAAATAGCTATTAAACAAAATAATATTAAAAAACTAGAATATATTTTAATTTATAAAAATAAAGAATTACTAAAGATAAATAAAGATAAATTAAAAATACCTTCTCCTAAGTCAATTGAAATATCATCAACTACATTAAAAAAAACTAATAAAAAAAAAAATAAAAAAGAAGGAGAACAAGAAGAACAAGAAGGAGAACAAGGAGAACAAGGAGAACAAGGAGATGAAGATGAAATAGAAGAAGATGAAGATGAAATAGAAGAAGATGAAGATGAAGATGAAGATGAAGATGAAATAGAAGAAGAAGAAGATGAAAATGAAATAGAAGAAGAAGAAGATAAAGAAAAAATAGATGAAGATGAAGAAAAAATAGAAGAAGAAGATGAAGATGAAGATGAAGATGAAGATGAAGAAATAGAAGAAATAAAAGAAATAAAAGAAATAGAAGAAAAAGAAGAAAATAAAAAAATAAATGTAGATTTAGGACAAATTTTAACTGATACATTAAATATTGAAGATATATCTATAGATAGTTTAATAAGTAGTCCTCTTCAAAAAACAGTTAATTTTTTTAAAAAAAAAATATTAGAAAAAATATTTATGCAAAAAAAATATTTAGTAGAAACAAAAAAAACACAATTAAAAACAGAAAAAGAAAAATTAAAAACAGAAAAAGAAAAATTAATAAAAGAAAAAGAACAATTAGAAAAAGAAAAAGAACAATTAAAAACAGAAAAAGAACAATTAAAAAGAAAAAAAGAAAAAAAACCAGAAAAAAAACCAGAAAAAAAACCAGAAAAAAAACCAGAAA
>Ga0172367_10007431_pt1 | contig 12561 bp, 12 predicted proteins | sample Lak10m_FD_114542 | JGI IMG/M metagenome (GOLD analysis project Ga0172367, IMG submission 114542) | Freshwater microbial communities from Kabuno Bay, South-Kivu, Congo - kab_022012_10m | ecosystem: Environmental > Aquatic > Freshwater > Lake | place: Democratic Republic of the Congo: South-Kivu...
ACAAGATCTACAGCCGCGACCTGTTCGGGGGGGATTGAGCGAAAAGTCGGCGCTGGTGAGACGGCACTTCTGCGCGGTTTGAACGAATGCAGTCCGTATAATCCGCCACGTGAAAATTCTCTATCACCATCGCACCGCATCGAAGGATGGTCAGGCTGTCCACATCGAGGAGTTGATCGGCGCATTGCGCCAACTCGGTCATGAAGTGCGCGTCGTCGCGCCAGAAATCGACAGCGGCGGCGGGATGGGAGAAGACGCCACGTTGGTGCATAAGCTCAAAGCCGCGCTGCCGAAAGCGCTGTATGAACTGCTCGAACTAACGTACTCACTCATCGCCTACCGGCGGTTATTGAAGGCGGCGCACGAGTTCAAACCTGACTTCATCTACGAACGCTACAACCTCTTTCTGCTTGCCGGCGCCATGCTCAAACGCAAGCGGGGTTTGCCTCTGCTGCTCGAGGTCAATTCGCCCCTCGCAGAGGAACGCAGCCGCCATAGCGGTGGTCTGGGCATGCCCTGGCTGGCCCGCTGGGCAGAGAGCATCGCCTGGCGCAGCGCCGACTACGTTCTGCCGGTAACCCGGGTCCTCGCCAGCCATGTCAGCGCCGCCGGCGTACCGGCCGAACGCATCGTTGTCATTCCCAACGGCATCAATCGTGCCCACTTCGCCGCTGCCCCCCTGCCCGCGGCGGCCAAGGAAAGACTCGGCCTGAGCGGCGAGCTCGTGCTCGGCTTCACCGGCTTTGTGCGCGACTGGCACGGCGTCGACCGCGTGATCCGCTGGATGGCGACCCCGGAGGCGCCCGGCAACGTCGCGCTCATGGTCGTCGGGGATGGACCGGTGCGCGCGGATCTCGAACGGCTCGCGGCCGATCTGAAGCTGCATGGCCGGGTTCGCTTTACCGGCGTGGTCGACCGCGACCGCGTTCCCGAGTTCGTGGTCGCCTTCGATATCGCATTGCAGCCGGCGGTGGTGGCTTACGCCTCGCCGCTCAAGCTGTTCGAATACCTCGCGCTGGGCAAGGCCGTAATCGCTCCACGCCAGTCCAATATCGAGGAAATCCTGGCCGACGGCGACAACGCCCTGCTGTTCGATGCGACGGAGCAGGGCGCCTTCGAGCGTAGCCTCACGCGGCTCTGCTCAGACGCCGCCCTGCGCGAGCGCCTGGCCGCGTCTGCCGCCGCCACCATCGATCGCCTTGATCTCACCTGGCTGGGCAATGCGCGCAAGGTGGTCGATTTGGCACGATCCGTCTGATGCGGTCTGACACCCTTGGTTGCATGTTCAGGGCGCTTCATCTTTGCAAATCATGGAATACATGTCCATAATTGCAAATATGATTGATCGACGCCTTTTTCTAGAACTCTCAACTGCCTTGGCTCATTCGCCTGCTGTGGCGCTTCTGGGCCCACGCCAGGTAGGCAAGACGACCTTGGCGCTCCAGATCGGACAGGGATCGGGTGCGATCTATCTCGACCTCGAATCCGAGCAGGACATGGGTAAGTTGGCGCAGCCGGAAATGTACCTTGGCGACCATCTGGACAAACTGGTCATTCTCGACGAAGTCCATCGCACGCCTAATCTTTTCCCAGTCCTGCGTGGATTGATCGACCGTGCGCGCCGCTCGAGCCGGAGCGCTGGCCGATATTTGCTGCTTGGCTCGGCTTCTATTGATCTATTGCGGCAATCCGGTGAAACGCTGGCTGGAAGGATCGCCTACCTGGAGCTGGCCCCTTTCGATATCCTCGAAACCCAATCCCTGCCGGCCGATCGTCTTTGGCTGCGGGGCGGTTTTCCGGCAAGTCTGTTGGCCGCAAGCGACGAACTCAGCCTGCGCTGGCGCCGCGACTTCATCCGGGCCTATCTGGAACGCGACATTCCCCAGTTCGGGCCGCGGATTGCGACCACGACTTTGCGGCGGTTCTGGACCATGCTGGCGCATCTACAGGGCGGACTGCTCAATGTTGCACAACTAGCACGCAATCTTGGCGTGGATGTCAAGACGGCAGCTGGCTATCTCGATCTGCTGGTCGACCTGCTGTTGGTCCGACGCCTGCCCCCCTGGCATGCCAATCTGGGCAAGCGTCTCGTCAAGTCGCCTAAGGTCTATATCCGCGACAGTGGCATCGTGCATGCCTTGATAGGTATCGGCGACAAAGAAACTCTGCTTGCTCACCCGGTCATCGGGCAAAGCTGGGAAGGCTTCGTGATCGAAAACCTGCTCAATTGTGCGGGAACTCAGGCCCAAGGTTATTTTTACCGCACCAGCGGCGGAGCCGAAATCGACCTGCTGCTGGACTGGCCGGATGGCGCATTATGGGCGGTGGAAATAAAGCGCAGCTTGAATCCCAAACCCGAACGAGGTTTTCATTCGGCATGTGCCGACCTGCAACCGCAACGCCGATTCGTTGTCTATCCGGGTCTGGAGCGTTATCGGCTGACGGAAAGCATCGAGGCCATTCCAATGCTCGAACTGGCAAGCGAAATCGTCAGCCACCAGGGCAAACTCGGCGCTGGCGAGACAGCACCTCCCACAGCATGATCCGCACTCTCCTCTTCTCCACCCTCTACTCCAACAGCGTGCGGCCGTGCCACGGCATTTCCGAACATGAGCGAAGGTAAAAAGATAGTCATCATCGCCGGCCCCAATGGCGCAGGCAAGACGACTTTTGCCCGCGAATTTCTGCCCAACGAGGCCAACTGCCCCGTTTTCGTCAATGCAGACCTAATAGCAGCGGGCATAGCCCCATTTCAACCCGAGACAGCTGCATTTCGCGCAGGCCGCTTGACGAAACCTACCGGCAACGCGTCAATCTTTGGCAATTGTTTGACAATAGCGGAGAAACACCGCTGTTACTGGATGAAGGAGAAAACCCATGAGTACCGTACTGAACCGCATACCGCCCATCTCACGCTTGGCAGACCCGGACATGCAAGCTGCACCCGCTGCACTGATTCGAGCTGGGCAACGCGCTCGCGAATTGGCGGCGCGTATGCAAACTCCCTTGGTCGTCAATAAAAGCGGCAAACTGATCGAAGAGGCAGTTCCTCCCGCCGCTGTCGGCGAAAAATAAGTCGCAGTACATCCAGTAATCGGCCGCATGATCCGCACGCTCCTCTTCTCCACCCTCTACCCCAGCAGCGTGCGGCCGAGCCACGGCATCTTCGTCGAGACACGCCTGCGCCACCTGCTGGCGAGCGGCGAGGTCGAAACCCGCGTTATCGCCCCTGTGCCGTGGTTTCCCTTCAGGCACCAGCGCTTTGGCGAATACGCCAAGCACGCCGCCGTACCGCGTTTTGAAGAGCGCAACGGCATCCGCGTCGAACACCCGCGCTACCTGCTGCTGCCCAAAGTTGGCATGAACAGCGCTCCCTACGCGCTCGCCCGCGCCGGCCTCAAGGCCGCCCGCAAGCTGATTGATGAGGGCTACGACTTCGACCTCATCGACGCCCACTACTTCTACCCGGACGGTGTCGCCGCCACGATGATCGGCAAGGCGCTGAACAAACCCGTGGTCATCACCGCACGCGGCACCGACATCAACCTGATTCCGCAATACCCGAAGCCGAAGCAGATGATCCTGCAAGCCGCCGAGGATTGCGCCGCGATGATCACCGTCTGCGCCGCGCTCAAGGACGCAATAGTCGGCCTTGGCGGGACGGCACACAAGATCACCGCCCTGCGCAACGGCGTCGACCTTCAACTCTTCCAGCCCGAAGAGAAGGCCCAGGCCCGCGCCACCTTCGGCATGAACGACAACTTCGCCATCGTATCGGTGGGCCACCTCATCGATCGTAAGGGCCACCACTTGGTCATCGAGGCCTTGGCGCAGATCCCCGATGTCGAGCTTTACCTTGCCGGTGGTGGCGAAGAGGAAGTCCGCCTGCGTGTGCTGGCCGAACAGCTCGGAGTAACAGATCGTGTCCACTTCCTCGGTGCCATGCCGCAAGCCAAACTGCGGACGCTCTACAGCGCCGTCGATTGCCTCGTGCTCGCTTCCAGCCGAGAAGGCTGGGCAAACGTGCTGCTCGAAGCCATGGCCTGCGGCACACCGGTCGTTGCCTCCAATGTCTGGGGCACGCCCGAAGTCGTTTCTGCCCCTGCAGCTGGCGTGCTCATGGACGAACGCAGCGCCGGCGGCATCGTGCGCGGTATTGCCCGCCTGCGCGAGGCTTTACCAGCCAGAAGCGCTACCCGCGCCTACGCCGAGCAGTTCGGTTGGCAGCCGACGTCAGAAGGGCAGTTGGCAATCTTCCAAAGCATCTTGAAAGTTCACCTACATGCGTGACCTGCTCCTCACAGCCATTGTCTTTAGCTCAATTCCCTTCATCTTACGCAACCCGTTCATCGGGCTGCTGATGTGGGTGTGGCTTGGCATCATGAATCCACACCGGTTGACGTGGGGGTTTGCTTTCAATATGCCATTCGCGCAGATCATCGCTATCTGTACATTAGTGGCAATGCTAGTACAGTCAAAGAAGCTCAATAAGTTTCCCGTCGACCGCGTCACTATCTTCTTGGTAGCTTTTGTCCTTTGGATAGGAGTATCTCCATTATTTGCTTTCCATCCTGAAAATGAGTTGGACCTGTGGCTCAGAGCATTCAAGGTTCAATTCATGTGCTTGATTGCACTCATGTTGGTTAGTAATCGTGACCAATTGCACAAGCTTGTTTGGGTGCTTGCATTATCTGTTGCCTTTTATGGTGTCAAAGGTGGCATATTTACGATTGCTACTGCCGGTAGTCATCGTGTTTGGGGGCCTCCAGGAAGCTTTATTGCAGATAACAACCAATTGGCATTAGCAATCATTATGGCCGTCCCTCTATTGAATTTTCTGCGGCTTCAGGCAGAAAGCATCTGGGTCCGCCGCGGCTGTATTGTGGCCATGTTGTTATGTATTGTCGGCGCACTTGGCACTCAGTCCAGAGGAGCCTTGGTTGCATTGGTGGGGATGGGAGGGTTTCTGTTCTTGAAAAGTAGAAATAAGGGTTTGATCGCGATCTTGGTCTTGGTGACAGTACCGGCTGTGTTGATGCTAATGCCAGAGACTTGGATGGATCGCATGTCGACGATCAAGACATACGAGCAAGATACTTCCGCGATGGGGCGGATCAATGCTTGGATCATGGCATGGAATCTGGCGGTGGATAGATTCCCAATCGGTGGCGGATTTGCTACATGGGCACCAGATGTTTACTTACGGTATGCGCCTGATGCGTCCAAGGTGCTGGTTGCACATAGCATTTATTTTCATATTCTCGGAGACCACGGTTTTATGGGCTTGGCCTTCTTTCTTGCTATCTTTTGTTTTTCGTGGATGAACGGGTCATGGATAATTAAAAAAGCAAAACAAAATGGGAAACTAGAATGGGCAAAAGACCTTGCTGCAATGAGCCAAGTAAGTCTAGTAGGGTATTTTGTCGGTGGTGCTTTTCTCAGTCTGACATATTTCGATTTACCCTATTATTTGGTCATTGCCTTGGCATTACTACGTCATCAGGTGATGGCTGAACTGGCTAGTGCAACACATCGTCGTGTGTCAATAAATGCAGGTGGAACTTAATAGGCATTCATCATGAATTGGGTATCGTTATTCTGCAGGCTGCGCTTTTTTGGAACAATGGCTGCTATTCATCTGTTAAGTGTGAGTACGTTTGCTGCCGCGAATAGCGAAGAAGAGAAGGCTTGGCCTTTAGTGGCCGGTTTGGGTCCGGATGACTGCGGCCCATTGTTCCAGCCTGCCAGGCATGGTCCGTTTGACTATCGAAATCCACCCCCTGCAGCAATTATTGGTAACGTTGAAGCGCACCACTTTAATCAGCGCTTGCGTGCGATGCGCCAAGGTAAAGACAAATATTCACCTCGGACCGGTGAGTATTCACTTGATGCTGGAGGTATGGTGGCGGGTGGTTTTAGCTACACCTTGCATGCCTTCCCTAACCATGCTCGAGCTTTGCAAGCGATGGATGAGTACAGTCGAAAGAAAGGTTTTTCTGATAAGCCACTGGGGGCAGAGCTAAAAGTTGAGTGTTACTTTGAGCGGGCGATCCGTTATGCCCCAAACGATGTCACCGTACGCTATCTGTATGCCGATTTTCTTGAAGCGCGAGGCCGGCAGACGGATGCAGAACACCAGATCAATTTGATTCGAGACGAAGTAGAGACAAGGCCGTCACTGGCTTACAACATCGGATTGTTCTATGTAAAGCGAGGGCAGTTTGACAAGGCGCTGGAGTATGCACGTGTCGCCTATGGTGGTGGATTCAACCTGCCCGGTCTTAGAAATATCCTGATACAAAAGAAAAACTGGGATCCGATCATTGATAACGTACCAAACCTACCGAGAAACGTGTCTAGTTCATCCGCAACTGGGCAGGAGTCAGCTAAAAATACCCAAGCCAACGAAAATGGTCCTCTCATGGGCGAGAAATAATGAACGTAGCCGAAAAAATCCGTGAATACCACTTCAAGTGGGTAGTCAGGACCATGCTGGATACGCCGCCACTTTTTACCGGGAGCGAGCCTTACACCGTGCTCTCGATGGTTAATCATCGGGATGTCTACCCTTATCTTCTTGCGCTTAAGTCGTTGTCGAGGTACCTGCTGCCATCAAAGGTTGTTCTGGTCGCAGACCCGACGATTACCGACGAAGATCGATCCGTATTGCGGAAACACGTACCATCGATCGAGATTCGAGATGCTGCAGAGTTCAAGCATGATGGCCTTCCCAGTTACAGCAGTTGGCGCAGGCTCTGTGCCATCGCGGAGTATGTTGAAAATAGTTATGTGATCCAGCTCGATGCCGACACAGTTACAGTCGGGCCGGTTGCAGAGGTTGCCACTGCAATGCGAGCCGGTACAGCCTTTATCCTTGGGACACAGGACAATCAGGACTTCATGTCTTGCGCAGCTGCGGCAGAGTATGCAAGAGAGACCCAACTGACCGGTACAGTGCGGCCCCAAGGCTGGGCAGAGGCTGCTTTGGACAAGTTGGGGGTGCCCGGTATTGAACGCTACGTCCGCGGTTGTGCCGGCTTTGCAGGTTACGCCAAGCGAAGCTTCGATATCCCACGGTTACGTCAGGTCTCCGATCGTATGAGAGAAATGCTGGGTGAAACTTGGGCTCACTGGGGAACGGAGCAGTTCACCACCAATCTGGTCATCTCGAATACCCGGGGCGCGCGCGTGTTACCACATCCAAAATACTGCATGCCCAGCGTGCGAAGGCCGGATACCTCATTTATCCATTTCATTGGATATGAAAGACATATCAGTGGCCTATACGCCAGTTTGGCGAAAGAGGTAGCCGCAAGCCTCCGTATGGCGGAGAGTTGAGTGGCTGCGGGTTGGTTGAGTCCTTACCGCTGGTTGTCGCCTTCCGGTACTCGTGCGCGACTGTCCATCTTTATATTTCATCGCGTATTGCCGCAACCGGATCCCTTGTTGCCGGATGAGCCGGATGCCTTGCGCTTCGAGCGCATCGTTCAGTTCATTGCAAATTGGTTCAATGTCATGTCGATAGGCGAGGCAGCGCGCAGGTTGCAAGATGGGGCGCTGCCCGCTGCTTCGGCGGCAATAAGCTTCGATGATGGCTATGCAGATAACCTGAAAGTGGCTGCTCCCATTTTGAAGCGCCATGGGTTGACGGCCACATTCTTCATTGCGACGGGCTATACCGGGGGCGGGCGGATGTGGAACGATACGTTGATGGAGTCTGTTCGCATCGCTCGCCCCGGCGAACTTGACTGTCGCGACCTCAATCTAGGGGTTCACGTGATCAGCGACAACGATTCGCGGCTTAGGGTATTCCTGCATTTACGCGATGGAATCAAGTATTGGCCTTTGGATCAGAGAGTGGCAATTACCGACGAAATCGCAGCCCGTGCTGGTCTCGGCCATGAGTGCGACCTAATGATGACGCAAAGCGAACTGACTGAATTGAAGGCGATGGGTATGGAGATTGGCGGTCATACTGTTCGACATCCCATCCTTGCATCGCTTGATGAAGCGCATGCCTCAGCAGAGATTCGGGACGGTCGTGAGCAGTTGAAACATTGGCTGGGCGAGGCTCCAGATGTTTTTGCCTATCCCAATGGTATTCCAGGTAAGGACTACACGGAACGTGATGTCAGGCTGGCAAAGGCGGCTGGGTACAAGGCCGCAGTTGCCGTTAAAGGCGGGTTTTCAAGCATCAATACGGACATATTTCAGTTGTCACGATTCACACCCTGGGATCGCGACATGCCCCGTTTTGCTCTTCGCTGCGGAATAAACCTTGTGCAGTCGCCACGAGAAAAAGATCGAGTGACACCACGGGGATGCTAATTGCTGGATACACATCGACTTCCCCCCCACTGAGTAATAGGGATGATCGCATATAGACCCGAGATAGACGGCTTGCGGGCACTGGCGGTGGTGCCCGTCATGCTCTTTCATGCCGGATTCAAGACATTCTCTGGTGGATTTGTGGGCGTCGATGTCTTCTTTGTAATCAGCGGTTACTTGATCACATCCATCATCGTTGCTGAGAAGCAGGCAGGTACCTTTACACTATTGGGGTTCTACGAAAGGCGAGCCCGTCGGATTCTTCCCGCCTTGTTCTTGGTGATGGTTGCATGTATTCCGGCCGCCAGGCTCATGTTGCTGCCAAGCGACATGAAGGATTTTTCACAAAGCATGACAGCCGTCTCTGTATTCGCGTCGAATTTCCTCTTTTGGCAGAAAAGCGGATATTTTGACTCGGCGGCGGAGTTGAGGCCTCTGCTGCATACCTGGAGCCTTGCGGTTGAAGAGCAATACTACGTACTTTTCCCGATCTTCCTACTTCTGATATGGCGCTATGGCATGGCCCGGATTCTGGTCATATTTTCCCTTTTGGGAATTCTGAGCCTGATGCTTGCCAATTACTTGATCCCTAGCGAACCATCGGCAGCTTTCTATCTCCTGCCTACTCGAGCTTGGGAACTCCTTGTCGGGGCAACTGCCGCGATCTACCTGACGGGGCGCGTGCATCATGTAAGGAGTCAATGGTATAGACAGCTTGCCACATTCCTTGGCATGTCACTGATTATTATTGCAGTTATTGTCTTCGATCACCGTACGCCTTTCCCGGGGTTGTACGCGCTGGTACCGACGGTTGGCGCTGCTCTGATCATTCTTTATGCAACTCCGAACACGGTAGTGGGTTCATTATTGGGCAGCAGGCTGTTTGTCGGCGTTGGCCTCATCAGTTACAGCGCATACCTTTGGCATCAGCCACTACTTGCCTTCGCGCGCCATGGGAGTCTGCATCCCCCCAGTGTGCCGCTACGGCTCACTCTCCTGACAGGTACATTTCTGCTTGCGTATTTCAGCTGGCGATTCGTGGAACTTCCATTCAGGAAACGGGGCGTGATCAACCGAAAACGTCTGTTCGTGTTTGCCGTGCTTGCGTCCACACTCTTTGCAACCTTCGGTATTGTTGGCCACATTACAAGAGGGTTCGAAAGCCATTATCTTGCAGATCTTGACGTGCAAAAGCGGGAAATTCTGGCGATACCGTCCGGTAGGATTTTCGACAATGGTGACTGTCATTTCCATGGTTTCGATGTCGACGATCAATGGAAGGGGCGATTCATAGGCTGCCAGAAAAAGTACGGCAAAGCGATCGTTGTGCTTGGCGACTCTCATGGCGCGAACATGTACGAGGCAGTTTCACTAAACACGCCATACCCCTTCGTAGTTGGAATGGCTCAGGGTGGATGCCGACCGCATTCGCCGAAATCGGAGTGTCCTTACCAGCGGTTCCTGGATTATTCTGCCGCGCATCCAGAGGCGATTCAGAAGGTAATATTTACGCAGGCTGGTTTCTATCTACTGCAGGACGAGAAAGGCACTGAGGGAGGTAGGGACTTCTTTAAGACCTCGTCAGTTCCAGTGTACAGACCTAACCCCCTGTTCATCGAGCGAGTCGTCGCATACCTAAACGAGCTGGCGCGCTATGTAGACGTGGTCTGGATAGGACCACGCATCGAGCCACATCTCAATGTGTCAATGCTCAAGAAATATGCCATTAGCTGTGAACCTAAAACGGTAACCGTCGACGAAAACATCATTGCTACGTTCGATCGACTTGATCAGGCGCTGAAGAATCGACTGGTTTCGGAAGCGCGGTTGACATACGTGTCACAAATGGATGCGATCGCCTTCGATGCCAGTGTGGATTTGTACAATTGCAATGCGGTGTTCTGGGCTGACACTGATCATTGGAGTTTGGCTGGGGAGTGGCGTTTCGGGGAGAGAATATTGCGTGCCCTGTCTCAACGCGATTTGATCAAGTTATCGCAGCCGGACTTACCCGTTAAGTTAAGCAATTTGGGGCAACGATTATGATGATTTTGGGCTGCCCAGTGGGGCTTAGGCACATTCCGCGGATTGTGGGCGATCAGCTTAGGAGAGTCAGGCACAGGTTACGGTTAGAACCAACGGCGAAAATACATTTTGTATATTTCACTTGTGCTCGTGACATGCTACTCCTTGCAATGTCTCTCAGGAGTTTGGTGGCTTTGCAATCGAGTTGCATCGGAAAGGTCTTTGTTGTTGTCGATAGTAAGGGGCCTTTTGCGCCAGAACAAGAAGCTGAACTTAAATCCATTTGTCCTGTGCTTCAGTTTTTGTATCTTGGTCAGATCGACTGGGCATCCGTCGAAACTCTCCGTACCGAGTTGAAGGCATTTTCTGCAGCGGCGCAGATTGCAGAACCGGATGATTTTATCGCCAAGGTAGATTCGGACATTCTGTTCTTCAACGCGACGAAGCTCGAGGAGATCAGCGTCAGCCGCTATGATTTTATTGGTGATGGTCACTATTCCGACTATGCATATGCTCAGGGCGGCCTGTATTTCATACGAGCGAGCATGGCGAGGCCGCTGGCAGAGACGTTATTGCAGACAGAACTTCAGGAAGCGATTGATCGTTGCGGATCCGTATCTGAGGACAGGGTAATGTCTGCTCTGTTCGCTCATCGTTGCTCCAAAATATGGATGACTCGCGTAATGCTCTTCCCGAATGAGTATGAGAAAAGTGATCTCAGCAGCCGTTGGTTGAAGCAGGAGTTTTCCGCCATTCATTTTGTTCGTCGCAAAGACGACATGCCTAGGTACGCGCACATCATTGGCATAGATTGACCAATATGGTGCGTGACAGGGTTTTCATGTATTAACGATTTTTCAGTCAAGGTAAATTGGGGTGTCTAGTTCTCTGACGCAAAATCCAACATTGTTATCGCTGATTGCGACCCTGATACGTTCTGCAAGAGTTAGGCTTGATTTCGAGAGGTCTCGGGCATCAAATTCATATTCTGCGTTACGTGCATTTGTTAAGGCCCTTACGAATGACCTTTGTCGTGCCAAACGTCTTGGCACCGTTCGGTACGTGAATCTGGCTTCATTAGAAGTTGATTGCGCTCTAGCTGGACTATCGTTCGCTACTCTTGGTCATTCAGAACAACCTCCGTGGTGCCTTCCGGACAGCTTTCTTGAGCTTCAGGCCCAAGACCTTCCTTTTCATCCACTGGTTCGTTTACCAATGGCATTGCAGCTAGGTAGCGGTCAATACCCTCATTTCAACAGCGCTGCTTCAATTGTTCGACAATTACTTACTCCTGCGGGCCTTGCGGGGCGGTGGAAAGATGTTCATCTAATCTCTGAATGTGACATTGCATCCACAGGTACTCCACAAGTGGCAGTTTGCTTGCATCTTTACTACCCGGATATGTGGCCTACTTTCCGCAATAGGCTCTCTTTAATGCCAGAACCGTGGGATCTGATCATAACCACCCCAAACTTTGCATGTACTGATGTACTGGCCAGAATTACTGAGGAATTTCCCAGAACCCGTGTATTTCTTTCACCTAACCGTGGAAGAGATGTGCTGCCATTCCTGCGACTATTGAGACTAGGAGTGTTCGATCAGTATCAGTTCATATGTAAGGTACATACAAAACGCAGTCCGCACATGAGCGATGGCGAGGGCTGGCTCAATCAAATATTGGAGTCACTTCTTGGTGGCTCAAGGCAAATAGCTGCAATTCTTGACAAGTTTCGAGCTTCGCAGTTATTAGGGTTGGTAGGACCAAGTGGATTATTGGTGAGACCTGGTCATGCTTGGCATCAAGGACGCAATAACAAGAGTATTGCAAGGCTGGTAAAGCGAACTTCATTGCGAGAAGAGGAACTCCTTGTACCGTTCTTTGCGGGTACGATGTTCTGGTGTCGTCCAGAGGCAATGACTGGCCTGAGTGCCTTGAAGCTGACAGAGCGAGATTTTCCCTTAGAAATGAGACAAACGGATGGCACAACAGCACATGCTATCGAGCGGCTTATCTGGGCGCTGGTTCAGCAAGCAGGATTCACCGTTTCATCATTTCCCATCGCAGAAAAATAAGCAAAGTCTGAGAGGCGGATTCAAGTCTGAAGTGCAACGGTGTTATGACGTGAGTGTAGCTGCTTCATGAACACCTCGTGGGGCGTTTTGAAGCCGAGGCATTTTCTGGGGCGGTGATTGAGTCGATGCATCGCA
>Ga0172367_10007432_pt1 | contig 12561 bp, 18 predicted proteins | sample Lak10m_FD_114542 | JGI IMG/M metagenome (GOLD analysis project Ga0172367, IMG submission 114542) | Freshwater microbial communities from Kabuno Bay, South-Kivu, Congo - kab_022012_10m | ecosystem: Environmental > Aquatic > Freshwater > Lake | place: Democratic Republic of the Congo: South-Kivu...
ATTCGGAAATTGATGTTGCTGCTCTTGCTCCAACTGGAAATCCATAAACCAAACATCCGATAAGTTTTTCATTATCACCCAATGCGTTTACTTCATCTGTTCTATAAAATATACCCAATGAGTATCTACAAGCAGTCCATGCGTGAGTGTAATGTTTTTTAACTATAATCTCTTTTGCAATCGATGGACTTATTTCTCTAATTGTAACTCTGGATACATCACAATAATTTTTATTAGCTTCTTTCATACGGCCATTTGAGCATGTGTTTCCATGTCTCGTTTGTAACTATTTTTTTAATATTTGCGGGTGAAACTTTGTGATTCTGAGCCAATACTTTAATATTACGATGTCCAACTTTCCATAGTTCTCTAATCGTTTCAACTTGCTTTTCAGTAAGTTTGCTCATTGGATGCGCTTCACCCTTTAACATAACCCTAATATAAGTAACTTTTTTCATTTTAACAAATCTATTTTATAGCTTCGTTAATTGCGTTTGCGTATGTTAATTTAGATTGTAATCCTGTAAATCTTTCTAATAATTGACCATTTTTTTCAATAATAACAACTGGAATAGAAGTAATACTATATTGTTCTGCTTCTGCTGGTGCTGTATCAACATCGTATTCAATAATTTCGGCTTTTCCGGCATATTGTTCTCTAAGTTGTTGTAATACTGGTTTTAGCATTCTGCAAGGTCCACACCACTCTGCTCCAAATTTTTTAATTGTGATCATTTTCTTTTTGTTTTATGTTTTTGTTTCCTTTTATATGCTTCGGCTCATATGGACAATGGCGGCACCCACTCCCACAGCAATGACCTCGTTGTAGGTGATACTCAGCAGTGAAAACCACTCTACCATTTTCCATATAGTATAATTCTTTATCATCTTTATTTAACTTCACAAGCACCTCCTGCACAAGCTAACTCACCACTTAAATCAGTATTATCGTTTAATTCAATAACTTTACTTAAATCTACATCGTGCAATGATTTCATTAATTCTTCATATTTCTCCTTTGTACAATCTTCGAATGGTGCTTGAATATAAGTTCCACCATCGTAAGGTAAAACTGAAAGTCCGTTGTATGCATCTTTATTTTCCCACATCCATTCACCAACTGCATCCCATTCATGCTCTCTAATTGAGACAGTTGCGGATACATTATGTGTATTATTTCCACTTCTATGTCCTGGCTTAATCCATTCATTGTGTACTCTCTTAACTCTTTCTAATAATTGTATTGGAGACTCAGTTCTAAATATTGAATTTTCTGGTGCTTTTTGTGGAATACCAATTACCGCAGTATCATGTGGTCTAAAATATTCATCTTCTACTAATTCGGGGTGATTAAGATATAGGTATTGATAAATTGCTTCATTCTTACCAACTCTTACCCTACGAATGTAATAATCATTGTGCCATGCGTGAATGCCCGAACTGGTTCCTAAAGTTAATGATGTTGTTCCGGCAGGTTTAACAGTCGTTGTTCTTGCTGAATGATTAACTTCGATTATATCCGCTACTCTTTTGTTTTCTTCTTTAACTGTCTTTGCTGCTTCTTTCATATTCAACTTCAATACTGCCCCACTTCCGATACCTGTCATAGATACACCAATAAGTGCATCCTTTTCAGTTGTTCTTTGCCAAATCGGTCTTAGGTAATGGAAATCGGTATAACCCGCTTGTAATGTTCCGATGAATGATGCTGCTTTAACTCTTGCATTCAAATCATCCTGGTCTACTACATCACTTACATTTACTTCACATAAGTTACAGAATTGGAAAGGTCTTAATGCAATCTCACAACAAGGATTAGTTCCCCAATCTTTGTCGTTTGATAAGTAGATACCAGGTTCACCGGCACCACTTGCTTCAATTCTTTTCCATAAACTTAAAAAATATTCCTTTGTAATTTTGTGTCTCATTAGGACTGCTGAATTGTTTGCTCTACCTCTTTGTGGATTTTGTTCCCACCATGCACCACTCTTACAACTAATCATTTGTTCATCGGTTGCAGAGAATAAACAAATTAAGGCTGCTCTACGAATACCACCCGCTAATACTGCATCTGCAATATGACAAATAATATCATGTACTTCGATTGGAGTTAATTTATCTCCATCATTTTTTGCATCAAATATACCTTCCAACTTAATCAAACATTCTTTAAGTGGTTGAGGTCCTGGTGCTTTACCACCCGATGTAATTAATCTTGAACCTTTTGGACGGATGTCTCTAAAATCAAATACAGGCTTACTTCCACCAAAGAAATATGCTTTAACCATTACCGATATTGCATCTGCCCATCCTTCAATAGAATCACCAATAAGAAATCTTCTAGTCTTATCAGCGTTTGGTTTACGGATTTCAGGCAATTGTTCTACATGGTGTTTTTGAACTGAATATCCTACGCCCGTTCCACCTAATAGAAGGAACATAATTTCAGAGAATACTCTCCAATCATCTGCTGGTGCGAATGCGCAGTTATAAATTCTATTTGGACTGATTTCAATTGGTTTACCTGCGAACTGCATTGAGCGCATAGATGGTAATACCTTCTTATCATACACAAATTTGTAGTTATCTTTAATCTCTTGCTTTAATTTTGGATATTTTTTAATATGCATCTCCATATTACGAGTTACCAATTCCTTCCATGTTTCTCTCCTTTGTAATTCTGGCTGATATTTTGCATACTTCATATAAACCGTAATGTCCGATAAAATCTTTGTTGAAATGTCCATTTGTTTTTTGATTTTTAAATTATGTAATGTAAATATTTTATCAGGAAAACCTGAAAATAAAAAGATAAATATGGGTTGATTCGGACAATACCCCCATTTTCTTTAGTAAATTTTAGGTTTTTTTCAAAAATATTTTTTGTATGTTTTTTCTATTTTTTAATACTTATCAACCCATATTCTCTACATATTTTTTATGTAGAAGTTTCTTTTCTAAGTTTTCTCCGTTTTTACTTTCTTTTGTTACCGCCATACCGTCTACCGAACTAGCTGCGAATACATCCATAACACCGTGAAACGTATCTATCTTTGCCGGAAAAGTCATACCATCTGGTCCAAATCGGTTCTTTACAATGTGAATGCGACCTGTATTAGATAACTTATCTTTGGTCTTTCTACTCACACTCATAATGAAATCCGCTGTTTGAACTTTCTTATATGAGTCACCTACACTATCCGCTTGAATAACTTCGTGGTCAATTGCTGCTCTATTTGTTTGAGTTGCTGTCCAAATAGGAATACCTGTTATACCACTTAATCCCCTAAGTTCTTCGTAAATACCACCTAATTCAGCGTATAAACCATCACTTGCTCTATTACCACTTTTTAACAAATCTGCGTAATCTATAATGATTAGTTGTGGATTAAAACCACTTGCTCTTACTTTATCAATATGTGCTGATAAAGTTTTAGCCGATGCAAATTGTGGCGGATAGTATTTAATCTTTACTCTACCTGGAGTTTGTTTTACTTTACGAACAATATCATCCTTTCTTAACTTTTGGTCTCCGGTAGTGATGTTAGTAAGAATTGTAATGTATCTTTGACCTACATAATTTTCAGATAATTCCAAAGTGTAATGCAATACATTTACACCTCTTTGTAATGCTGCACATGCAATCTTTGATAAGAACCAACTTTTACCAATACCGGATGGAGCCATAACTACACCTAATTCACCGGGTCCTAAACCACCATCCATTAGTTCATCAATAACATCCCAACCGGTTGATACCGAATCTCTCTTAACTTCTTCTAAGATGTTTTCAAAATCATCAATAAAATCTAAACCCAAATCATTTTCTACACCTACTTTAGATGCAGCAGTCATTGTGTCTATAATCTTATCGTATTGTCCTGATTTTAGTAAATCTACGGATTTTAAGAGCGCTTCCTTAACCTTTTGGTTTTTGGCGAAGGTAAGATACTCTTTCTTAACATAAGGTAAATCATCCGTTCCTATTTGCTGATAAACACCTTTTAACTGCTCTATGACAGTTTGTTTCAAAACCTTATCTTCAATCTCTCCCACTTTGATTTTAAAAACCTCCATGGTCGGACTCTTACGAAACTCATCAAAGTAAGTTTGTGTTTCCTTTACAATCCATTGGTTGGCTTGAGATTCAAAGAAATCTGGTTTAGTAATTTCGTTTACTTGTTCTAAGAACTTTTCATCAGATAGAAATGAAGCAACAACTTTGGATTGGTAAGAACTACCATATTTAACCAATGTGTCTACTGCTTCCATTATTGTCTTTGTTTTTCTTTAAGTTTACTTCTTTTTAGTTGCTTTTCTGCAATTGTTTCAACTTTCTTTTCTTCTTCTACTTCTTGCTTTTCAGTTTTTGCACTTCTCACTTGCTTTTTCCATTCTTCTTTAGCGACATATTCCCATGTAAAACCAGCCATTTGATAAGCTTGTGTATCATCTACTCTGATGATATTTCCTGTTTGTTTGTTTTTAAGACACTTCATAGTTTTCCTCTGTGTTTTTTAATTTTAAAATAATTGTCCTATATTCTATATCTCTAATCCACCCATATCTGGATGTTTCGGTATATTCTATGTAAAAAGAATCCCCAATAAGTTCTTTTATATCATCCAAAGTTACACCATGTGGATGTTCTATCAATACTAATTTAGTATTTTCATGCATATAATTTTTTACATCTTTTAAGAATTTTTTATGTATATGCATATCTTCATCTAATGATATTATTTTTTCAAACCTTTCTTTATATCCCCAATGTCTTAAAGTTTTAAAATGGGGTGGGTTGCATACTATTGTATCAAATTTAATATTTTCATCAAACGAATTAAAAATATCGGAATGTATAAATTTTACACTTTGTAAATTGTTTTCTTTTATCGTTTTATCTATACATTTTTCGTTTTCTAAATTAATATCGGATAAATACAATTCATCTGCAATACCATTAAATTTTAAATAAAATCCCATAAATGCCGGACCAGAAAACATTTCTAAAACTTTACCAACAGGTAGTTTTGATTTTATACTTTCCATTGCATTTATACCAAATATACTACCACCACCATCTAACTCAGTTTCGTAATATATTTTATTTTTATTTATATCTAGTGTATTCATTATCTAATAACCATTAAAATTTCTGATTCTCTAATTAAGATATATTTTTTGTTTGCAATCTTAACTTCTTGTCCCTGATGATATGGTGGAAGGATTACTTCATCACCTACTTTTAAACTCATTGGAATTGCCACTCCACTTTGTGTAAATAAACCATCACCCACTGCTTCAACTTTTGCTCTCTTAACATCTTCACTTCTTGCAGTATCAGGGATAATAATACCAGCTGCTGTTGTTGTTTCTTCTTTTGGGTGTAATTCTGTTAGAAGAACTCTATCTCCTAACGGTTTTGCTAATTTGTCTGCCATAACTTATTTTTTATTTTTTCCTCTAATAATTTCTAATAATTTGTATTCTCTTACTTCTTTGATTTTCCTGCTTAACCAACTTTCATTTTCATTTACTCTTGCCAATTTCTTTTGCAATTTGTGAAGTTTTTGATAAGCTTTTCCTTTGTCTGCTTTTTTCTCACTCATAATTAAAATTTTGAAATGTGTCCAAATGTTGATTGCAACCAGTCATTAATATCTTTAAATGCATCTATTGTTCCATGTCTCAATCCTGCTTTTAAGAAACCTTGCTTGTCAAACTTTGGTGTTGGTTCATCATATCTACTCATAATTTTCATACGAAGATTTCCACTAAACTCTGGTTCCGCTAACTGCATCAATCTACGATTTCTTTCGCAAATTGCCAAATTACTTTCAAATAATTCGTGTGCTTTTATTTTCTTATCCAACCCCTTCACATATTCCAACATACTTTCCGTTGAATGATAAGTTTCCTCTGCAAGAATTGGAAATGCTTTGATAATAGATTTAATACCTAATCCATCTACACCACCAATGTTATCCGATTTATCACCATCAATCATTCTGAAGTTTATAAAGTTATAGGGATGAATACCAAACTCCTCCAATACTTCCTCTATATTGTAGATTTTCTTTTTAGACGGAGAATAAACAGATACATCTTTATTTACTAATTGCAAAAAATCTTTATCAGATGACATAAGAACTACTTTCTCATCATCTTGTCTAAGTTGAGTTGCAATATAACCCATAACATCATCTGCTTCAATACCATCATATAACATAATGGTCACAGGTAAATGTGTTAGGAGTTCTGCTAGTGCTACCATCTGTCTACGCATTGAAACCTGTTCATCTTCAGGGTTCATATCGCCGCCAGTAATAGCACGATTAAGGCGGATTTTGTTTTTAGCTCTATCCGCCTTATATCCTGCGTAAATATTTTGTCTGCTTTTTGCACCACCTTTGCCATCAAAGGTTAGAATAACTCTAGTAGGATTAATCATACGGATAGCGTAGCCGATACTTTTAAGAGTACCGACTATGCCTCCAATATGGTCACCATTATCTGAAAGATTTGGTGCTGTTGACCAGGAACGAATGAAGGTATTAAGACCATCAATAACTAAAGTTTTGGAATTTCTATGTAAATTACCGAAACTTCTATGTTCCTCATCTATTTGTTTAAGTATATCTAAATACTTTTTATTAATCTGACTCATTTGCTACATCCGTTGTTTCATCAACTTCTCCTGAAGCGGAATTTGTTTTGTATTGTAATATTGAAACCTCACATATCTTACGATAAATTTGGTCTTTTAGTTCTTCATTTGATAGAATTTGTGGGAAATCTTTTGATTGAAATTTCATTACTTCACCAGTATCAGTATCGGTGTATTCATACCATGCACCGGCCTGTTTTACCAATTTGTTATCTTTCATTACACTCAACCAACTTCCATAGTTATCAATACCTCTATCAAAAAAGATACTGAAATCTGCATGTCTCAATGGTGGTCCTAAACGATTTTTAACAACTTGTGCTCTTACTTTGATACCAACAATTTTATCACCAATTTTCAATTGTCCCATTGATTTTAATCTCAATCTAACCGATGCGTGGAATGCTAATGCCTTACCACCTGATGTTGTCCAAGGGTCTGAGAAAGCCATTGCGTTCATCTTTTGACGAAGTTGGTTAGTAAACACCAAACAAATGTTTTGTCTACCAATCATATTCGTAATCTTTCTCATTGCTTTGGATATGATGATTGCTTTATCGGTTGCGTATCCGTCCTTATCATAATCTGCTTCCAATTCTTTCTTTGTAGATGCTGCTGCTACTGAGTCAACCACAATAGTCACCAATCTATTTTTATCGGAAGTTCTGATTTTTTCAATAATAGTTTCACAAGCTTCAAAAATACCTTCAACCGTATCTACTGAAACATATAACAACTTAGAAATATCAACACCAATTGCTTCCAAAAACTCTCTGTTTACAGCAGTTTCTGTATCAATCAATACTGCTACTCCACCTTTCTTTTGTGTTTCAGCTAACAGATGGGCAGAGAGCAAAGATTTTCCACTCTGCTCTAAGCCCGTAATTTCTGCTATACGGCCAACCGGCAAACCACCATAAGGTCTATTAGAGATTGCAACATCCAAAAGAGCATTACCCGTAGATAACCAATCTTTTACATTGGTAGGGGCATCACCACCACCATCTGTTAGGAAGTATGCAATTCTACCATCCTTATTTTGTTTGTTTAATGAGTCTGCAAGAATACTTGCTAAATCCTCTTGTACTTTGGCCATAAATGTAACCTGTTATTAATTGTTAAATAAATCATCAAATGCTGAAGCTACATCATCTGCTTTCTTTGGTTCTTCTTTTTCCCAAGGTAAATCATTCAATTCTTGAGTACCACCCATATCAACCGAAACAGAAGATTGCTTTTTTGCAATTGGTTGTGTTTTTGGTTTTGGTGCTTCTAATTCCTCAACAATTTCATCATCTGCTGCAGCGGAACCTGGATTCAACCAGTTTTCTAATACTGTTTTTAATTCAGCGTAAGATAACTCAGAATATAATTCAGTAATATTCTTTTGATTTTCTAACAATGATTGAACCATTGCTGGGTCATCATGTAATTTACTTACCGCTGGTTTAATTCTGATTGCAGTTGTTGGATATGCTGCGTTAGATTCTTCGGCAGATGTTACATCCAATACGATATCTCTACCTTGCATTGGGTCTGTAATATCTCCGTAATCAGGATCAGCAATATAACCCAAAATGTCTTGGTAAACTGTCTTACCAAATCCCCAGAATTTAACACCTTCGTTTTCTTTACCTCTTACGATAACAGGTACGAAAGTTCTTAATTTTGGTTCCATTTTCTTACCTGCTTTCCAATCATCAGTATCACCTGTTCTCTTAAGTTTTTCTGCAAACTCTACGATAGGGTCAGGTCTACCAAAAGACATTGGACTCAAATAAGTTTTGTTGTTAATGTTGTAGTGAAAATAAAGTTCAATAAAAGGTAAATCTTTGTTGAACTTGTACGGAACGATTCTGATTTGAGATTTTCCGTTTGCTGGCTTCCAAATTGAGTCAGACTTCTTTGTGTTGTTTTGTAGAGAATTAAATCTCGACAGGGCCAATTTAATGTCCATTTTTTCTTTGTTTTAAGGTTTAAAAATTTGTTTTAAGTTTAAGGTTTATAGCTATATATCCTATATAAATAAGTATAACCTTTTGAACTTTTACTATGTAAATATAAGGAAAATTTCCTGAATTACCAAATCTATTTTTCGAGGTTTTTTACCTTTCTTTCTAAGTAAAATATAGCCTTTTTTAGGTCCTCTAATTCCTTTTTGGGGTCTTTTTTACCTGCTCTGGCAACATATTTAACCACATTGAATAAATACGCATCTTTATCCAATCCCCAAGCCTCACATACCTTAATTACTTCATATGGATTATCTACACCACCATAGTGTTGAGGTCCATTTACCATTTCTTTTATTTCCATATTTGCCACCATCTTTTTTTCTTAATTTCCGGCTTTGCGAATGGTTGTTTGTTATCCCAAATGTTTACAATTCCACCATATCTTACCATCATCATTTGACAAAATAATTGATGGTATTTAGGTGGTAGGTTTTCAAAATCTGCTTTTATCTCAACATCCAACGATATACTTTTTCCATCACCTATCATTAGTTTTAGATGGTCCTGCATTCTTACAATAGTAGAACTTTTGACAGTTAGATGTGAACCATCTCCGATATAGAATTCTCCAGGTTTTGGTTTATTTTTTGTCGCCATTATTATTTTTTATTTTCCCAATACATTTGTCTAACCTTTGCTCCTAATTCGGAGTCGTTAGGTGTATCTAAAATACTTCTTTCATCGATGGTAATTAGTTTTCTGCTACTACCCTGATAACACTCTCTACAACATTGTCCTGCTCCTTCTACATATCCGTATCTGAAATCAATATGGGTATTTACCAACACATCGGTAGTTTTACCGCACATTATACAAATTTCAAAAATTTCTTTTGGTAATCCAACGGATGTTACTAATCCATCTTCGTTGATTGTAAGTGGTACATGATGTTCTGCCATAACTTATAATTTTACTGGTTTTTGATTATATTTTTCTTTTATTTTCATTATTAGAGCACAACTTTCATAATCCTCAAAATCAATAAGGGTTTGTAATTGTTCATCTAATAAATCTTTGAATTCTCTTCTATCAATTGAAAGTGTAATTACCAATAATCCTTTGATAATTATTCTTGCAAAATCAACCGTCTTTTTTCTTGTATTAAAATTTGCATTGATTGCCTGTACTATGGCTTTTGCTATTTCCTCTCTATGAGATTCAAACACATCCTTTGGGTTGTTTACATCTATTTCAATTGGAGTAAATTTATCTTTTTTAGCTTTCATAAAACTAATATAAGAAAATTATTTTAATACTCCAAATTTTCTGTATTAAAACTTTTAAAAACTTTTGTAGGTATTTTTTTATATCCCTGATTTGAAGTTGTAAGTATACAATTTCTAAATTCTTCCCAATCAATCATATATGAATTATCTACAACTCCACCGGTTTTTGACTTAACTACTTCATTAAGTGCATTAATAGTGTATATTGTGTTTGATTGTTTCTTTCTATGTACTAAGATTGTTTTCCATTGTGAGTCTATTGGAGCCGAACCTTTCTCAACATTAAATGTAATAAATGCTTCTTCTGGTTTTGATTTATTTTCCAATACAAAAACATTTGGATTTGTTAAAATATAATTTTTTAATATAAATTCTTGAGCTATGTTTATTTCTTCCTTTGTCGTGAAAAGGCAAAGTAATTGTGTATTCATTTTATTTTCCGTATACTTTTTCATTTGCCAAAGTTAATACTTTTGCAAATCTTTTATCTAATTTCATTTCAAATTTAATATTTCCACCATAACCTACACCATCTTCTCTAATTCCGATAGATGCAATTGGAATTGTTAGTTTTGATGTTTTTGCTTTATAAGCTAAATATGGTGGTTGTGCATTTGTAATAGCTGTTAAATTTTCTTTGATTTCATCAAAATTGGATGTTCCAAATATTTCTTTTATAATACTTCTATCCAATGAGTATTTTCCAATAGCCATAGATTCTTCACCTTCACAAACGGCTTTTAATGGAAATTCTTCTCTAATAGAATTAACCAATCCTTGTCTTAATTTTTTATTAGTTTTTAATGCATCCACCGAATCCGATATAAATTGTTTGTGCATTTTTTGAACACCTGCAACATATTTGTTTGCACCTGCATCACCTTTTTGTGCCAATGCATCAATAGCACTATATACTATATTATTAACATCTCTAGAACCTTTTCCAGATGCCAATAACGCAACTGCTTCTTTAACACTAATTCCTTTAGATTTTACTAATGCATTTACTTCTTTATTTTTTTGAGAAATATTAACCAATTTTTGTAAATTCTTTTTACCAAATGTTGCTAATCCTTTTCTTTCTTTTTCGGAATAAACATTTTGATTGATATTATCTGGCAAATTTGGGTCCCACGTTTTAAACATTCCGGCACCTGAATTTAAGAAGTTTACATCCAATGATTTTTTCAAAGATACTTCATCTAAAATTTTTTGACCATCTTTAGTTTTAATCTTAAAGTATGCATCTGACGAGAATCCTTTATTCTTTTTGTAATCTTTTAATCCCAATGCAGATACTTCACTTTCAGTATCCCATGCACCTGCTTCAATTATAGCACCTGGATATTCTTTACCTAATCTATTTCTAATTGCTTTTCTGTTATTTGCAGCTGCTAATATCCAACTCTTTTGAACTATTCTACTTCCTTCTTTTGCAAGTTTTGGATTTTTTTGAACTTGCATTTCTTCATGCTTCATTAATGAATTAAAGAATATTGCTGCATTTTTATCATCCAATGTTGTAGAAATCAATGTCATCAATTCACCCGCTTGTGCTGGGATTTTACCCGCTCCACCTTCAATATCAGAAAAATGTGACCACTTTTTAGTATCATTATCTAATTTAGAGTTTATCATTCTTTCCAACTCAGTTAAATGTCTTTTTGGAATTTTTGCATTTTTTAAAATTTCCATAGGAAACTTAAATAATGGTGGTGGTGGGCCAATTTGACTTTTTTTATTTTTAGCATAGAACTGTGCATCACTCATTGCGTGTTTTCTATTAAATTCTTTTGTATTAACAGAATCTACTTTTTGTAATGTTTTATCTTTACCAGAAATTACTCTTTGTTTTCCACCTTTTGCAAATTTTTCTTTTGCTTTATTCGCTGCTATTCTTTTTTCAGCACCACTTATAAATCCTGATGGTTTAATATTTGGTTTTGGTGCTTCTGGTTTTCCAGCTGGAGTTGCTTTTTTACTACCCGCTGTTGGTTGTGCTACTTTACCTTTTTGTTGAATTGGTTGAGTTCCCTTATATTGTGGTCCCTCTCCTGGTTTGATTTTTACTAATCTTGTACCACTATCATCTTTTTTATAAGTTGCTGGTACACCTTTAGATTTACCATAATATCCTTTACCTAAGTGCATTACACCTTTTGATTGTGCATCTTTTGCTAATGAATTTGCTTTAAATGTTGCACCTGTCTGTGGTTTTTTATCTTTAGCCGGATTTTTACCTTTTTCTAAAATGCTTGCTTCATTCAAATAGCTAAAATATACTCTAGCTTTTTGTGCAAATATTTCTGCATCCTTAACTCCGTTCTCTTTTAATATATCAATTAATATATTAACTTGAGATTCTTGCATCAAATCTACGATTCCAGTTTCTACTCTGTAACTTAATTCTAATAAGATTTCTTCAATATTATTAATCATTCTATTTTCTTAAAATGCGTTGTTTAATTGTTTTGCAATTTTATCACCATATTGGTTTTTAGCCTGATTCAAAAGATTATTAACAATTGCGGTTCTGTACTTTATTAATGATTGTGGCATATGACCTTTTAAGTCGTGATATTTTTGAATTTTTCCTATTTGTTCAATATAAGATTTATCCCCGGTCAATTTTGCTAATGCTAAAGCCGCACCA